>OIWU01002156.1_pt1 | contig 17328 bp, 8 predicted proteins | sample 1587711 | NCBI WGS metagenome assembly OIWU01 (sample SAMEA3888909, study PRJEB22519) | human gut metagenome | biome: human gut; feature: human-associated habitat; material: faeces | place: Denmark | collected 2010 | reverse complement strand
GTTGCTGTTTCTCAATTTGTATGTTTATAAATGATTGTAGAATGCTTTCACCGTTTCCCATTTATAATAAGGGGCAATAGGGCTGTCAATGGGTAATTTGACTTCATTTTCATTATGTAGCAATTTTACAATAACTTCTCCTTGTTTATTCTTGAAAAAGATTAATTGAAGGTTGGCTCCCATAGGTGAAACACGGAAATCTTGCCAGGCCAGGTAATATCGGTCGGGATCTGTTTCTTGATTGGAGCATCCTTCTACTTGCATGAGTGCCAACAGACGGATCAGGTTGGTATCATGTCCGAAACGGAGGGTGGCGCAAGGAGTTCCTTCACGGATGGCGCGGTCGGCACTTTCTATAATATTCTTCAATAAAGATTTTGCACTCTTGGGGGCTGCTCCCTGATTGACGGGAGCATTGGCATTGCAAATATACATCCGATAATTCACAGACTGCCAGATACCGAATAATTCTTCTTTTTCAAACAAATCATAAAAGGATAGAGGCAACTCTACATCTTGCATGTCGGAAGCAATCCAATAAAGTCCCATCATGAGCTCGCGGGGATTCCTGACTTCTTTGGGATTTTTGAAAAGTGAAGCGATTAAACGTTCCGGATGAATATGATTTTCTTCGAATGTATGGAAAGCTGTTCTCCATGGCGCACTTGCCGAACCCAGCTTTTCGGCTTCGGGTGAAGTATAGGCAATGTAGTCCATGTGTCTTTGGTTGGCTTCGCGGGTGATCTGGAGGGAGGGGTTTAGTTCTTTCAGTTGTTCTGTGAATGCGGACATGCTCATGATACAACGTACGGAAACGCTCGAACGCGCTGATATGTTGGCGCTGTCCCGGAATATATGGGGATATTGTTGATAAAGCCGTTTGGCAATGGCTTTGTGTTGTCGTTCTCCTAATGGGGTCAGGTTTCCTCCGCGCCCACGGGCATTTTCCCATACTTTCTGGAGTCTGAGCCTCACATCTTCACCTAAATCGGTAAGTCCTGATTTATTGTGAAACGTATCAAAGACACGAATGACTTCTAGATAACGTTCGTCCGAAGTCATCCAGCGGGACCCATGGCGTCCGTAATGGCTGATGTAGAAAGGACTGTAACCTTCGGGTACCGGAGTTTGTATGCCGTTTGGTGTGGGATAAGCATAATAGATGCTACCCATTTTTTCCGGGCTTTGGATGATTTCTTCTTTCAGATTGTGTGCGGGGAGATCTATGGGAGCTACTTTCCAATTGATGCCGAGCGGATTATTTTGTATTTCCCATATCAGAGGGAAATCCGGATTATCCATAATCCACATTTCGCATCCGTCTACTGAGTCGTTTACATGCAGTAAGGAATAGCCCATAGCTTGTGACTTGGTATCAGCCAGTTGGTATTCTGTCTGATTATAATGAAATGCCTTTTGGCTTTTCAATTCCTGAAAAGCGGTTGCTGAAAGTAGGGCAAAGGTTTCTTGAATGGGGAGACAGATATGCTGTCCGTCTTCCGGCTGTAAGAAGCTTAGTCTGACCGCCGTTTTTAAAGCTTCTTGGGGCATGGCGTAGCTGCCTGATTGCCATCGGGTGTTTCTTTCAATTCCCCAATGCAGATAAAGGGTGTCGTTGGACTGATTGAAAGTAAATTGGTACTTTCGGGTTTGTCCATGCAGTTTGAATACAAATAACAGAGGGTTGGTAATGATATCTTGTGCCATTACATTTCCCATCAGGCTGCCGATAAGCAGAAAGCATATAAAAAGTTTTTTCTTCATCGTATGTTACTCTTTAGATTCAGGAAATAGTTTGCTCCCCCAGTAGTTACCGGGACTAGGGCCCATTTTTAAAACCAACTCGCCTCCTTTGATGATATCATTATGGCGGATGGCGGAATATGGATAATTCTTTCCATTTAATAAAATCGACCGGATATACTTGTTCTTTTCGGAAAGCCCTTCGGCTTTGATCGTGAATGTTTTGCCTTCCTGTAAATGGAAACGACTCTCTGTCAGTAGAGGGGTATGGATTAAATAATAGTCTTGTCCGGCATTGGGGTACAACCCCATCATGTGGAATACCAACCACGATGACATGGCTCCGGAGTCATCATTTCCGGGAAGACCGGCAGAACCGTCATTATAGTTCTTCTGGATAATTTCATGGATGCGGTCGCCGCTTTTATCCGGACGCCCTACCCAGTGGTATAGGCAGGGAGTGAGGAAGGAGGGTTCATTATTCACATTGAAGAAACCCTTGTCAAAGAAAATATCCAGCCGTTCGTCAAACTTCTCTTTTCCGCCACATTGTTCAATGAGTCCGGGTACGTCATGCGGAATGCTGAGTGAATATTCCCAGGAGGAGGCTTCATAAAAGAACATGTTCCACCAAGGAGTATACCAAGGGCCTTCAAAGGTAACGGGGGTATATGTGAAGGTGGGTTTCTGGATATGGGAGTTTCCGAAAGGTATTTTGTCTAACCAGTTTCCTTCTTTATCCCGGGGAAGTATGAATCCTTTGACTCCTGCATGTTCATAATCGGCCCGCCACAAGTTCTTCCAGTTGGAAGATTGTTTCAAGTATTGCTGGTACAAGTCTGTCTTGCCTAGTCCTTTTGCTACTAAGGCTATGGTATAATCACAATAGGAGTATTCTATTGTGCGGTTTCCGGCTCGGGGAATACCGTATGGAATATATCCCAATTCCAGATAAGGAATCAGTCCGCCTCTTCCCTCCGCTTCTTCGTTACCTCCAGGCGGTATAGTCGCATCTTTCAGCATAGCTTCCAAAGCCAGATGGTAATCTATGTTTGGTAGTCCTTTTACAAATGCATCGGCTATAACAATTTCGGCGTTGGAGCCGCCTTGTGTCCGTCCGTTACAATTTCCGCTTCGTGCATCAGGCATGTAGCCGTCCCGTTTATAGATATTGATCAGTGAACGTACAATGTCTGTTTCTCTTTGAGGGTCAATCAGTGTGATAAGTGGAGTTGAGGTGCGGTAGGTGTCCCAGATAGCATAAAAATCATCATAATAAGGTTCCGGATCACTCCATAATGGATTTTCACCGGTACGGTCTACAGGCATTAACATGGTATGGTAGATACCGGTATAAAACATACGCTTATATTTTTCGGGTGTATTTGAGGCTATATCAATGCGTTGCAATAAGTTTTCCCATTGTGCCAATAAGGCTTGCCGGGTGTCCTCAAATGACCAATGAGGTATTTCGTTCCATACATTCTCTCTGGCTTTGAGAGAACTGATAAATGAAATTCCGACTTTCAGTTGAATGGTATTTGCAGAAGAAGGGAAACGCAACAAAGCTCCGGTTTTTTGTTGGGAGTCTGGCTGGTATCGTTCATTGCTGATCTGGCTTCCTTTCCATGTGGCCGTTTGTACAAAGGGATGGTCGGTTACTGCATAAAAATAAACGGTGTAGGCACGTCCGTTATTCCAACCTCCGCGAATACGGGTATATCCCATTACTTCGTGATCGGATATGATTTGAATTTCCGAACCTACAAATTGTTGTGCTTCGCGGGCATCGGGGGTCGGTTGTTCACCCAGGAAGAAGCCGGCGTCAACCAACAGGGATTTTAAGGAATCTTCGGGATAGGTGAATCGGTAGAATGAGGCGCGTGGAGCAGTTGTTATTTCAGTATATATGCCTGTTCTCTGGAATTCGGTAGCATAATAGCCCAAGCGGATTGTTTCATCTTTGCGATAGTCTATATGATTGAGTTGATCCATACCTTTGCCAAAAGGCATGACAAGTATGTTACCATATTTAGGACCTCCTCCTGTCCCGCTGACGTGTACTTGGGAGAAACCGTTGACTTGTTCGGGCATAGGCAGCCAACCACTATTGGGATGGACAGTGCAATCGGGCGATGGTTTCACCATACCATAAGGGCAGGAGGGACCGATAAATACCCGTCCCAGTCCTTCCGAACCGATTCTGGGATCTACGTAATCAGAAAGTCTGGCTTCCTGTGCCGCGACCGTCACGGGCAGCAGCAGGAAGACCAGTCTTAACAAAGAAACTTTGAATGGAATGTGGGTCATAATTATTTCTTGTTTATTTTTACACGTATTGTATTCTTCTCTTTGATATCTCCTCCGGCTTGTGTCAATTGAGGGAAGGCCCAATAAATGTTACAGCCGGTAATCCGGATATCCGAAGCGGTGTCCAGATAGAAAGCATAAGTCTTGTCATATACAAAACCATCTCCGTTACAAGGACGTTTGTCATACACACCGCCTTCATAACCGGTACGTTTTAACAACTTGACATCTATTTCATCAAAATAGATATGATGCACTTTCTCCGGAGTGTCTCCCCCTACGAAAATGCCGTTTTCACTAGTGCATTTAATCTGATTGAAGAAAATGTTGCTGACTTCTCCCGAGTGTCCTTTCGTTGCACCTTTGGGGAAACGCCAGCCTGCATCTTTATGATTGCCTACGGCACGAGGGTATGAGGTGACATAGATAGGTTCCGCTTTACCCCACCATACATCAGAATAGAACATACAGTCTACTAATATATTGGAGAAAATGACATTGCTCACAGTACCTTCATCCCGGTTTTGTATGCCGATGCCCCGGTTGCTGTTTTTGATAATGCAATTATTGAATAATACATTATCAATCTTGTCCATATTTTCCGAGCCTATCTTAATAGCGCATGAACGTGAAGTCATGATACAATTAGTCACTACAATATCTTCGCAAGAGCCATATTCTTCAAATTCCCGACGATTCTTCAGGCAAATGCAGTCATCGCCCGATTCAATGAAGCAGTTCGCTATACGTACTTTTTTGGAGTGATCCACATCAATACCGTCGCCGTTGCGTATTTTTAGATTATTCAATAAAGAGATGCCGTCAATCAAGGCATCGTAACAGCCTATCAGGTGTATTGTCCAATAGGCGCTGTTCCGGATCGTGATGTCACGGATAACGGTTTTCTCCACATTGATAAGGGTAAGCACATGTGGGCGTGGGTCAAAATCAGTGACGGGCTTCAGCTCGTAGGAATCATCCAGCTCTTTGCCCATGAAGGCGATTCCGTTTCCGTCTATTTCTCCTGTACCGGTAATGGATATTTGTTTTAAGTCTTTTCCACTGATCCACATCATTCCTTCGCCACGGTTTTCGCGGAATGCGCTTTCTGTATAGATGCTTTCATCGGGGTTGGCCAGCAATCGGGAGTTGGGTTCCAGATGAAGGTTCACATAGGATTTCAAATATAGCGGACCGCATAGAAAGGTGTGTCCGGCAGGAATGATTACGGTTCCGCCACCGGCAGCGGAACAGGCATTGATGGCGCGTTGTATAGCGGCGGCATCATCTGTTTGTCCGTCTCCTTTGGCTCCATAGGTCATGATGTCGTACGTGTTCCCTTGATGGGAAGTACTGCATCCTGTCACAAACAACAGGAGGCAGCATAAGAGGCTGATGATAGTTTGTTTCTTCATATGGATTGTTTTTTATTTTTTGTACTTATTTCATGTTGTCGGGAGGCAGGCTGAGGGCGGATGCTCCCCAGCTTGTATTAGGGTTCGGGCCCATCTGGAACTCTAATGTTCCTCCCTGTACTATATCTTGGTGTGTAAAGTAATTCTTGTCATATTCTTTTCCGTTTAGTTTTGCTGACTGGATATATATATTTTTTTTGTTGGCGTTGTGGGCTAATATGGTGAATGTCTTTCCGTTTTCCAAGCGGATACTCATCCGGGGAAAAGAAGGACTTCCTATTATATAATAAGGTGTACCGGGACATACCGGATAGAATCCCATAGCAGAAAATACATACCAGGCAGACATCTGTCCTGCATCATCATTACCTGACAGACCACCGGGAGCATTCAGATATTCTGTTTCCATAATATGACGTACCTCCCGTTGGGTTTTCCAAGGTTGTCCGGCATAGTTGAAGAGGTAGGCTATCTGATGACAAGGTTCGTTGCCGTGCCAGTAGCGGTGTTCGCTGAACATGGAATCCAGTTTGGCAATGTATTTTTCTTTTCCGCCCATACATTCCATAAGTCCGTATATATCATGGGGGGCATACCAAGTATAATGGCAGGGAGCTCCTTCGGTGATGAAGCGGGTGAAAGAAAAGGCGTTACCGGCATCGGTGAGGAAACTTCCGTCAGCGTATCTGCCTTGGGCATATCCGGTGCTAGGGTTTATTACGTTACGGTAATATCGTGCACGTATCATTAATGTATCATAAAGTCCTGTTTTTTGTGGATCAGGAAAGTAATCATCTGATGTTTCCAACTTTTGCAGGACTTGGGCCAATACGAAATCATCGTATGCATATTCTAAAGTACGTGACACTTGTTCGCAGGTATGAAAGGCTTCCGGTACGCTGTCTTCCAAAGGAATGTATCCATATTTTAGATAAGAATTCAAAGCACGCCGTCCCATTCCGTTTTTATATTCTTCATAGGTGGCGGGAGTCCTGAATGCGTTCCGGAGCATTCCTTCGCAAGCTTTGTTGATATCAAAATTACGGATTCCTTTGATATAGGCATCTCCCAGTGCGGAGATGCAATGATCGCCTATCATGGCTGCGGTATAACTGTTCCAACAAGGAAATATAGGCAGCCAGCCGCCTTGTTCATATTTGTCCACCAATGATTGCATCATGTCTCCGGCTTTCTTTGGGGTTAGGATATTGACTAAAGGATGGAGAGCACGGTAAGTATCCCACATACTGTAATCTTCATAGTAATTTCTACCGTTGGCTGATTGTCTGAACGGGTGTCCTGTGGAAAAAGAAGGATAGCGCCCGTCTACATCATTGAATGTACGTGGCAGGAATGAGGCACGGTAGAGTGCTCCGTAAAATTTCTCTTTATCGTTTCGGTTGTTTGTCTGTACTGTAACTTGTGAAAGTCTTTGTTCCCAGATGGAGTTCAGTTCCTGTCGGGTGCGGTCAAAATCCCAATGAGGTATCTCGGTGTCCAGATTCTTTTGAGCGCCTTCCATGTCAGTAAAAGAGGAAGCGGCTTTAATTAATATGGGTCTTTCTGAGTGCATTTTGAACCGGAGATATGCACCTATACCTGTTCCATCGGCTATCTGTCGTTGTCCGGCGAAGAGACTGTCATGCCGGAATGTACCATATTCTTCTATTTCATTTTGATATTCAATGATAAAGTACCCGTTGTATCCGGCGGGTTCTCCCCAGCCTTGATAGATGCGGTGGACGGGATTGTATCCGCGTATCTGTTTTTTTATGGTATCGATTTCAATATATCCTTTCCCTTCATCACTGTTAGGATTGACTATGAGATAAGCATCTTCCGGTTGGTTATAAGTGAATCGAAAAATGGCTGAACGGGAACGTCCGGTCATTTCTGCAAAGATGGAATAATCTTTGAGAAGGACAGAGTAATAGGCGGGCGTTGCTGTTTCTTCTTGGTGAGAGAACAGGCTTCCTCTGTCTTGGGGAAGATATTTCAGTGTACCCGATACAGGCATCAAGGTCATGGAACCGTAATCCTGTGTACAACCTCCGACAATCCAATGTGAATTGCGGAAACCTTGTATTTTCGTATCTTTGTAATAATAGGGAGCCTTACATTTTGCTTCTGTATCTTGTGTTTGGGGAGTCCAAAAGTTCATTCCGTTGGGCTCTAGAACAGCAGGCAGCGTTTGCCCGTACTCTTCGGTATTTTTGCCGAAAAGTTCTGCGGTGTGGGTTGCGCTTGGTGCAGTGCCCGTACGGGTATCTACGTAGAACAGTAGGGATTCTTCCTGATGGCCGATACAAGCAGTAAACAGGCTGCATATAATCAACAGGTAAGATAGGGTACTTTTCATAGCTCTTCTTGGAAAAGGGTTATTTTTTTATCTCCTGATGGAGTATTTTTATAAAGAGTTCCGGCCGGTCCAGATTGACTAAATCGGGATGGACTTCAATCGCTTTTTTATATTCTTTTTCACTCGCATTCTGAATAGCAGCCATTATCTTGATATGATTGCTTTTGCAGAATTCTTTGAATTGAGGGGTGATATTGAGGATATCTGTTTCTACATAGGCCGGGGTGCATATTTTCATCCATTTCTTCAAAGCCGCTATATTGGAGGCATTTACTTTAATCTTCATTTCCGGAGCGATTTTGATAAATTCTTTCAGCATTTCTGAGTCTGCAAACCAGAAGAAACTTTTATTTTCATATCCTTTTTGGCGTACTAATATAACCAAATCTTTTATCGGAGTTCCTCGTTTTACATCAAAAAAAATGTGTGCCTTTCCTTGTAGGGTATCTAGCATTTCGGCTATACGGGGTACGTGAATGCCGGTAAATCGAGAACTGAACCAACTGCCGGCGTCTAATTTTTCAATATCTTTGGATAGCATATCTTGAATGGGACCTTTACCGTTGGTAGTACGGTCTAAAGTTTCATCATGCAGATTATAAAGTATATTGTCTTTACTTTTGCGCACGTCCACTTCTATCCAGCCGGCTCCATGTTTCAATGCAGCTAGAGCTGATGGAATGGTGTTTTCCGGCGCTATATGGTTCGCTCCTCTGTGTACTACGATTTCGATAGAGTCCTGGTACATCATTTTATGGGCATGTATAGGAAATGGGAATAATACCAAGATGGATGTCGCGATATGAAGTAATAAGATTTGATGACGTTTCATGAATTATTTTTTGCTTTAAAGGTTTTTATAAGAGCTTGCCGTAACAAGCCCTTATAAAAACTTATTTAATTTACCAATAACCGTAATTTTGCTTCCAGTTGGTGTTTGAATTCATCAAGCCGACAGATACAGGGAAGATTCTACGCCATTTCTCGGTCTTGGCTTCCGGATGATATTGATTTTTATATCCCCAGTCGTCTTCGAACTTTCCAAAACGGATTAGGTCATTGCGACGCCATGTTTCTGCGTAAAATTCACGTGCACGCTCTTCAAGCAACTCGTCCAATGAAGGAGAATGCTCCAATAATGGAGCGTTACAGTAGCTGCGTATTTGGTTGAACAGGGATTGTGGCGTATCACCGTTCGTAGCTGTTGCTCCCCGTAGAATAGCTTCTGCTTTCATCAGCAGAATATCTGCATAACGGAAGATAGGTACATCATTGCTTTGATTCCGGTTATAGAGGTTATAATCGTCTGCTTGAATAGCCCATTTGATGCATCGGTATCCCTGGCACCATGCGTTCAAGTCATTTCCAAGATCCATTTGGTCATTCAAGATGGTGATATTCTTGGTGAGGACAACTTGTTGTCCGTTGTATATATAAGGTTCTGTTCCCATTGTATGTGTGCTGATGTCATAATAGTTGATCGCACCTTTCATGATGATGTCATTGCGTTCATCTCCTTCCAGGCAAAAACGGTCTGCTGCTTCAGGAGTGACGATGAAAACGCCTCCAGCATTTTTGGATAGTGTTATACCGAACAGTCCTTTGCCGTCCGCGCCGTCATTGTTGAATTTAGGCCAGAATTGAAAACGGGCGTAAGTATTGGCTCTGGTTGATGTTTCATTATTTTGGTATGGCATTGCATAGATGAAATCTTTGATCTGATAGCCGTTGTCCGGCATGAATTTCTTGCGATAACCATCACTGAGGTTGAAATGACCAGAGGCGATGATATCATCGCAATATTTTATGACATCATTCAATTTGGAATTAGTCATGCTTGGATCATAAGTAGCTACATCATCACAGGTATAAACAGCCCAGTTTATATAGAGTTTGGCAAGGAGAGCCTCAGCCATCCATTTGGTTGGCTTGCCATAAGTGGAAGCATCAACATCTTCTTTTAAACCGCCGGAAGCCAAAGCACGAAGCAGGTCGCTTTCGATAAATTTTGTAATTTCGGAACGGGGAGAACGGTCGATAGCTTCAGAATCGCCGATCAAATGGTCTAATTTGGGAGTTGCTCCGAATGTATCCATAAAAATAAAATGATAGAAAGCACGCATGGCAAGTGCCGGAGCAATCAAGGCTTCTTGTTCGGCATTGTTTTCATCCTCTCCACCCAGGTCAAAAATTGCTTGATTGCACTTTGTGATTGCAGCCGGAATATCACCGGCCCAGTCCACGTGTGCGTCTCCTGGAAGGCTGGCATGAAGAGAGGAATGGATATAATTGCCGCCATCATACCAGTTACCACCAAATGTCACTGCCATGAATTCATCAGAGGACAGCAGGGCAGCTTCCATATAACGACGTCCTAATGCTCCGCCGAATCCATAATACAAACCTGCCATTTTCGCTTCTTTGGCAATTTCGGAATCCGGGTATTCTGTATAAGTAGATTTAAGATCCACATCTAGATCTGTGCAGGAGGAGAAGGTGAACAGACCACCTACTAGCCAGGTTATTAATTTTATGCTATTTTTCATATCAGTTTTCAATTATATGGTTAGAAATTCATGTTTACACCGATCATAAATGAACGGGTACGCGGATAGTAATTGGTGCGTCTGTCCATACCCGGTTCCAAGCCTCCAAGGTTGATTTCCGGATCACGACCGGAGTAACCGGTAATGGTGAATACATTATTACAAGTAGCGTATAGCTTGAGCGAGTTTATCCAGTTACCAATTTTGCCGAAAGTATATCCCAATGAAACCGAGGACAGACGGAAATAACTACCGTTCTCTATCCAGCGATTGGATGGTGCTTGAGATTGTGTGTCTGTAGCACGGTGTTCGGTAGCTACGCTTTTTAATACATTGCGGCCTTCTTTCACAAAAGAAACATTAGAGTATTGTTCTGCAGTGGCGTTGTAGATATCTTGTCCAAGAACACCAGTAAAGAATAAATCGAGATTCCAGTTCTTGTATTGGAAGTTATTGCTCCAGCCTAAATTTAAATCAGGTTGTGCACAGCCGGTAATAGTACGGTCTCTATCAGTTTCAGGATCTGTGGTCGTTTCGCCTGTACGCTCACCCGTTTCAGGATCGTGTACATAAAAGATGGATACTCCTTGGTTATTGTAGCCGGCCCATTCGTAGGTGTAGAAGGTGCCGATAGGATGTCCTTCCATGATGCGCTGTACGTCTGCATTTGAAGAATAACCTGCGATTTCAGGATCGGCTGCACGGATATAATCTACGGAATATTCACTGTTGGATATACTTTCTACGTTATTTTTATTATGAGATAAGTTCAAACTGGTTTGCCAAGAGAAATTTTTTGTTTGTATAGGAGTGGCATTAATGGTAAATTCAATACCTTTATTGCTGATATCTCCCACATTGGCCGGCATGGTTCCGAAAGGATAGCGGTTTGTGGAAACCTCGTAAGTGTATATCAGGTCGCTGGTACGCTTGTCATAGTATTCGATGGTTCCTCCTAATCTGCCTCCAAAGAAGCTGAAGTCCAGCCCGATGTTCAACATGGCTGTACGTTCCCATTTTAGGTCTGGATTGGCATTTGAGGCGGCTGCCAGGGTATGGTAACTATTCTGTGTGCCATTGGCGTTTGTATAGTTGAACCAACCTGAAGTACTGTAAGTCTGGATAGCCGAATAAGCTCCGAATCCGAGTGAGTTACCACTAACACCATAACCAACACGGAACTTCAAGTCATCGAAAACATTTAAATCTTTGATGAACTTTTCTTCGCTCATACGCCATGCCAACGATGCAGATGGAAAAGTTCCCCAACGGTTGTTCTTTCCAAAAGCAGAGGAGCCGTCACGGCGAATTGTTGCTTGAAGCAGGTATTTGCTGTTGAAGGAGTAGTTGATACGTCCATAAAATGAGATCATACGTAAAGTTTCCAAATGACCGTTATTATTGCTGGTGATACCGCCATTCTGCCAATCCATTTTATTGGCAAGGTTCAGATTATAAAAGGTGGTGTTATCATTGTAAAAGTCGTAGACATCCAGACCGAAACTGTCATTGTCATCATTCTGTTCCCATGAATAACCGGCCATCAGGCCCAGTTTGTGGATATTGGCGAATGTATGATCATAGTTTATGTATGTTTCAAGAATTTTTTTCTTGTTTTCTGTTGCAATACGTTTAGCTTCGCCATTTCGGGTGTTATATTGGGATTTGCTGGTATGGTATTCGTTCCATATATATTGTTCGTCTTGATAGGAAAGACTTAAGTTCCATTTCAAGTCCTTAGTGATATCTAAAGTACCTTTGGCTGTTCCTTGAAGGAGTTTCTTGTTATTTTCAAAAGTATCTTCATTGATCATGGATACAGGATTGAAGTTTTGGGAGATAGTTTTGTCGCTATACCAAGAACCGTCTGCATTGGTGACAGGAACTAGTGGAGAATAATAATTCATGGCATCGAATACGGATTGGCCATCTTTGGCGGAATCAACGGTAGTACCTTTTGATTGTGCGGCATTCACGTTAAAGGCTAAGGTGAGCCGATCATTCAGTGCTTTGGTTTGCAAGAATGCGCGGCCGCCGAAACGCTCGAAATCTGTACCACGTACGATACCTTGTTTGTTTTGATAACTCATGCTGGCACTGTATTGAGTCTTTTCTGAACCGCCATTGATAGAAACGTTGTGGTTATGACTGATTGCTGTGCGCAGTACTTCATCGTTCCAATTGGTGTTTGCTCCTTTGTCATTCGGAAGAGTAATGTTATTTTCCTTGGCATAGGTGCGGAGTTCGTCGGCAGTCATCATATCTAAACGCTTGGCAATGTTGTCAAATGCAAGATATGCGCTGTAGTTTACAGAAGTGTGCTCACTTTTACTACCTTTTTTGGTGGTAATCAAGATTACACCGTTAGCAGCCTTGGAGCCATAAATAGCCGTTGCAGAAGCGTCACGAAGTACGTCAATGCTTTCAATATCTTCGGGAGCAATCAGACTTAATGACATACCGGGAATACCGTCAATAACATAATAAGGTTCCATTGCCGCACCGGTACGCAGAGAAGAAGCCCCACGTAAAGAGATAGAAGCTGTACCAGAAGTCGGGTCGCTGCTTTGTACTACCGTCAAACCAGGGACTTTACCTTGCAACAACTGTCCAGGGTCAGAATAAACTCCTACATTCAGTTTGTCTGCTTTCACAGTGGTAATGGAGCTGGTTACATCCTTACGACTCATACTGCCATAACCTACTACCACAACTTCATCTAATGTTTTAGAATCTTCTTCCATAATAATCTTCAAAGAAGATCCTTTTACTGTAATTTCCTGGGTAGTGTAACTCACGTAAGAGAATACGAGTGTCTTTCCTTGTGCTACATTCAGTGTAAACTGTCCGTTAAAGTCAGTGATAACACCGTTGGTAGTACCTTTTTCGACTACATTCACTCCGATAAGGGGTTCTCCGGTCTTGTCTGTGACAATACCGTTAACTTGATTTTGAGCAAATGCCAGTGTACTGTTTAATAGGAGTAATGCAAAGACTACTATCTGTGCAAATGTCCTTTGGGTTAGAGATTGTACGTTTAGCATAGAATTTAATTTTGGTTTTGATTAATATGTTCTTGTTTAATACTGCATAGTTCTCTATATATTATGAATTGGTTGTTACAGTTTGATGTATATTTTCTTAAGATATAGCGGATAACCGATACACCCCAAAAACAGAGTGAAAACGAGGGCGTAGACAGCTGAGGCAAGGTAGGCGTCGGTTATTCCTGAATGAATGGCTGCATAGGCTGCCGCCTTCCATCTGGTACTTCCCATCATAATGGCAAGTACTTCGCTCAGTACATAGAGGAATAGGGGGTTGACGCCGAAGATGATGAAGAAGCGGCACCATTTTTGTTTATTCCTTATGTCTATATAATACATTAGTGTGGCAAGTGACATGGAAGCCGCTCCGCAGGTCACCAGAACAAAAGTAGGAGACCATATTCTTTTATTTAAAGGCAGCGCATCTGCCAACAAATAGCCGATACTCATCAGAATGAATCCGGTCAAGAACAAACGGAGCACTTTGTTTTCTGTCTGATGGCTTTGTATTATCCATTTTCCACATGAAAAACCGATACAAGTGTGGGCGATAGCAGAGAGAGTGCTTACAAATCCTTCCGGATCAATCGGGCTCTTCTGATAGAGATGTGCTTCGCCGAAAAGTTGCCTGTCAATGATGGATAAAATATTGCTTTCATCGCAGGTATAACCGTTCCCCATGCATAATATGACAGTGTAGCTTACCAGTAAGATAAAGGTTAATGTGGGGATGAACTTATGATTCATAAATAGGGCTGTAAAAGAAATAACACAGTAACATAAAGCAATGCGTTGTAGTACCCCGGGGATGCGCAGATGGACAAAAGGCAGGAAGTCACCTTCACATACATGGTCAAACCAACCGATTGCCCATCCGATGCATAGAATAAGAAATGTGCGTTTCAATATTTTGGTTACCACTTGTAGGGAAACGTTGAAATTGAATTTGTTCAATGAAATATATGTTGAAATACCCATGATGAACAGAAAGAAAGGAAAAACCAAGTCACAAGGTGTCAGTCCGTTCCATGCAGAATGTTGTAAAGGTGCATACGACACTTTGCCTCCTGCATTGTTGACCAGAATCATCCCTGCTACAGTGATGCCCCTGAGTGCATCGAGTGACAAAAGCCTCTTTTTAATGGGCAGTGCCTGCTGTGCGGTTTCTGTATCGAGTTCTTTCTTTTTCATCTTACTATCAATTGTTTATCAATGTTATAGCCTCTTTCGCTACTTCTATACAATCACCTTCGGCAGATGCCGCATAGGTGTTCTTTGCCAGTGTCCATGGTTCTTCCAGGGCATACCAATCTATGGTCATGGCTGGATTATCGGCAGTGGGGGTTGATGAATTACCTACTGGCAGTACAGGAAGTTTGCCATCCAGTTGGTCTTGCAGTACTTGCCAGTATTTTTCCCAACGTTTATAATAAAAGTCGCGCAGTAGTCCGTTCCATTCTTTATGGGCATAATCTCGTAACTTGCCGATGTCGGCGCAGTAACGGTTTCCCCATGTGGTGATTTGTACGCGGGCATTCCATTCGTAGAGGTCTTTCTCTTCAGATGTACTTCCTAGATTGCGCGCTTGTTGAATCCAGTTCCCTACTTTGAATTCTTTGCGTGTGCCCAACAGTTTGTCTTGCATTATCAGTAGTTCCAAGAACTGTCGGGTATGTGTGGCATAACTTTTTTTATCGAAGCTTTTAAAGTCGGCAACAGCGTAATTGTACACTATTCGGGCACGGTCGGCAATGGCTTGTCGGGTGATATCAACTAGATCATATTCAAAGTTGTTGTTACCGCGATATTTGTGTGCCACGCTCACCATCAGTCGTGCGGCTTCTGCTGTGGTAGTGGGGTCGTAATAGTTGCACATTTTGCTCCAGCTGGATGCTTGGAAATTATTCAGTGATGGGCGCCCGCAAAAGATACTTTCGTGAGGACCTTGTTGGTTGTTGCCTGCCGGACAGTTGTAGATGCCGTTTGCCAAGATTTGCCAAGCTTGCCAGATAGATTCATCGTCTGTGCCATAGCGTGCGCGGATGTATTGTTTTATCCATTCTTCTTTGGTAAACTTTTCTGCACGCCAAGGTAGTTCGCACATCAGTTCGAACATAATGGGATTATTTTCAATGCCTTCCATTGTCAGACCGATGCCTTTTAGCTGAGCGGCCAGTGGGTTGTCTTTGGTCAGGTAAAAATTATGAAGAAGTTGGTCCATCCTTCCATGCAAACCCACGTTCCCACCGAAATTTTCCAACAGGCAGAACAACCAGTTGTGTTCTTCGTATCCTTTGTCTCGTTTCCATATAGAGGGAATGCCCCACATGGGACGACATTCGCTAAATAAATCAAGGATGAGCAGATCGCCGGGATTCAGCGCTTTCATCATTTCCGGGCGTGGATTTTCTGTCCATCCCTGCACCACCCACACAGCTTTTGGATTAGCCTTCTTCATTGCGTCCATAATAGCCCTGCCGGCTTTGCCGAAGTCTAGTCCGGCAGGCAAGCTTTTGGCTTCATGAAAAGGATCGATGGAGTAGTAGTCACTTGTTCCATACAGCTTTTCGGTTTCTTCGTAAAAAAGGCTGGCAATCTGGGTAAACTTGGGATCGTCGGGCAGTAAGATTCCCGGCCGGTCAAATCCGTTCCATTTGTTGAGAGTGCTTTGGGCGGATTCCGAGGAAGTGTTGCTTAATGTTTTCTCTTCTTTTCCACCATCAATACGTTTTCCCAAATCCAGTTTGGAGGGGATCATACCCGAGTAACCGGGCAGTACGGGGTGCATTCCCCATTCTTTCATTCGTTTCAATATTTTTTTCTGCAAGTCTTCTTGCTGTTTATACCAACTATCGGGGTTAGGGCCTCCCCAGCCTTCCAAATTGTTCATTTCCCACCAGGCAAGGAATGCTGGTCCGGCAATAAAATCATTGATTTGCTGTTTGGAAAATCCTAAGCGGAGTAATAGGTTACGCCACACACATTCATGTCCTACGGCAGCAAGTGGCAGGTTGATGCCATGCAGTGCCATCCAATCCAGTTCCTCTTCCCAACGTTTCCAATCCCAAAATGCCATGGAGTAGGAGTAGGTGCAGTAATTGAAATCGTAACGCAGGGCCAGATTTGTTTCGTGGCGTTCTTTACGGAAGACGGGAGGAAGAACATTGGGTAGTGAGGCATGCATACCGTTCCATGACAGGTGGATTCCGGCATGATACTTTAAGTACCAGTTGATTCCGGTTGCTATATTAATATAGGTATTGCCTCGTATCACTACCTTGTCGCCTTTTTGGTCCAACTCGAAAAAGTCATTTGGGCTTTTGTGTAGTTCGACTACGAACTTGTTCGATGCTCCCTTGTCTATCCTTTCCAGCATTCCCTTGATGGGGTTTGCCAGTATACCGGAGGAGAGTAATATCAGCCAGCTCAATAATAAGAATGTGTTTTTCATATACATTTGCATTTTTGTTTTTTACAAATGTAAGGGAAACAAAGCTTTTTATAGGAGAATATGGTGCACAAATGGAGTAAAATAGTAAAGTGAACTATTTTTTTCCAAAATATTCGCTTGGAAGTACTCCAAACAGTTCTTTGAAGCATTTTGTGAAATATTTGGGGTCGTTAAAAGTGCCTGTTGCACAACTCAAAATTATTAAAACAAGCAATCCCTTTTGTTGCATATATTATTAATTATTAGTATATTGGAGAAAAAAGTAATTATGCAAGGTTACAAATCATACGAAGAAAAACTGTTTTATACATTCTGTTTATCGGAACGCGTTCCGGTCAACAATTTCTATCGCCGTTTAAAGGATGTTCTGGACCTATCCTTTATTCGCAAATATACTCAGGAGTACTATGGGAAAGAGGGACAGACCAGCATTGATCCGGTTGTTTTTTTCAAGCTG
>OIWU01002146.1_pt1 | contig 17371 bp, 10 predicted proteins | sample 1587711 | NCBI WGS metagenome assembly OIWU01 (sample SAMEA3888909, study PRJEB22519) | human gut metagenome | biome: human gut; feature: human-associated habitat; material: faeces | place: Denmark | collected 2010 | reverse complement strand
AATAATGGTCAAAATATTTGGATTTTAACATAGAAAGCGATTTGGGTTAAAATCAATTACCGATGTTCTGAGAAAGAATCCATTCTGAAATGAGTGCAAGCACATCCGGCGAAATGGTCTCTGTTATCTGAGAATATTCCGCCACACTTCCTGTTACGCATTTCTGAAACAGATGATTGAGACCGTCAATGGCTTTTACCGTTTTCTTGCAGCTTGTCAGTCCGTTTTCAAGTGCGCCGAGGTTGGCATCACAATCCACCTGCGTATCTTTCGTTCCATTCAATGCCAACACGGGACAATGAACGGAAACCAGCAGCGGACGGGTGTCAATGGTAATGAAATAACGCAGATACGGGGAATCGACCTGTGCCAAAGCCTTGTTCCATAAAGGCTGCAACGAAGCCGGGACGCCATCAGGAGTTATTTCAGAAACAGGTTTACCGGCAACAATTTGTCCGAAAGCACTCTTCAAAGCCTTGCAGTAAGAATCCGCCATTTCTGGCAAAAGTCCCATTGACAACAGCATACGCTGATTCTGATCGATAAGCGTTTCCTCACCGGAGACCGCCATTCCCGCCAATGAAACGATGAAATCCGCCTTCCATTCTGCCGCCAGCATCAAAGCGATTGTACCACCCTCACTATGTCCAAGCACGCCGACTTTGCCGAAACGCTTGCTCAACAATGCGAGTGCCGCCAATGCGTCACGCCTGAAATCGTCGGTGGTGAAACGGTAGAAAGCAACGGAAGTGTCGCCATATCCGCGGTCGTCGTACCTTAACGAGGCTATACCATGCCGCGCCAGGTAGTCGGCTATCACAGCAAACGGTTTGTGCTCAAACATTTCCTCATCACGATTTTGCTGTCCGCTTCCGGTAATCATGAGCACAACGGGAGTCTGTGAAGTGCATCCGGGAGGAAGAACGAGTGTACCGTTAAAAGAAAAACCGTCATTGGAGAAAGTCACGTTCTCCACAGAATATGGGAAAGGAGGCGTTGGAGTCTGCGGGCGGGCGACTTCATATCCGCCTTTGACAAGGATCAAGGGAAACGACATCCCGCTCTGCATGAAGATTCCGTTTATGCTGTCGCCGACAAGAGTACCTTCAAACCTTGCACCTATCTGCGGCACAACGACTTTCACATTGCCGTCGGCACATTCCTTTTCAGCCTTAATACCCTTTGCCCCTTGCAATGGAGAGTCCATCACACACGCATCTTTGTCGAAATGAAAGACCAGAGGCAACTTCATCCCTTGTACATCAAGCTGTCCGCTCCATGTGCCTACCTGAGCACATACGACCGTTGAGGACAGCATAAAAACTGAAGCAATCAAGCATTTGGCAAGACTTCCCATAAGTACATTTACACATTAATATTAATACCCAAAGTCCGCATGAGAAGAAGTTAAAGGAAACGGGAAAGTCCCCGAACTACTGTAACTTCAGAATTTGCGAGACTCGAATCAGTAAACCCGCGGCCCGAAAATGGATGTTCCTACCCGAACCATTGTCGAACGGCATTCCACAGCAATCCTGTAGTCATGGCTCATGCCCCAGCTACGCTTGCAGAAAGCATCGCTGTCAGCAAAATAAGAAGCCTTGACTTCATCAAAGAACTGCGCCGCCACACTGAATTCATGGCGTATCTGGCTCTCGTCGTCCACATTGGAAGCCATCATCATCAAGCCACAGATTCGTACATTCTCAAGCGAACGCCATTCACCATCGGCAAGCATCTTACGGCAGTCGTCAAGCGAAAGTCCGTATTTCGACTCTTCTTCGGCAATGTGCAGTTCCAGCAGAACATCTATAACACGGTTGTTCAAAGCCGCCTGACGATTGATTTCACGAAGCAGCTTCAAAGAGTCCACGGCTTCAATCATTGATATGTAAGGCGCAATATACTTCACCTTGTTTGTTTGCAGATGCCCTATGAAGTGCCACTCTATATCCTTCGGCAACACTGCCACCTTGGCTGTCAGTTCCTGTTCACGGCTTTCGCCGAACACCCGCTGCCCTGCATTGTAGGCAGCGGTGATGTACTCGGCAGGATGAAACTTGCTGATGGCGACAAGAGTGACACCTTCCGGGAGAGACGCCCTCACTTTCTGCAAATTGCCAACAACATCAAATTCCATAAGTTTTTTCTTTATTTGTTTTTATTTCTGAGCCTCATACTCAGGTTTGTCGTCGGCCTGTTCGTTCTTGTATGCAGCCTTACGCTCAAACACATCCATAATCTTTGTCTCAGTTATGTTCACTATCTGATAATCGCCAAGCTGTCCGTTCATGGCAGCCTCAATGTTTTTCACTGCGCTGTTGAACTTGTCTGCCTGTACAAGATAGTTTACGTTTGTCTTTTTTTCCTTTCCTGAAGTCTCGTCCAAGATGATATAAGCAATCTTCGCCTTATACCAGTTGCCTTCCTCTGCATTGTCGCTGAAGAAGATTTCGCCAAACGCCGCAGGTGTGACATTCTTCACAGCAAACTCGCCGCTGACAAATGTCTGCATTTCTCTTGTTATGGTTTCCTCTGCATCTCCGAAGGTCTCACACTCCACAACATAGGTCTCTGTCACTTTCTTCTGATCTGCATTTTCACTCTGACGCTCGTAGCGTACAACTGTTTCAAACCATCTTGATGTTTTTAATCTCATTTTCTTTTTATCCTTATTAGTTTTCGGAGAGCAAAAGTACACATTTATTCCGACATAGCATTAAGGTATTTTGTAAATAAATGTTTTTTTGCGTTTTGAAAAGCGGAAATCCCATGCATTCCGACGCTGACTTAATACAGATTTACTTTACACCGTTTTAACAATTAAAGAAACAGTGTAATCAATGAAAAAAGAACGTAGAAAAGCCCGTCATTTTGACGATCAGTTTCGTTTGAGTGTATTAAAGGATTATTATGAGAGCGGTGCCTCTTATGGTCAGATTTCGCGCAAATATGATGTCAGCAGTGGTAATATCATCAGTTGGGAGCGCAAATACATGAATAAATGCGTACCTTTGCCTTCAGACATTCAAGAACTGGAAAAACAGGTATTCATGGCAAAGCGAACAAGAGAATCGATATCTTCTCGCGCGTTGAGCGCCGAGGAGAAGTTACGTGAAGAAAACGCGCGTTTGCGCAAGGCCCTTGAGTATTCCGAACTCCGCAACGAGGCGTTGCACGAAGTGCTTAAGATCGGTCGTGAACAATACGGCATCGACCTGCTAAAAAAAGCTGGCGCCAAGCAGTAGACAACCTTCGGCTCAGACACACCGACAGAAGTGTCGGTTGTCTGAGCGGACTGTTTGGCAAGAGCCGCGAAGGTTATTACTCCGTCAGCAAGGAGAAGCGCAGCCGTCTGGAACTTACCGAAAGGAAGATAGTGGAGCATGTCCGTCTTCTTCGCAGCGAAGCTCCCGGAATCGGTGCCTACAAGATGTTTGTCATACTCAAGGCCATCTTCCTCGATGCCATGCCCGGCCGTGACAGGTTCTATGAAATCATCAACAAAAACGGTCTCATGCTCAAGCCTGAGCGCAGGCGTCACACGACGAATTCCAACCATAACTACCGCAAATACAGCAACTTGATAAAAGATCTGGTCGTCGGCCGTCCCAACCGTCTCTGGGTTGCCGACATAACATACATTGACACGGACGAAGGCGTTGTGTACCTGCATCTGCTCACCGATGCCTGGACGCATGAAATCATAGGCTGGGTGTTTTCCGACTCTCTTATGGCGGCCAACACCATAGCCGCCCTTAGAATGGGCATAGAGCACAACAAAGGTGCTGACCTAAGTGGACTTATACACCACTCCGACCGTGGTTCACAATACTGCAGCAACGCCTATGTGGACATGCTGAAATCCATCAATGCAGCGATATCAATGACGGAGGACTACAAACCTACCGACAATGCGATAGCCGAACGTGTCAATGGCATCATAAAGCAGGAATGGCTCTACAGAATGAAGAGACCGGAAAACCTTGATGAAGCCCGCAGAATCATCAGCGGCATTATTGATTTCTACAACAACAAGCGTCCGCACATGAACAACGGAATGAAAACGCCGGTGCAGAAAAGACTGGAATATAACAAAACAGCATGACAGAGTCTGAAACCCGACAAAAGGTATTGCCGGATTTGCAAATAATTTGCAGATACGGGTTTTATGTGTAACTTTGCATCCGGGAACGCCATGTAAAGCGTTTCAGTAACACTTTTCCTGCATTGTAAAGTTATTCAGTAAAGGATGAAAAATAGAGTGAAGTAATTTAGGAAAACAACAAGAAAAGTGTAAAGTAAAATCAGGTAAAGTCACGCTTATTAAAAACGGTTTTCAAACAAGGCTTCTTTTGCATCAAAAGAAGGCTTCTTTGCCTGTCAAACAAGGCTTCTTTGGAAGGCAAACAAGCCTTGTTTGAAAAACGACGAAATTTCACTTGACACAAGCCGCTGTAATACAATTGTAACATGTGTTTAAAGCGCATGTAACACCGTAACAATAATTTTGCAGCAGAATACAGAACAAAACAAATTTTTAATTATAAAGAATGGAAACAATTTATCTATGCATCGTAATCTTTTTGCTATGCCTTGCGGTATTCGACCTGTTCGTAGGTGTCAGCAATGATGCTGTAAACTTTCTCAACAGTGCCATCGGAGCCAAGGTGGCAAAGTTTCGCACAGTGCTCATCATAGCATCCGTAGGTGTGGCGTTGGGCGCAGTCATGTCGTCGGGTATGATGGATGTGGCACGACACGGCATCATGCAGCCATCGCAGTACTCGTTCAACGAGGTGATGACGATATTCCTTGCCGTCATGGTGACGGATGTCATAATCCTCGACATGTTCAATACACTCGGAATGCCTACATCGACAACAGTGTCGCTCGTGTTTGAACTCTTGGGCGGAACATTCATCCTTGCCACCATCAAGATGGCAGGAGACGACAGTCTTACATACGGCGACCTGCTCAACACCGACAAGGCCCTCAGCGTGATTATAGCAATATTCGTCAGCGTTGCTGTGGCATTCGTGTTCGGAAGCATTGTGCAATGGATTACACGAATAGTGTTCACCTTCAACTACAAGAAGCACTCGCGCTATTCCATCGCCATATTCGGCGGAATAGCCTTCACTGCCCTGTCCTACTTCATATTTATAAAAGGTATAGGAAAATCGCCCTATCTCGACGAGTCCGTGCGCAACTGGATCAGCGACAACACGCAATACGTGCTGATTGTCACATTCATAGTTTCAACGGTCATCATGGAAATCATGCACCTGATTGGTGCAAACATCTTCAAGTTTGTGGTTCTCATGGGTACTTTCGGACTTGCAATGGCATTTGCCGGCAACGACCTTGTGAACTTCATCGGTGTGCCTTTGGCAGGACTCGACTCATACAACGACTACATCAACAACGCCAACGGTGCCACACCATTCACGTTTATGATGACATCGCTCTCTGAAAGCGCACAGACCCCGTCGTTCTATCTTCTCATAGCCGGCGTTGTAATGATTGTATCCATGGCAACATCGAAAAAGGCCCGCAACGTGATAAAGACAAGTGTGGACCTCTCACGACAGGACGAAGGCGACGAAATGTTCGGCACAAGCCGTGCCGCCCGCAGCATAGTAAGATTCTCGCAAGACATGAACAACACTGTGACACAGCACACACCACGAAGAATGGCTGCATGGATAGACAAACGCTTCAACAAGCGCGAAGCTGAACTTGCCGACGGAGCGGCCTTCGACATTGTGCGTGCAGCAGTGAACCTTGTGCTGGCTTCAATGCTCATCACAATCGGCACAAACTACAAACTGCCGCTTTCAACAACGTACGTCACATTCATGGTGGCTATGGGTTCGAGTCTTGCCGACAGAGCATGGAGCCGAGAGAGTGCCGTATTCCGTGTGACGGGCGTAATAAGCGTCATTGGCGGATGGTTCATCACGGCAGGAGTAGCCTTCGTCTCATGCGCCCTTGTGTGCCTGATAATGTTCTACGGAGGAATTATAGCCAAAGTGGCATTTATAGCCCTTGTGGTCTATATGCTAATCCGCAGCAACCGCGAGTATGCAAAGAAAGAAAAGGAAACCGACAAGAGCGATGTGTTCCGCCTCATGATGCGCACCCGCGATGCGGAAATAGTGTGGGATCTGCTACAGAAACATGTCGGACGCACACAGAGTTTCATGGCAAACTTCGCCCGCGAACAGTTCAACAACATCATCGACGGACTTGAAAACGAGAAGGTCAAGACATTGCGACGCACGAAAAACGAGTTAAAGAACGAGAAAGAACTGCTGCAAAAATACAGACGCCAGGAACTGCTTGCACTCAAACGGGTGCCGATGGCAATAGCCATTGAACGCAACACATGGTTCCACCTCGGAATAAACTCTTCGGAACAATACATTTACTGTCTGAACCGTATGCTTGAACCGATAAAGGAGCACGTTGATAACAACTTCAACCCACTGCCGAAAATCTACATCGACGAGTTCGAACCGATACGCGCCACCATCAACGACTTGATGAAACAGACGGAATCGATGATTTCGACAAGCCGCTTCGAGAACTACCGTGAGGTGCTTGCACAGGCCGACCAATGCAAGGACGAACTCTCCGTGGTGCGCAAACGGCACATCGACCGCATACAGGAAAGCAGAGACAACAACAATCTGCAAGTATCGCTCGTCTATCTCAACATTCTGCAGGAGAGCCAGCAGTTGCTGAGTAACATGCGCCATCAGTTGCGTGCAGCAAAGAAGTTCATGGAAAACTAAGCGACCGAGAGTTAGCTCTCAAAAGTCAATAAAACATCAAAGGCATATCCTCAACCCAAACCGGGGCAAGGATATGCCTTTGATTTTATAGCAAACGACTGAGCAACGAGAAGCGAAACTAAAATTGTGGTCTCATAAACAATATATGTCACAAGCAGTCTTGCAGCTTGGCTCGTTGCCCTTCTTATTCATTCATCCACTCACTTGCGGCAAAGCAAGAACCTGCGAAATGCACTTGCATCAAGCCGAAGTACTTCAAAGTCCGTGAAAACGGAATTAGAAGGAGTAGGCAAATCCTAAAGAAACATACTCCTTGAACTGCCAATAGCCATGATGGAGGTCACGTTTGGTGCCGTCGTCGAAGCGAGGATAAACAAACACATTGCTGGAAATGTACTTGTTCACAACGAAAGTGAACGTGTTTTCCCATTCCAACAGAGCGCGTTTATAGGTGGTGTATCCATAGAGACGGGTCTTCCAACGTATGTCTTTTGTGAATTGCCAATTGAGGTCGAGAGTGATTTCCGAACCGAAATCCGACTTCGTATGTTTTCCTTCCTCCAATCCATAGCGCGTAGCAAGTTCGGCACGCTTCACATATTTTAAATTATAAGCAAACGGAGCGAGGTGAACAGAACCTTTCAGACGACCCTTGAACCAATCCACACTGTAGTCCATACCGATAGAGGGGTTAATGTTAAGCGGTGAAAGGAAGTCAGAATAAATTTTCTTGTCATTGCTCTTCAAACCACGCATGAACTGTGTGCTGGCAATAACCTGCAATGTGTAGTACCAGCGTTTGGTGGCTTGCAATCCTATTTTTCCGGTATAACGCAAAAGGTCTTCCGATGTTTTAACGGTGTGAAGAGTGTCGCTGCGTGAATTCTGGAATCCCAAACGCATTTCAAGCTTGTTTTCCCAACGGAAACGCTGCTTGTTGTTATAGTTGGCCTGCAAGGTGAGTGTTGCAAGGGCGGAGTAATTGCTTTCACCTCCCTTATACCAGTTCGACGAAATATAGTTCTGGAACATCTGAAGAGTGTAATCACCATAGAACTTCCAGAAATTAGGTTTTTTCACAAGAATATCAACCTGTGCAATCTCTGTCTCTTCCGGTTTTGGAGCGACTCTCTCCATTATATCAGCGTCGGAAACCACTTCCGCCGGCTTGGCGTCAATCAGCGGACCAACCTTGTCAAGCTGGCTTTGGGTGCTTTGGACAAGGTCGGGACGATGCAGATACATGGAAAGCAAATAGTCGTTTTGCAGTTTTTCCGATTCATTGGCATCCGGCTCTAACGAGAAAAAGCTGCTCGTCACATTGTGATAAAACGTAAGCGGAACAAAAAAGCGATAATATGCACTTTTCGGTTCAACAGAATCGGCGTCCACTTCTGAAACATCTGGAACGGAATCAAGTTTCTCCTTGTAGCATTTCAGCGAATCAGCATAAGACCGCACAAACACGGAAACGGTGTCAACATCACGATGTTTGGCATTACGCAACCTTGTCTGCGCTGTCGCAGACGACACGCAGAAAAACGCAAGAACCATTATTTTGAACAAATTCAGCTTCATATCAATTATTATTACAAATAAAATTACAATTCATAACCAAAACCCGCCTTTTCACAACAATTCGTCATACGAAGGTTCTCCAACGGCTATGGCTTTACAAACTTCTGCAAAGGTAAGAATAAAAAATGAAAGTTGCTTGTCTAATTCGTATTTTTATGCTACCTTTGCGCTTTGTATTTCAACATTGGATAATAGTTCATTATATAATATTTTTTATCGTGGCTGAAACAAAATACATATTCGTCACTGGTGGTGTTGTGTCTTCACTTGGTAAAGGCATCATTTCATCATCAATTGGTAAGCTCTTGCAGGCAAGAGGTTACAATATTACAATCCAGAAATTCGACCCGTATATCAACATTGACCCAGGTACGCTCAATCCCTACGAACACGGCGAATGTTATGTAACAGCGGACGGAATGGAAACCGACCTTGACCTCGGACACTATGAACGATTCACTGGCATCCAGACTTCAAAGGCCAACTCTCTGACAACAGGACGTATATACAAAGCCGTCATCGACAAAGAACGCCGAGGCGACTATTTGGGAAAGACAATACAGGTGGTTCCCCATATTACGGACGAAATAAAGCGTAATGTGAAGCTTTTAGGCCAAAAATATCATTACGACTTCGTAATCACCGAAATCGGAGGTACTATCGGCGACATAGAAAGCGCACCTTTCATGGAAGCCATACGACAAATGAAATGGGAACTTGGCAAGAACGCCGTAAACGTACACCTTACATACGTCCCTTATCTGAAAGCAGCAGGAGAATTAAAGACAAAGCCGACACAGCATTCCGTAAAGGAATTGCAGAGCGTGGGCATACAGCCAGACATTCTCATCCTTCGCACAGAGAAGCATCTCGAAGAGGGAATACTCAAGAAGGTGGCGAACTTCTGCAACGTGGATTTTGATTGTGTCATACAAAGCGAAGACCTGCCAAGCATCTACGAAGTGCCCGTAAACATGCAGAACCAAGGACTCGACACCGCCATCCTGCGCAAGATGGGTGTGGAAATAGGCGAAAAGCCGACTTTGGGAGCATGGAAGACCTTCCTTGAACGACGCGAAAATGCTACGGAAACCGTAAACATAGGACTCGTTGGAAAATACGATCTGCAAGACGCATACAAGTCTATCCGTGAGAGTCTGTCACACGCAGGAACATACAATGACCACAAGGTCAAGATAACCTTCATCAACTCTGAATACATCAATGAAGAGAATGTAGCAGAGAAACTGGCAGGACAGGACGGAATCGTGATATGCCCCGGATTCGGACAGCGCGGCATTGAAGGCAAAATCATTGCTGCACACTACACCCGCACACATGACATCCCGACTTTCGGCATTTGCCTCGGTATGCAGATGATGGTCATTGAATTTGCACGCAACGTACTTGGTTTCGCCGATGCCAACAGCCGTGAAATGGATGAAAAGACTCCTCACAATGTAATTGACATTATGGAGGAACAGAAAAACATAACGAACATGGGTGGAACAATGCGTCTTGGAGCATACGAATGCGTAATAAAGCAAGGTTCCCGCACGTTCGACATCTACAAAAAAGAACATATACAGGAGCGACACCGCCACCGCTACGAGTTCAACAACAACTTCCAGAAAGATTTTGAACGCGCTGGTATGCAATGCGTTGGACGCAACCCTGAGAGCGATCTTGTGGAGATAGTGGAAATACCAGGACTCAAATGGTACATAGGAACACAGTTCCATCCGGAATACCAAAGCACTGTGCTTAACCCCCACCCCCTCTTCCTGGATTTCATTAGGACCGCCATACAAAACAAGGCAAAACAAAAAGGAAAACCCATTTGACAAACTCTAAAACAATAACAATTAAATAATTAAGACGTGGATAAAAACAACATCATCGGCTTTGTGCTCATTGCTGCTGTACTTATTGGTTATGGAATCTGGACACAGCCCTCTGCTGAAGAGCAAGCTGCTGCAAGACACCAGGATTCAATAGAAAATGTCGCAAGACAAAAAGCCGAAAATGCTGCAAAGCTGGCAGCACAACAGAAGGCCATACAGGCAAAAGCCGCTGCCGAAGCTGACACAACAGCACTCTTCCATCCGGCTCTTAACGGAACCGCATCGAATGTGGTGCTCAAAAACAAGAATGTAGAATTAACCATCAACACAAAAGGTGGCGTTGTTTCCAAGGCCGTAATAAAGGACTTTGAAGATCGCAACGGCAACAAGGACATAACATTGTTCGACGCAAAGACACAGAGTCTGAACTTCGCATTGGCTGCCAAGGAAGTGAACATAAACACCGCCGACCTGTACTTTGTGCCGACGAACCAGACCGACTCGACCGTGACAATGACCGCATCGGCAGGAAACGGCAAGGCACTTGTCATCGACTATCTGCTTGGCAAAGACTTCATGCTACATACAAAGTTGCAGGCCGTCGGACTTGCAGGAGCTTTCGCGCCATCCACCACACTGATGGATGTGCAGTGGAAAGACTTGTGCAGACAGCAAGAACGCGGTTTCACATTTGAAAACCGCTATGCTTCACTCACATACCACTTCACCGACGGAGGAACCAAGTATCTCTCTGAAACAGGTAAGGAGACCGACAAAGCGATTGACGAAAAGATAGACTGGGTAGCATTCAAGAACCAGTTCTTCTCGGCTGTCATGATAGCGAAGCACGACTTTGCCGAAAACGCACTCATGACAAGCATCCCTCAGGAGAAAGGCTCCGGCTTCCTGAAACAGTATGAGGCGAAGATGAAGACTTTCTTCGACCCGACAGGAAAGACACCTTCTGAGTTTGACTTCTACTTCGGACCCAACGATTTCCGTCTTCTGAAGCGTGTTGAAACAGAATGTAATTTCAATAAGGACCTTGAGATGCAGCGTCTTGTCTATCTCGGATGGCCTCTCTTCCGCATCATCAACCGCTGGTTTACAATTTATGTATTCGACTTCCTTACCGGACTGAACATCAATATGGGTATAGTGCTCATCCTTATCACACTGCTGTTGAAGGTTATCACATATCCGTTGGTAAAGAAGAGCTACATGAGTTCGGCAAAGATGCGAGTATTGAAACCGAAACTTGAGGAAGCGACGAAGCAATATAACAAGCCCGAAGACCAGATGCAGAAGCAGCAGGCAATGATGGCTGAATATGCGAAATACGGTGTTTCACCACTGTCGGGATGCTTGCCTATGATTATTCAGTTCCCCATCTGGATTGCGATGTTCAACTTTGTGCCGAACGCTATACAGCTCCGCGGTGAAAGTTTCCTTTGGATAAAGGACCTTTCAACCTACGACCCGATAATAGAATGGAACACTAATCTGTGGCTGATAGGCGACCACCTGTCTCTCACATGTATCCTGTTCTGCGTCGCCAACATTCTGTATTCACTGATGACAATGCGTCAGCAGCGCGACCAGATGGTAGGACAACAGGCAGAACAAATGAAAATGATGCAATGGATGATGTTCCTCATGCCGGTAATGTTCTTCTTCATGTTCAACGATTACTCGGCTGGTTTGAACTTCTACTATTTCATTTCTCTCTTCTTCAGTGCCGCAATAATGTGGGTTTTGCGCAAGACGACAAACGACGAAAAGCTCCTTGCCATTCTTGAAGCAAAGTACAAAGAAAACAAGGACAACCCCAAGAAGATGAGCGGACTGGCTGCCAGACTGCAAGCTATGCAAGAACAGCAGCAGGAATTGCAGCGCAAGCGTGAAGAACTGGAACGCAAGCGCAAAGGACTGCAATAATTGCTGAATACAATTGAAAACAGAAAAACAGATTGCCTGACGTTCCATTCCAGCAAGACAGAACTTGGAATGTTAGACAATCTGATTTTTATTTAACAAAAAACCTTTTGTATAACTACATGAACAAATCTTTATCTTTGGCTATTGCAGCCATTATATGCTGCAGCAGCATGAACTCAACGGCTCAAACAATGATTGGGAAGACAACAGACATCAATCAGATTACAACAGGCGACCGCATGACACCAGAAGCTCTTTGGGCTATGGGAAGAATCGGAGGAGCAGCCGCTTCACCCGACGGCAAGACCATTGTCTATCAGGTGGCGTACTACAGTGTGAAAGAAAACAAAAGTCATCAGACACTTTACAGAGTCAATGCCGACGGAAAAGACACACGCGCCTTGACAACTACTGCTGCCAACGAAAGCGACGCTGCATGGATTGCCGGCGGACAGCGGATAGCATTCCTTTCCAAGGGACAGTTGTGGAGCATGAATGCCGATGGTACTGACCGCAAGCAACTCACCAATTCAGACATTGAAATAGAGGGATTCAGCTTCTCTCCCGACGAGAAGAAAGTCATTTTGATTAAATCACTCCCCTATCATGAAAGCATAAAGAAGAATCCGGAGGACTTGCCGCTCGCTACCGGCCGACTGGTAACCGATTTGAATTACAGACATTGGGACCATTATGTGGAGTCTGTCGCCCACCCCTTTGTCGCAAATGTGACAAGCAACGGTATAGACAATGGAATCGACATAATAGATGGAGAACCCTACGAATGCCCTATGGCGCCGTTTGGAGGCATCGAACAACTGGCATGGAGTCCCGATTCCAAGTCAATTGCATACACATGCAGGAAAAAGACTGGAGTGAATTATGCCATTTCAACAGATTCTGACATATACCTATACGACCTTTCCACAGGAGCCACACGCAACATCTGCAAACCGGCAAACTACAAAGCTCCTGCTGTGAATGCGACGAAATCATTGAAAAACCAAGCAGTAAACCATCAGGAAGGAGATTGCAATGTGGGATATGACACCAATCCGCAGTTCTCTCCCGACGGCAAGTATGTAGCATGGCTGTCAATGAAACATGACGGATATGAAAGCGACCGCAACCGCCTGTGCATATACAATCTTTCAAACGGCGAGAAGTTTTATGCAGCAGAATCATTCGACTCCAATGTTGATGCCTTCTGCTGGGCCGCCGACTCAAAGAACATCTACTTCATCGGGTGTTGGCATGCTTGCGTGAATATGTATCAGACCAATTTAAACGGAGAGGTAAGACAACTCACAGACGACTGGATGGATTTCGGTTCTATCCAAATGTTAGGCTCTTCCGGCAAGATACTTGCATCACGCCACAGCATATCACAGGCCGACGAACTGTACATAATAACTCCGGGAAAAGATGTGAAAAAGACAAAGGTCAGTCAGCTCACATTTGAGAACGAAGCATTCTACAAGCATCTTGAAATGGGCAAAGTACAGGAACGATGGGTAAAGACCACCGACGGAAAGCAGATGCAGGTATGGATTATTCTTCCACCGCACTTTGATTCCAGCAAGAAATACCCAGCTTTGTTGTTCTGCGAGGGAGGTCCGCAGAGTCCTGTAAGCCAGTTCTGGAGCTATCGTTGGAATTTCCAGATTATGGCGGCAAACGACTATATTGTCGTTGCACCTAACCGTCGTGGCTTGCCGGGTTATGGTTCGGAATGGAATGAAGAGGTTTCCGGCGACTGGACCGGACAGTGCATGAATGACTATCTTGCAGCAATTGACGATGCAGCAAACAACCTTCCTTACGTTGATAAAGAGCGTTTAGGTTGTGTCGGAGCAAGTTTCGGTGGTTTCTCCGTCTATTATCTGGCAAGCCATCACGACAAACGTTTCAAGGCATTCATCGCACACGACGGTGCCTTCAATCTGGAGTCGATGTACACCGACACTGAAGAGGCTTGGTTCTCAAACTGGGAATACGACGATGCCTACTGGAACAAAGACAAATCAGAGCGTGCAAGACGCACATACGAGAATTCACCACACAGATTTGTGGACAAGTGGGACACTCCCATCCTTTGCATACATGGAGAAAAGGACTATCGCATAAATGCAAACCAGGGTTTTGGAGCCTTCAATGCAGCACGTATGCATGGCATTCCCGCCGAGCTCCTCATCTTCCCCGATGAAAACCATTGGGTACTCAAACCACAGAACGGCATACTGTGGCAGAGAACTTTCTTCGGATGGCTCGACAAATGGTTGAAATAAGAACTTATAGACAAACAAAATTGAAATAAAACAAAATGGAACAAAAAACACTTCGCGACTCGGCAGCATTACGTTGGACTGCCTTGCTACTTCTGGCGCTTGCAATGTTCTGCGCCTACATCTTTATGGACATCCTTTCGCCCATCAAAGATCTCATGCAATCGCAACGCGGTTGGGACTCTGACGCATTCGGAACGATGCAGGGTTCAGAGACATTCCTCAATGTGTTCGTATTCTTCCTCATTTTCGCCGGAATCATTCTCGACAAGATGGGAGTACGCTTCACCGCATTACTTTCCGGCGCAGTGATGCTGGTCGGAGCATGCATCAAATGGTATGCCATCAGCGACAGCTTCATCGGCAGCGGACTTGAGACTTGGTTTACCAACAACCTCAACCACATACCGGTGTTTGAACAGCTCGGAGTTTCGCCTTTCTTTGAAGGAATGCCGGCATCAGCGAAGCTTGCAGCATGCGGTTTCATGATTTTCGGATGCGGTGCCGAAATGGGCGGCATCACTGTTTCCCGCGGAGTCGTAAAATGGTTCAAGGGTCGCGAGATGGCTCTTGCCATGGGCTCAGAGATGGCATTGGCACGCCTTGGAGTTGCCACCTGCATGATATTCTCGCCTTTCTTTGCAAAGCTGGGCGGCGTAGTAAGCGTGTCACGCTCTGTTGCTTTCGGTGTGGTTCTGCTCTGCATCGCCCTCATCATGCTTGTCGTTTACTTCTTCATGGACAAGAAACTTGACGCCCAGACTGGTGAAGCAGAAGAGAAGGACGACCCGTTCAAGATTTCAGACATCGGACAGATTCTCACATCTATGGGATTCTGGCTCGTTTCACTGCTTTGCGTGCTTTACTATTCTGCCATCTTCCCGTTCCAGAAATATGCGGTAAACATGTTGCAGTGTAACCTTACATTCACCGAAGTACCGGCCGATTCCTTCTGGGCATCATCCACAGTCACCTTCGTGCAATATGGCATCATGCTCGTTGTTGCAGCCACAGCATTCATGTTCAACTTCATGAAACAGCGCAGTCTGAAATACACCGTACTCGCTATTTCCGTTGCTGCCCTGGTTGCATATTGCTATATGGGTTATATGCGTCAGTCAGCAGAATCCATCTTCGCCGTGTTCCCACTGCTCGCAGTAGGAATCACCCCCGTTCTTGGAAGCTATGTCGATCACAAAGGCAAGGCAGCAAGCATGCTTGTACTCGGCGCACTGCTCCTCATAGCCTGCCACCTCACCTTTGCCTTCATCCTGCCAGAATTCAAGGGCAATCAGGTTGGAGGCGTAGTGGTGGCATACCTCACCATTCTTATCCTTGGTGCTTCATTCTCACTCGTTCCCGCTTCACTTTGGCCAAGCGTGCCAAAACTCGTCGATGCAAAGGTCATCGGTTCGGCATACGCTCTTATTTTCTGGATTCAGAATATCGGTTTGTGGCTTTTCCCGTTGCTTATAGGCAAGGTTCTCACCGCCACCAACAAGGGTGTCACCGATGCGACACAGCTCAACTACACCGCACCTCTTGTGATGCTTGCAGGACTTGGAGTTGCAGCACTTCATAACCGTTTTCATAAGATACAGCTTCCAAATTCACTGTCATTTTTTGCCGGTTCAAGATTTGTACCTATAGTTTCAACAATAGTTTATATGTTCGCAGGTATTTTGATGTACTTTATATGGCCTGTGGTACAGAACGGTATTTATGCACTTGGTGGTCTTGTTACGGGAAGCGGTTATCTTGGAACGCTTGCATTTGGTATAATAAAGAGAGCACTTATCCCGTTTGGTCTTCATCATGTATTTTACATGCCATTCTGGCAGACTGCTGTCGGTGGAACTATGGATGTTGCAGGAAATCTTGTTCAAGGTGGACAGAATATTTTCTTTGCACAGCTTTTTGATTCAGCAAATATTACACATTTTAGTGCCGATGCGACAAGATATTTTTCAGGAGAATTTATATTTATGATATTTGGATTGCCGGGTGCAGCACTTGCAATGTACCGTACTGCAAAGAATGAAAAGAAAAAACAGGCTGGAGGACTTTTGTTCTCCGCAGCACTTACATGTATGCTTACAGGTATCACAGAACCTATTGAATTTTCATTCCTCTTTGTAGCGCCTATATTGTTTGGTGTACAGGTTGTGCTTGCGGGTGCAGCTTACATGATAGCCCATATATTAAATATAGCAGTAGGTCTTACTTTTTCAGGTGGACTTCTTGACCTTTTCCTTTTTGGTATACTTCAGGGAAATGACAAGACAAGCTGGCTCAGGATAATTCCTGTTGGTATAGTTTATTTTATATTGTATTATGTTATATTCTCATTCCTTATCAAAAAATTCAACCTTAAAACTCCGGGAAGAGAAGATGATGCAGGAGAAGTTAAACTTTATACAAAAGCAGATGTAAATACAAGAAAAGCAAAGGAAACTGATGCAGAAGGTGCGGCATCAGAAGATGAACTTAGCAAAGATATAACAATGGGTCTTGGTGGAAAGAAGAATATTGATACTGTTGACTGTTGTGCTACAAGACTTCGCTGTACGGTTGTAAAACCTGAACTTGTAAATGATGCCGCATTAAAGGTAACAGGAGCAAGTGGTGTTATTCATAAAGGAAACGGAGTTCAAGTTATTTACGGGCCACATGTAACTGTTATAAAGTCAAATCTTGAAGATTATCTTGAAAGTGCACCTGATATAGAATATACTGAAAACAGTGAGGATTTATCAGAAGAAACTGATAGGAAAGACGAAGATAAACAGGAAAATGAGACAAAGAAGGGTGTAAAAACAATCGTAGTGTCAAGTCCTATGGCCGGAAAAGCTGCTGACCTTTCCAACGCACCTGATGAGGGATTTGCAGGCAAAATGATGGGAGATGGAGCTGTTGTCACACCGGA
>OIWU01002140.1_pt1 | contig 17405 bp, 14 predicted proteins | sample 1587711 | NCBI WGS metagenome assembly OIWU01 (sample SAMEA3888909, study PRJEB22519) | human gut metagenome | biome: human gut; feature: human-associated habitat; material: faeces | place: Denmark | collected 2010 | reverse complement strand
GTAACTGGAGTGACGGAGTATACCTTGACGGAATACAGAAGGGCATCATGCAAGGCAAAGCAGAGGGCATCATGCAGGGCAAAGCAGAGGGTCTCGTGCAAGGTGAAGCTCGTGGTATTGAAAAAGGCAGACTTGAACTTATAAAAAAGTTCATCCGAAAAGGTCATTCATTTGAAAGTGCTTTGGACATGTTTGATATCACCGACAAAAACGAAATAAAGTTTTTGAGAGAGTCTATAAATATCTAGTTTGGTTATTGATTTTGTGGTATAAGCAAAAAATGTTTTTGCAAAAGGGAGCGTCTGTGTGATATGCACCCCAAAAGTTGGACACTTTTGGGGTGCATATTTTTTATATTGTTTTTTAGTGCTGTTTATAATACCTTGTTATTCTAAGATGCTTTATTTTTCTTTAGTTGAATACCGGGGAGAAAAAGCTTTGAAAAATGTGAGATTATTTATACATAAATATGTATATTGATAAAATTTTATCAATCTGCGAAAAAAGCCATGAGCTTTTATTGATAATATGCAAAATTTATTATTGATATTTGTTAAATTTATGAATAAAAATATCAATAACATGGTGCTAGAATATGAATCGCAGAGAAAATAAAATGCACAAAAGAGAATTAATGAAAGGCGGATGTTTTGTATGCTTGAAAGACAAAAAGAAATCGTTGTGGAAGTTGGAAAATATTTGTTTGAAAGAGGTTTTACACAGCTTTCAGGAGGCAATATCAGTGTCAGAGATCCGGAGACAAACCTTGTAGCTATAAAGCCGAGCGGAGTGGCTTACGGTGTTATGAAGCCGGAGGATGTTATCATCGTTGATATTGACGGAAATGTTGTTGAAGGCACCTTGAGTCCGTCTATTGAAACGGGTATGCACACGGGTGTATACAGAAACAGACCTGACATAAATGCGGTTGTACATTGTCACACCCCGTTTGTTATTGCATGGTCTTTGAAAAATGAACCATATATTCCTACGGTAACAGTAAGCCAATATGTAACAAACGGCGCAATTAAGATTGCCCCGCTTGAGGGAGCCGGCTCACCGGACCTTGCCAAGGCAGCTATAGAGACACTGGGTCCTGATTATGCAATTGGATTAAAGGGTCATGGATTACTTACATGCGGTCCGGATATGAAATGGGCGCTTGAAGCAGCTCTCGTGACGGAAGATGCAGCTAAAATTGCCTGCACATGTAAGGCTATGGGCGGAGAAACATGTTTCTTCGACAAGGAGCTTGGTGAAATGGAGGGCTTTGATGCTCTCGCAAGAATTGCAGGTCTTTAATGGCCTGAACATTGATTTTGTATAAAAGTTTCAGAGCAAATTAGATGAGAGATTTCTCCTGTTTATTTGGTTTTTGTATTTCGTTGTCCGATACACACAATATTTTCAGGAGAAATCTTTTTTTATTCAATATGTTATATGTAAATGGCAGTAATTCGGAGGAGAGTAAAAATGATTAAAGTAGGATTCGCAACAACAAATGATCCTGCAAATCTTGATAACAAAAATATCATTGCGTTCACCGAGCTTGCTCAAAAAAACGGCTGTGAAGTTGTAATGGGCGAATCGGAGTTCTTTGAGCCTGAAGAGGCAAGGAAGATTGCCGACGGATTTAAAGATTGTGATTTGATTGTTGTCATGGTAAAGGGTTTTACATGGTTTGGTGAATGTATAAAGGAGTTCACGAAGCTCGGTGTACCTGTTTGCTGTTGGGCTGTACCCGAACCTCAGAGAGAGGGCGTATTATTATTCAATTCTATGACCGGGCTTAACCTTTTTACAAGTGTGGCAAACTCAGGACATGAGGTTCCGGTTGTAAAGTGGTTATACGGAGATGTGAAGGATGCTCTTTTTATGGAAAGATTTATCACTACCATAGGAGCTATCAGATGTGTTAAAGCAATAAAAGGAAAGAAAATTGCAATTGCCGGAGGCGTCGCAGAGGGATTCGTAAATCTGGAATATAGCAAGGATAAGGTTGAGAATCGTTTTGACGTAAAAATAGAAGAAGTAGATATTGACAAAATCATTGACTCGGTTCTTGAAATGAAGGACGAAGAAGTTAATGATCTTGCCATGGAAATAAAGAACAGTGCAAGTTCATTTTCGGCGGATGAAAAAAGATTTATAAAATCCTGCAAGCTTATTAAGGTTATAAAAAAATATTTTGAAGAAAATGATTATGCCGGAATGGCTATCGCATGTTGGACTCGATTTCAGGAAAGACTGGATATTTTCCCGTGCATGGCGTATGGATATCTTTGTGATCACGGATATCCTGTTGCCTGTGAGGGAGACCTGTTAGGTCTTATAAGCATGATTATGCTTTCCGCTGCGACTCAGAAAAAATCCGCACTTATGGATATGGTGCAGGTGGACCCGGACTTTAACGGTGTTGTATGGTGGCATTGCGGAATAGGTCTGTTGAGTTATGCCGACGAAAACGGAATGGAAATAAAAGAGTATCCCAGTGCGCCTGATGCACCGAAGGATCCGGGAACGGTCGGAGATTTGGTGTTTAACAAACAACAGGCGAGCATTTTCCGAGTTGCGGATGACGGAGACAGATTCTTCGCTATGAGTGCTGAGATTGGAAAACAGCGTGACAGGGGACACGACGGCGTAAGGGCATGGTTTACAAACCTTTGCATGGATGGAGATTCTGTAAGTGTTCCGGAGTTTTTAGAAACATTCACTAAAAATGCGCTTCCGCATCATTACGCAATGTCAGGAGGATGTGGGGAGGCAATGCTGATAGAGGCTTGTAAAATATTCGGAATGAAGATAATAAAAAAAGAAAAATATCATGATTATTTATAAATGAACCAGGAGGTTAGAAGTGAAAGCTATAGTTGCATATGGTGCAAAAGATTACAGATTTTGCGAAATAGATACTCCCAAAGCAGGAAAGGGAGAAATACTGATAAAAATTGAGGCGGCCGGAATCTGCGCTTCTGACAGAGCCGTATATATGGGCGGTGATCCGTGGGGCGGTATTGATTCTCCGAGAACACCCGGACATGAATTCGTCGGGATAGTAGTGGAAGTCGGACCCGGTGCGGAGGAAAAAGGCTTTGTTCCGGGAGACAGAGTTACCGCAGAGTGTATCATGCCGTGCGGAAAGTGTTATTACTGTAAACGAGGACTTTATCATCTTTGTGACGATGAAAACGGATTTCTTGAGGGTGGCTTTGCAGAATACATGATTCTTCCTGAGAATTCACTGATTCACAAAGTATCGAAGGATATCCCGGCGGCAGAAGCAGCTCTTTGTGAACCCCTTTCATGCTCTGCATATGCAGTAAACCAGACGGGAATGGGAATGGAAGATACGGTTGTTGTTTCAGGTCTTGGAGCAATAGGAATGGGAATGCTTCAGTTTGCGTTACTCAGAAATCCCAAAAGGGTTATCGGAATAGATACTAATGAAGCTCTTTGTGATATAGCAAAAAAACTCGGAGCAGCAGAGGTTCTGAACCCCATGAAAGAAAATGTTACAGAAAGAATTATGGAATTAACCGACGGAGTTGGCTGCGACATCTATATGGAGGCAACCGGAAATCCGGCTTCGGTAGTAACGGGGATGGACTGTCTCAGAAAACAGGGAATGCTCTTTATTTACAGTGTTTTTAAGAAAAAAGCAGAAATTGATCTTAATCAGATAAGTGAATTTAAAGAGCTTAGAGTAATAGGAGGACACCTTAGTCCCGGTGCTTTTCCTTATACGATTGAGTGTTTGGAAAAAGGTAAAATCAATGCAAATGTCATGGTTACGGATATATTTGACCTGAGCGAAATTGATGAAGCTATGACGGCAAAAAAGCCGGACGGTGTTTCAATAAAAACAATTTTAGTACCATAAGAGAGGAAAATCGTAATGAGAATTTGGATTACTGCACCATTTCAGGATTTTTATCTTGAGGAATTAAAAAAAGATAACGAGGTTTGCTATGAAAATTGGTTTGATACCGGAATTATCCGTGAGGGTAAGGGATTGGCGGATCTTTTAAATGAAAAGAAAACAGAAATATTTGTAACAGAGGAAGATGTTGTTCAAAAGGAAGTTTTTGAGCAGTGCCAGGATCTTAAGATGCTCGTTGTTTGCAGAGCCGGCACTTCCAACATTGACCTTGAAGCAGCAAAGAAAAACGGGGTTATAGTTGTTAACACACCCGGAAGAAATGCCGTAGGCGTTGCCGAAATGGTAGTGGGAATGATGATTAGCATTTCGAGAAATTTTTTCAAGGGCGAAAAAATGATTCGCGACGGAAAATGGACAGAAGATTATTATTTTAAGTCCTTCGGAACCGAGCTTGACGGCAGTGTTGTTGGATTTGTAGGGTTCGGAAACGTTGCAAAGGAAACAGCGAAGCGTCTCGCGGCATTTAATATGAAAATTTTAGCATATGACCCGTATGTTTCGGCAGAAATCATGAAGGAATACAACGCGGAAAAGCTTGAAAATCTTGAAGAACTGATATCAAGAAGTGATTACGTGTCCAATCATTTGCCGGTTACACCTGATACAAGGGGAATGCTTGACAAAGAGCTTCTTTCACATATGAAGAAAACTGCATATTTTGTGAACTCAGCAAGAACAGCAACGACAAACGAAGAGGACGTTCTTAACCTTCTTCGCGAAAACAAAATAGCGGGTGCTGCGTTTGATGTGTACGGAGAGGAGCCTCTCAGCCCGGATAGTGATTATCTGAAGCTTGAAAATGCAGAGCTTCTCCCTCATATCGGAGGATCAACATACAATGCAATTGAGAAGCATTCAAAAATGAGCTTTGAGGCAATAAAAGCATTTAAAGAAAATAAAAAAATTGATAACAGAGTTGTTTAAACCCGGGAGAATAATGTGAAAAAGTATGCGTTAGTTTTTGATGCGGGAACAGGAGCCGGCAGGTGTAATCTCTTTGACCAGACGGGCAAGTTGGTTTCCTATGCTTATCAAGAGTGGGAATATTCTGATGACCCTTCCGCAAATTATAAAGAAGCTATGCTTTTTGATGCGGAGAATTTTAAAAGGATTCTATTTTCACTTTGCCGCAGGGTAATAGCACAGGCGGGAGTATCTGCAGATGAAATTGTTGCCGTGAGTACAACATCTCAAAGAGAAGGTATGGTATGGCTTGACTGTCTCGGAAAAGAAATATATGCCGCACCAAGTGTTGATTTGAGAGGCGAGGCTCTTGCAGACGACCTTTTAGAGAAGGAAAAATTTATAAAAGGGATAACCGGTCTGCCTGTATCGGGAATGTTTGGCCTTGCACGGCTTCTTTGGTATAAAAAATTCAATAAAAAAATCTATGATCAAATTGATACGGTCATGATGATAAGCGATTGGATATGTTATCTGTTATGCGGTGTCAAAATAAGTGAGCCGGCTATTGCATCATCATCACAGCTGTTTGACGTTAAAAACAAAAAATGGTCAAAGGAGCTTTTGAAGGAATTTAATCTTCGAACTGACATGTTTCCAAAAATAGCTGAATTCGGAGAACAGGTCGGCTCGGTATCAAAGGAAGCAGCTCTTGAAACCGGATTAAAAGAAGGAACTCCGGTTATTTGCGGGACGGCTGATTCTCAAGCCGGTCTTGTCGGAATGAACGTGTTGAAGAGCGGAATGGTTGCAGCTGTTGCCGGTACAACAACTCCGGTAATGCGTGTTTTAGATAGGTGCGAGATTGACGACCATGTTTTTACAAATTGCCATGGGTTATCCGGATTATGGCTGCATGAAGGGAATGCCGGAATAACGGGTCTGGCCTTAAGATGGGCAAGAGATTTATTCCATACGGACTACACAAAAATGACAGAGGCAGCAATGCCTGTACCGCCGGGGTGCGACGGTATGAGATGCTTTTCCGGTCATGAAATTGCAGGAAAAAGATCTTCTGATGCATGCTCCGGGTTTGTGTTTCCAACGCCTTGGGTTCTTGAAAACTACGGCTGGGGTCATTTTTGCAGGGCTGTGTACGAGGCAAACTGTTACGCTGTTCGTGCGAACCTTGATGCAATAAAGGCAGAAACCGGAACCCCGTTATATGTGTGTGGCGGACAGACTGTATCTGATTTCTATAACGGCTTGCTGGCCGATATATGTGAAAGAGAAGTTATCACACAAAAGGAAAGTGAAATCACCAGTCTTGGTATTGCCATGGGTGCCTTTTCAGGCGTCGGATTTTATAAGGATGTTCGGGAAGCGGCACAGGAAATGAGCCATACCGGAAAAATATATGAACCCGTGCATGATTATCATGAACATTACGAAGATTGGTTAAAAAGGTATTAACAAAAGGAGATGAAAGAATATGATTACATCATTCACACATTATTTAAAAACAACAATCGAGTTCGGAAACGGAAAACATTACGAAATAAAAAACTTGATTGAAGAGCTGGATGCAAAAAAGGTGCTGCTTGTATGTGATCCTACAGTGTACAGCCTCGGAATAGCCAATGATATTTTATCGGCTATTGACGGAGCAGGGGCTTCGGCAGTTACATTTACGGAGGTTGAGCCGGACCCGAAGGTTAAAACTGTTGATAAGTGCGGAGAGCTTTGCAAGGGTGAGAACTGTGACCTTGTCATTGTTGCCGGAGGCGGAAGTGCTATGGATATAGCAAAGGGCGCAGCAATTTTGGCGACAAACGGAGGAAGCATCCATGACTATCTTGCAGGACGTGGAGAGGATATAAAGGAGCCTGTGAATCCTCCGATTCCTCTTATTGCAATTCCTACAACATCCGGTTCCGGTTCAGAGGTTTCGGAATGCATAGTAATTGTTGATACAAACAATATCAAGGATATTATGTTTAGTCCGATGCTTGCGGCAACGTATGCAGTTATTGATCCGGAATTGACATACAGCGTTCCGAAAAATACAACAATCAATACGGGGCTTGATGTTTTGTCACATGCACTGGAGGCTTTTTCATCAGTTGTGGATGATGCCATATCAGAGCTTATGGCGCTTGAGGCTTTAAGAATTGTTTTCAAAAGCTTACCGTTATGTGTAAATCAAAATGATAAAGAAGCTCGTAACGAAATGGCTTATGCATCACTTCTTGCAGGAGTTGCACAAAGTAAATGCGGATGTGTTATTCCTCATGCTGCGAGCTGCCCTTTGACAGTTTATCATAATGTTCCGCACGGTCTCGGATGCGGAGTCCTTCAGATTCCGACAGTAGAATACAATCGGGACGTATGTGAAGAAAAGTATAAAAGAGTATTAGAATTTACCGGAGACAACATTTTCGGAAATGCAAATGCAGCAGATGTACTGGTCGGAAAAATCAGAAAGCTGTTTGAGGATATCGGAGTAGAAGAAAAACTGAATCTCGGAAATGTTACAGAGGATGAACTTAAAAAATATGCATCAGATGCCATGATGGATGATGGTGTAAATGTAAATCCAAGGTCAGTCAGCGAAGAAGACCTGATAAAGATTTATAAAATGGTTTTGAAATAATTTGTTTGAAAAAACAAGGAGGAAAAAACATGAATAATTGGACAGAACCACGCCCGTCGATGATCGATTTGGGAAAGAAATCAAAAGTAGCCCTTCTCGCAGGATGCGGAGGGGGAGGAGATATCATGAACACGATTCCGGTTATGAATCTCCTGAAAAAACTCGGTGTAGAAAAATTTGTTTTGGCAGACATCGGCTGCAAATGGTGGGAGTTTAACGGTGAGATGGCTCTCGGTGGAGAAGTTATTGATCTTGACTGGCTGCAGCCATCTGAAAGGCTTAGTGAAAACGTTGCAATCATCAGCAAGGAAACAAAGGTTGTTGGAGGACATGGCAAGGGAGAATATCTACATGAGTCTCTGATGAAAAATGTTCTGGAAGATACTGTTATTGCTACAATAAGTCTTCGTAAAGGTGTGCCTGGCATCATGCAGGGCTTCAGAGACCTTATTGCAGAATATGGAGCAGATTTGTTTGTTACTGTAGATATCGGCGCAGATGCCTTCTTCACAGGAACAGAAACACAGGTTCAGTCACCGTTGATAGATGCAATTTCTATCCTGTGCGCTTCAGAGCTGGAGATTCCGGGTGTATACGGAGTAAATGCAATCGGCGGAGATGCTGAAATGCCCATGGAGCATATCATAAGGAATATCGGTATTGCTATGCAAAAGGGAGCTTTCATCGGCGGTAACGGCCTTACTCATGAAGACATTAACACCTACGGCGAAATCCTTAAGTGGATTCCGGGTGAAGAGGTGGAAAAGTGGCCATATGAAGCAGCTCAGGGACATTTCGGAACATTTTATTGCAAGCGACTTTGGTCGGTTGAAATGACACCTGCGGCAGCATTCACATTCTTCTTTGATCCTGATATCCTGAGAGAGGTTAATCCTATTGTCAATGCAATAAAGGATACAAAAACCCTGCAAGAGGCAGAAGAAATAATTATGAAGGAATTCAACCTGTTCCCTGAAACAAGACTTCCGGTCATCATAACTGCGCCGACTGCACCGCAGATTCCGGATTAATATTTTCAGACTGATAAAGAATTGCCAGAGGAGGCTATAAGATGGAAAAGAAAAAGAAAGTTTTTACAGGCGTAGTTACTATGCTTGTTATACTATTTGGATTATTACGAATTGCAATTTTTACGCGATACCATATGGTCAGCCCATTCCTTCCTGAAATTGCAAGAAATTTAGACACGACAATTGTTGTTATAGGTCTTGCCCTGTCTATCAGATCCGCAATGGGATTTTTAGGCCCTGTTTGGGGAGGCATCATTGACCTGTTCGGAAAGAAAAATTCACTTTTGATTGCATTGCTTACCTTTGCAGCAAGCTACGCGGCAATTTATTTCTTCCCGAGCTTCCCATGCTTTGTTGTTGCATTGCCTATTTCATACGCAGCAACACTTACCTTTGACTCGGCGATGTATTCTTATCTGAGTGAAATGATTCCATACGAAGGCAGAGGACGTATGACTGCAGTACTTGAAGCTGCATATGCTCTCGGATTTATGATTGGTTCACCGGTTGCAGGCGTTCTTATGGAAAACTTCGGATGGGCTGTACCATTTGTTTTAATGGCAGCTATCGCAGTAGTTTTTGCATTGATTTTAGGATTCATTCTTCCGAAAGAAGGAGAAAAAAGATTCGGAATTGATGCATCTGTTACTCATGAGCTGGAGGAAGGTACTGAGGAAAAGGGTTCATATTTCCACAGACTTTCACTTGTACTTAAGGATAAAAACGCATTGGCTGCCCTGCTTACCGGTACGCTTCTTATGGGAGGAAACTGGTTCTGCCAGACAATGTACGGAGGCTGGCTCGAAGATAATTTTGATCAAAGCCTGTCTGAAATCGGTTATATTTCCGCAGCGTTTGGCTTTGCAGTATTTGTAGGTTCTCTTCTTTGCCTTATACTCACGGACAAATTGGGTAAAACAAAAGCAATGAAGCTTGGTGCTATTGTTACGATTTGCGGTGGAGTAATAGCAGCTCTTACAAACCAAAGCTCACTTATTATAGGAAGTATCGGTCTTTTCCTTTACTTCGCGTTTGTTGAATTTGCAACAGAGGCTTGTATTTCTCTTTGTACCGATGTAAGAGCGGAGATACGCGGAACGGTTATTGGATCAAGTTTCGGAGCACTTGCAATAGGAAGTACGGTGGGAACAGGTGTTTCGCCTATTCTTTACACGAAGTTTGGATATACACCGTGTATTATCATAGGCACAATTATAGTTGCAGTAGCGTTAATTGTAATTATTAAAGTTCTTACTCCGGGATTTGCCAGCAAAGAAAACTGATTTTTCATGGAATAACTCCCCTGTGTGGTATTTATGAACGGTAATAGTTGACATTAGTGAAAGATGAATAATATAATGACATGTATAGATGGTACTATTAATAAAACATACAGGGGAATATAGATATGAAAAAGGATATAACAATAACAATCGATGAAGAACTTATTAAGGTAGCGGAGAGATATGAGGCTGAAACGTCAAAAAGCGTCTCACATTTTTTTGAACATGCGGGATACTTGATGCTTGCAAGAAACAGTATCGCATCAGGCGGCAACTTCTCCTTTGAAAAGGGAACAGGAACTATCCGCCTTGATGCAATGCCTGCGGCAGGTGAAAGTTTTTACGAAAAAACGGAAACGAATATTTTGCCTAAAGAACCGCTGTCAAATAAGCAAATAGTAAAAGCTTTTGCTGAGTACCTTCACAAGTATCTGGAGGGAGTTACAGATGAATATCACTGGAAGTACGAGGTGGATCCGGAAAGCCACGTCAGTTGGATGACCCCGGAACTTTACTCGGGAGAAACAGATGACGACTGTAATAGATTTTTGGAGTGCTGCGGTGAAGCACTTAACAGAGGAATCGATAACGGTGACAGTCAACTCGTTTTTGAAGCAATCAGGTTGTGTATGGATTGGGTAGGCGCCTTTTACGATTTCAGACGCGGTCCGCAAAAGGGAAATGAAACTGTAGTTAAAAAGCTTCTTGAAGAGGGAATCATTGTAGAATTCATGAGAAAAAACAGGGAACATATCCTGTCCGGAAACATTGAATTACTTGATTATTATACATCCGGTTGGGCAATTGTATGGTATGTACTTGACCCTGATGAAATGGTGATTCTCGGCTCAAGAGAGGTATGCGGCCTTAATAAAATTCTCATTGATTTTAAAAAAGACTATAACATTGAAAAATTACCGAGAGAACTCAACTTCGGACAGTTGGTTTATCGGGATAACAGAAGATTTATTGAGGGAATAAAATACGTTTATACCCCTAAAGGAAAACTTAAGATGTATAAAAAAATACTGAAGATATTAAATATCGTGAAGGACCTAGGGGGTTATACCTGCTGTCACGAAATAGACAGAAAGCTGTTTATGATCGGTCAGTAAATGACGAATTTATTCCGAACCGGTGATTCATCACGGGGGAGGCTCATATGAAAGAAAAAAAATCTATTTCGATTATTGTAATATCATTAATTCCAATATGCCTGGCGGTAAATGTTGTCGGCGGAAATCTGGCATCTGCATTGAAAATTCCGCTTTATGTTGATAGCATCGGAACGATTCTTGCCGGCATGTTGTGCGGTCCGGCAATAGGTCTGCTTACCGGAGCTTTAACCGGAGTGGTTTCCGGAATATTTTCGCCTATTATGTTTGCGTATATTCCCGTGACTGCTATTTACGGTCTTACTGCAGGCTTTTTAAGTAAGAAGAAAATGATGGCGGACGTACCGAAGCTTATTGCCAGCGGAATAATCATTGCATTGTTGGGCGTAGCTTTGTCATCGCCTATTACTGCATGGGCATTTGGTGGAATAACAGAAACGGGACAAGGAGTGATTATCACATTCCTTCGTGCAGCCGGCTTTGGGTTGCTTCCGGCGACATTGATCTCCTCATTTTGTACGGAGTTTCTTGACAAACTGCTTTCGTGTGTTGTTTGTTATATCATCGTAAAGGGAATGTCAAACAGATACCTGAGCAAGTTCCAGTTAGGTGAGATATACATGAAAGAGAAAAAAGAGCAGGACACTCTTTTTGATGACGATGATGAGGATGATACAAATGAGGAAGCAGTCAAAAATACTGCTGAAGGCACAAACGAAGGTGTAGACAAGGATACAGAAGAAAAAGCAGAGTAATGGAGAAAATACATTGACTAAGGTGAAAAATATGGATAGACAGACCATAGAAGATCAACTGAAAAGACGAGGCGGACTGATAAAAGAGCTTAGTCCTGTTACGAAGTTCTTATTTGTTGTGTGTACAGCTGTTTTATCAATTTTGTACGGAGGACCTGTATTTATTGCGATAATCAGTGCTTCATATCTCATATTATCTTTTTCTGCGCATGTTTTTCATACGTTTTCGAAGGCATATGTTAAAATCTTTGTCTTTTTTGGTTTGATGCTTATTTTGATGAGCTCACTATTTCAAAACTCTGAATCAGAAGTGATTTTTTCTATCGGGAAGATTCCGCTGTATGAGGCAGGATTTTTACGGGGCTGCAAAATGTCCTCTATCATTCTCAGTCTTGCAGGAGGGTTGTTGCTTTTTACTGCAACGACTCCGATTCAGGATCTCATGGCCGTTCTCGGTAAAATGGGTTTGTCGTCAAACGTTGTTTATATCGTTGTTGCGTCATTTCAATCGATTAACGAGCTTTCCGGTAAAATGGGTCAGATTCTTGATGCGCAAAGCTCAAGAGGAATTGAAACAGAGGGCAATTTATTCATACGGATAAAGGCAATTTTACCAATGCTGATAACATTGCTGCTGAGTTCAATGGTAAGTGCAGAAGAAAAAGCAATAGCCCTGGAGGCGAGATGCTTTAACTGTCATTGTAAAAGGACATCTTTGAGAGTATATAACACAGACAAAATGGATGTCGTAATTATGACGGCCATAGTTCTTATAACGGTTGCATTTATTGTTTTAAAGGTTATGTTGAGTAAATAATAAGGAGACATACAATGGAAGTTGTCAGAATGAGCAATCTGTCATACAAATATCCATCTGCAGATGAATACTGCCTTAAAAATATTTCTTTTTCCGTTACGGAAGGTGAGGTTTGTGCGATTGCCGGTCCGAACGGCTGCGGTAAAACAACAATCTGTAACATCATTCGTGGTCTTATCCCTTCGTTTCACGGCGGAGAAATCGAAGGAACAGTTGAAATCTTCGGAAAAAACATAAAGGAAGTCAGCGAAGAAGAAAAAGCAAAAAGAATAGGTTTTGTTTTTCAGAATCCCTTTACGCAAAACAGCGGGATAAAAGAAACCGTTTTTGAAGAAATAGCCTTTGGTCTTGAGAATATTGGCGTAGACCGAGAAGAAATCATTACTAAAGTAATGAATATCATAACCTTGCTCGGAATCGAAGACTTTATGTTCAAGCATCCTCTTGAATTGTCCGGCGGACAGCGCCAGAGAGTTGCTTTAGCTTCCATTATTGTGCAGGACCCGGATATTATTGTTATAGATGAGCCTACGTCTCAGCTTGATCCAAAGGGAACAGAAGAAGTTTTTGAAATAATCAAATATTTGAATTTACAGAAGAAAACGATAGTTTTAGTTGAGCACAAGATGGATTTGATAGCTGAGTATGCCGAGCATGTTGTTTACCTTGATGAAGGGTCTGTACTATTGGATGGCTCACCGGATGAAGTGCTGTCAAATAAAATTCTTTATGAAAAAAACCTTGATATGCCGCAGGTTGCCAATCTGGGCTTTCAGGCAAGAAGTAAAGGGCTTTTTGTAGAAGAAATTCCGACGACAGTGGATAAGGCATTGAAAACGTTTATAAAGTCTAAGGAAAAAGCCAAAGACAGAGGTGACGATTATGGCGTATCTTGAAATGAAGGATGTATTTTTTGAGTATCCCAGCGGTCATCTTGCTGTTGAAGGTGTAAATATTTCTGCGGATTTAGGTGAAAAAATAGCTATCATAGGTGAAAACGGAGCAGGAAAAACAACAACCGCAAAGCTTATGAACGGTCTTCTCAAGCCAACGAAAGGTGAAGTGCTCATAGACGGGATATCAACGAAAAACAAAACAACTGCTACAATCGCACGAAAGGTTGCATATGTATTTCAAAATCCCGATGACCAGATTTTTAATCAGGAAGTTTTGACAGAAATTTCTTATACCCCAAAGTATTTTAAGGTTGATGAAGAAACAATAAACAAGAGACTGAAAAAAGCAGTTAAAATGACCGGCCTTAAGCCATATGTTAATGAAAATCCTTACAATCTTTCCTATGCGTACAGAAAGTTTGTAACCATAGCTGCCGCAATTGCCGCAGACCCGGATGTCTTTGTTTTTGATGAGCCGACTGCATGCCAGGACAGGAGGGGAATAAGTCTTTTATCAGACATTATCAATAGGCTTTCCTCAGAAGGGAAGCTTGTGATTACAATTACACATGATATGGAATTTGTTTCGGAAAATTTCGACAGGACCATATGTATGGCTGAAAAGCATATTTTAATGGATGATAAAACTATTAATACAGAATCATGGTTTAATTATCGCACTGATAAATTATGCTCTATTACAGCGTCTATGGCTACAATGGCTTTTAATAAATATTTTTTTAAAAATCTTAATGAAGATGATGAAAAATATGAAGTTTATACAAATGCTATTATGAATAAGCCAGCGTTGTTTGACGCACGTTGTTTTAACGTCCCAAAAGAAGAAGTTTGTAATCTTATTTATTGGCGCCAATTGGATGCTACGCGCAACTCAATTCAGATGGTTGGTCAAGCTTATTTTCCACAAAAAGAGCTTCATAAGCAATCTTGCGACAAAATTCAAGATATGCTGTTCAAAAAGCACGGTATTAATTGGAATGATTTTCCTGTAATGTGCAAACGCGGAACCGCTTGCCGAAAAATTAAACAAAAAATGAATATTGCTGGAACCATTGAAGAAATTGCCTGTTGGGAAATTGATTATGATATTCCCATTTTAAAAGGAGAAAACCGCAATTATATTGAAGACATTGTTTATCGTGTAAAGGAGTAAAAATGGCTTCGCCAAAACATGTGAAACCTAAAATTCACGCTAAAAAGCGCGGGTTAAGTTTTGTAATTAAAAATCCTTTTATGTTCGGGATTTTAGTGCTAGGAATATTGTTTGTTTTATTTTGCGCATTTTTCTACGCTTTTGGCTATGTAAATGGACAAAAGGTGCAAAAGGCTAATGACGATATTGCTTTTGAGGCAATTGTTCAAGAGGCAGAAAATCGATATAATAATATGGTGGCGGAATATGAGGCTCGTCTTAACACGCCAACAGAAGAAGTAAATGCTTATAATGCGGAAGCAGAATATATTGCGAAACTTCTTTATGGGCAAGCGAGATATAATTCGCCGGAAGCGCAAAAAGCAATTGCTTGGTTGATTATTAATCGCGTTGAAAGCCCTTATTACCCAAATAGCGTTCAAGAAGTAGTCGAACAGCCATCGCAATGGATGGGATATAATGATAATAACATTATTGAAGATAGCCTTTATGAGATTGCATTAACTGCGGTAAATGATTGGCATAATGGCGCGCATAGACCATTTTCTGCTGATTTTCTTTATATGGTATGGACAAGTGATGAAATTACTCTACGGACCACTTTTGAAGAAACTCGCGGGACTCAATATCTGACAGTGAAATAAGAACGCTCTTTCATTGAGCGTTCTTTTTACCCTCTTGACAAATGAATTTAAATATGATATAATATATTTACAAGGTTAAGAAAGGTTTATATAAAAACCCTCTTGACATTTAATAAAAAATATGATATAATATATATAGAAGTCGCAAAAAAAGTTCCTTATTTTTAAGATGATTTATTTTCGTGCTTTTTATAAAAATATTTCCAGAATGTGGTGTAAAGGTAGCATACTTGCTTTGGGAGCAAGTGGAGCCGTTCAAATCGGACATTTTGGACCAATTAATTTCCAACTTTAAGGAGAAAAACTATGTTGAATATTGAAACCAATAATGAACAGCTCCTCAAACTTTTTCATATTTGCGTAGAGCCTAAATTTGGTTCAATTGTAAGCGCAGATGAAATTATGCCTTATGGCATTGTTTTTATTAATCAAAAAGGTGAATTAATTCACGAAATTGATAAAAATACTCGTGGTGTGGCTCAACGTTTATTTGCAACAACTAACGCGATGTGGTCTAATACTTTTCATAAGTCTCTTGAAAAGGTTGCAGAAACGCCTATGGAAGAGCTCATCGCAGAACAACTAACTCATTATTTTTCAACTTATGGTCTTGAATCATTTGGTTTAAAGGCTATTCCTTATATTCCGCCCGAAGCGCTCAATCTTAATTTAGATGCGAGCGTTAATAAGCGCGGGTTTACTGTAATTAAAGTAGTTGATGAACTGACTGCGATTCAATATATTGATAATTACTTTAAAACCACTTTTGCGCCCAATAAGATGTTTGTAGAAGACGCTATTAAGCTTTTGCGATATACAACCATTGAACCAGAAGAGATTATCTCTTTTGAATTAAAGTGCGCTCAATATAATCGACTTGGGCTTGTCCCGGACGATGGAGCCACATTTTTACGGTTTCTAATTTATGAAACCACAAGAAGCACTATGCTTATTAAAAACTGCGAAATGATTAATCGGATTAAAGGCGAGGTTATGAATTTCCCAGACCTTTATAAGTATTTTGATAGTGCAAATTTAACTAAACTCGCAGAAGTTTTTTATAGATTTAAACCGCTTTTTCTTGCGTTTAAAGCTTATCCTTATTGCGCAAGCTATATTAACAAAATTCGTCGCCTTGCTGTAAAATATCATAAACCCCTTGGCGACATTAATGTGCAAAATGTCTCAAAATTGTTCGCAGAAGATAGGTTTGATGATGCTGTCCTTGCTATTGAAAAAGCATCTAATCGTCAGTTGATTAAGCTGTATGATTATTTTAAAGACATATCCAGTAGTGATGATAAGACAACCGCAATTTATACCATTCGCAATGGTAAGACTTATTTTAACGCAGAAGTTGAACCCAAAAGTAGGGTAGAAACAAAGAGTGCACTCGCGGTGATCTGGGCGGAGATCTGTCGGCGGTTTCGCGGGACGTTGAAGGGAAAGACTTTTTTCATCCCCAGTTATATTAACTATGCGGTCCCCTATACTGAAAAGCAGTTTATCGGAACTATTCCTTATGGGACTAAAATTTCGTGTCCTGCGGAGAAGGCTTTTACTGTGGCTATCGCGTGGGAGAATTATAAAGGTAATCGTTGCGATATCGACCTACATCTCTCTGGAATGAAAGGCTCTTATGGCTGGAATAGTTATCATCGCGATGATGGGAATAATATCCTTTATTCTGGCGATATGACCGATGCAACCAATGGTGCAAGCGAAGCATTTTATTTTAATCCGACTGATGATATATATATTGCTTCTGTAAATAATTACACTGGTTATGATGATATGCCATTCAAATTCTTTTTAACTGATAAGGAATTTGACCACGTTGCCACAGGATATTATCATAGTAAACCTACTACTCCACCGGTTGATGTTGCGGATGCTATTTTTGCGTCTATTGATCTTACTTTTAAAGATACTAATAATATGAATATTGGTTTCTTTAATGACAAACATGAGTTTGTCTTTTATGGGGGAGAACTTGGTAGTAACATTGTTCCTAACCACGAAATGCTCGCTAACGCACTAGAAACTATTGTCAGTCGCGCCACAAATGTAATGTCTATGCGCGAATTACTTCTTATGGCTGGCGCTAATATAATTGATGAAACCACAGAAAATTGCGAAAAAATTAATTATATTGATTTATCACCAGCGAGCATTAATTTTACATCTCTTT
>OIWU01002138.1_pt1 | contig 17410 bp, 15 predicted proteins | sample 1587711 | NCBI WGS metagenome assembly OIWU01 (sample SAMEA3888909, study PRJEB22519) | human gut metagenome | biome: human gut; feature: human-associated habitat; material: faeces | place: Denmark | collected 2010 | reverse complement strand
CTGTCCGGCGCGTTTATCCCCGTGTCCGAGGACGAGGGCATGATCGCCGCCGCGCTGGACGGCACCCTGACCATCGACAAGCTGGAGGCCATGACCTGCGTGTGCTCCGTGGGACTGGATATGATCGCCGTGCCCGGCAGCACCACGGCGGAGACGATCTCCGCCATCATCGCGGACGAGGCCGCCGTGGGCATGGTCAACAGCAAGACCACCGCCGTGCGCGTCATCCCCGTGGAGGGCGCGGACGTGGGCGACACCGTGGAGATGGGTGGCCTGCTGGGCAGCGCGCCGGTCATGCCGGTGCACGAGGCGTCCTCCGCCGACTTCATAGCACGGGGCGGGCGCATCCCTGCGCCGCTGCAAAGCCTGAAAAACTGACATGATACGAAAGGCGGAATATACGGACATCAGGAGGGCACTGGACATCTACGACAGCGCCCGGCGGTTCATGCGCAGCCGGGGCAACGCCGTCCAGTGGGTCAACGGCTATCCCTCCGAGGAGCTGCTGCGGGCGGACGTGGCCGCCGGACAGCTGTATGTGATGGAGGACGCGGGCGGCGTGTACGCCGTGTTCGCCTTCATCATCGGGGACGACCCCACCTATCAGGTCATCGACGGCGCGTGGCTGGACGACGGGACGCCCTACGGCACGCTGCACCGGCTGGGCAGCGACGGCACCCACAGCGGCGTGCTGTCCGACGCGGTGGACTGGGCGTGGGGGCGCATCCCCCACCTGCGGGCGGACACCCACGAGGCCAACCGCCCCATGCGGCGCTGTTTGGAACGTGCCGGGTTTCGTGTACACGGGGGTCATCACCGTGGCCGACGGCACGCCCCGCCGGGCGTATGAGAGGGTGTAGACAGCCGCGTGTACATGTGGGGAGCGCCGCCCCCTGCGAAATGATCCTGTAGGGCGGGACCCATGTGTCCCGCCGCGTAGCGCTGGCAATAAACCGTATGTAGGGGACGGCGTCCTCGACGTCCCGTTGTAGGGGCGGACGGACTGTCCGCCCCTTGCGATTTCGTAGGGGGCGATGCCCACATCGCCCGCCGCACAGCACCGCAATGGCGGTTTCGACCTGAACTGCTACGATGCCAACCGCAAGTCGGGCACTGCCAAGATCATCGTCACCGGCGGTACTTTCGTGAACTTCGACCCCTCCAACTGCAAGGCCGAGGGTGAGAACACCAACTTCGTTGCTCCCGGCTACTCCGTGATCTCCGAGAAGCACGGTGAGGATACTTGGTACACCGTGGTCAAGGGCACCGGTGTGGTTCCCAGCACACAGGAGGCTCTGAATGATGGTATTAAGAACTCTACCAACAAGGATGTCACCGTTGTGATGCCTGCCAGCAGCACCTACACCCTGACAGTTAACAACGCTACTGTTAACGGATTTGCTGGTGGTAAGAACACCGGCTCCAAGCTGTGGGCAAACAAGAACAGCATGGACGCGGCGCACCTGACTGTCACCATTGACGGCGCCAAGGTTCAGTAACCAAACCCACAAAAAAAGAACCGCCTGCGGGCGGTTCTTTTTTTACGCGGCGCTTACGCCAGAATATGCTTCAAGTCCGTCAGACCCGTGACGTTGGTCACCACCAGCACGTGATCCCCCGGCTCGATGGTGGTCATGCCGCCGGGGATGATGATGCGCCCCTCCCGCACGATGGCCGCCAGCAGCACGCCGTGGCGCAGGGGCAGCTTCATCAGCGGCGTGTGCAGGATGCCGTAGCCGTCGTTTTTTGCGGTGAACTCCAACGCCTCCACCTTGCCGCCCAGCAGCTTGTACAGCGACTCCACCGCCATGCCCTGCGAGTTGGCCAGCGCCCGGACGTAGCGGGTGATCTGGTTGGCGATGATGTCCTTGGGGCTGATGATGCTGCCCAGCCCCGTCTCCTGCACCAGATCCATGTAGTTGGGGCGGGTCATCTTGGCCAGCACCTTTTTCACCCCGGCGCGGCGTGCCGCCAGCGCCATCAGCAGGTTCTCCTCGTCCCGTCCCGTCAGCGCCACGAAGCCGTCGGCGCCGAACAGGTTCTCCGACCGGATCATGTCGTTGTCCGTGCCGTCGCCCTCGATGATCATGGCGTCCGGCAGCTCCTGGGACAGGCGCAGGCACTTGTCATGATCCTGCTCCACAATGTGTACCCGCGTCCCTGCCCGCGCCAGCTCCCAGCTCAGGTACATGCTGATGCGGCTGCCGCCTAAGATCGACACGTCCTTCACCCGCTGCAGGCTGCGCCCCATGTGCTTGAGCATCTTGTGCAGCTCCGCCTTGCTGCCCACCATATACAGCCGGTCATCCGCCTGCGGCACAAAGGCGCCGTTGGGGATGAGGAACTCGTCGCCCCGCTGCGCCGCGCAGATCAGCACCTCCGCCACCCGCTCCCGGTGGAAGTCGCTGAGGGTGCGGCCGAGGATGGTGTCGTCCGGGTTCATCTGGAAGCCGATCATGTCGATGCGCCCGCCGGCAAACGGCTCCACGGAGATGGCCGCCGGGAAGCTGAGGATCCGCGCGATCTCCTCCGCCGCCGCCAGATCGGGGTTGATGACCATGTCCAGCCCGATCTCCCGCTTGAGCATGTCCGCGTCCCGGCGGTATTCCGGGTTCCGCACCCGGGCGATGGTGTGCTGCGCGCCCACGCTTTTGGCGATCAGGCTGCACACCAGATTCGTCTCGTCCACGCCGGTGACGGCGATGACCAGATCGGCCTCCCGCGCCCCGGCCTCCATCAGCACGCTGATGGACGCGCCGTTGCCGTGGATGCACATGGCGTCCAGCGTGTTGTCCGCCCGGCTCAGGTGAGCGGCCTCGTCGTCCACCAGCGTGATGTCGTGCTTCTCCTGCGTCAGCTGCTGGGCGATGGCATAGCCCACCTTGCCGCAGCCTACAATGATGATCTTCATTTGCCCTCCTCCTCGCCCAACGGGGCGGCGGTCGTCTCTCTGTCAATGAGGGCGGCGGAGAACTCCGCGCCCAGTACCAGTATCTGTCCCGACATGTACAGCCACAGCAGCACCACGATCACCGTGGCGATGGAGCCGTACAGCACGGAATATTGTCCCACATGCTCCACATAATAGGAGAAGGCCATGCTCAGCACCAGCCATGCCGCCAGCGAGCTGCCCACGCCGGGCAGCACCTCCCGCAGCGGACGCCGCCGCCCCTGCGAGAGCATATACAGCAGCACCAGCAGCACGGTCATCACCAGCGCCAGCGCCACAAAGCGCAGATAGCTCCATGCGGTGATGAACGCCTCCGACACGGTGATGATCCGCCCGGCGAATTCCAGCACCGTGCGGCCTACCACCACCAGCACCAGCGTAATGGCGATGCTGAGGATCAGGCACACGGTGAACAGCAGGATGCGCAGCTGGCTGCGCCACATGCTCTCCGGCGCGCCGCAGCCGAAGGCCTTGCGCACCGAGTGCATCAGGCAGCCCGCCGCCCGCATGGGGAACCAGATGGAGAATACCAGACTGAACCACAGCAGCTGCCGGCTCTGGTTGGCGGACACGTAGTCCAGATACGATTGCAGCACATTCAGCACGTCCGCCGGCAGCAGCGGCTCCAGCACGGAGGCGATATACGCGCCGTCCAGCTCCAGAAGGCCCAGCAGCGTGCTGATGAAGATCAGCAGCGGGAATATGGCGAACAGCAGGTAATAGGTCAGTGCCGCGCTGTCCCGCGCCACGTCGTGGGTATAATAGCGCCGCACCATGTCGCCGGCCAGGCGGCCGAAGCCGGTGCGGGGGAATTTCTTCTTGTCACTCATAGAAAACGACACCTCATAGGTGCATTGTACCATGCTTTCCCGGAGAAGGAAAGGGTAATTTGCGCCGGAAATTTTTCGGACGGCGGGGAAAAATTAAATTTTTTATTAAATAACAGATTTCCGGTTGTCGAAGCGGCGAAAGGGTGTTATAATACAATTGCCTGTAATTGGAAATAATAGGAAAACCCTGAATAATATATTTAAGTGAAGCGGAGGACGAATCATGGATAATCTGACGACCATCGTGCGCGAGGAGATCGCGCGGCAGTACCGGAGCGTGCGGCAGTTTGCCTTTGCAGTAGGCGTACCCCTGTCCACCATTAACAGCGCCCTCCATAACGGCGTGGGCGGCTCCTCTTTCGATACTGTCATGAAGATATGCAAGCTCCTGGGCATCAAGGCCATGGCCGATGACGCGGCCTTCTATCTGACCGACGATACCGAGAAGCTGCTGACCCAGTATGCCCAGCTGGACGACTTTGGCCGTCATACCGTGGCCTCGGTGCTGCAGGTGGAGACGGAGCGCTGCGCCAAGCTCAAGAACATCGACTGATATTATAGCGCACAAAGCCCGCCGCAAAGGCCGCCTGACACAAGAAAACACACGGTTTTGCCTATGTCTATCCGGCTGAAATCGACCGAAAAAACGCCCGCATGCGTCAGCATGCGGGCGTTTTTGCAGCCAATTTCAGCTCGAATTTACTTTGGCAAAACTGCTTCGCACCGAAAAAGAGCGCGTTTTGTGCAGAGCCGAGGCGCCTCGCCGCAGGCATACTGGATGTCTGTCAAGGCGGCGCAACGATGGGGCTGCGCCAAACGCGCCTTTTGCGGCGTATGTTTTCTTATGCCAGGCGGCCTAATGCGGCGGGCTTTTATATTCCGCAGCCGCGGGAAATGCGGGGCAAAATAAGCGATGCCTCTTTCGCACCGTATTGCAAGATGCCCCGCGGTTTGCTATAATGTGGGAAAGGACTGAACACAAAAGCGCGGCAAGGAGGAATGAGCTGTGGGCGACGGCTATTTTCTGTTGACAAATTTGCTTTCCGAGGACGAGAAAAAGGTGATCACCAGCATCACCGCCCATATTGAGCGGGGCGAAAAGCGCGTTGGCATCCAGCAGATCGCCAGCGAGAACTTCCTTTCCCCCACCTCCATCGTCAAAATGTGCAAGCGGCTTGGGTTTGACGGATACAGCGAGCTGTACTATTACCTCAGCCGTCAGTTCGACTCCCACGGGGAAACCCGCGACAGCGAGCCGCTGAAGAATCTCGTCGATAACTATTCCGAGTCGCTCATCACAGAGTTCTGCGAGCTGATGGATCGTTCCCGCACAGCCAAGCTGTTCACCACAGGGGAGGGATTTTCCAACATCGTCGGCTCCTATATCGCCCAGCGGCTGTCCATCTGCGGCTTTATGGTATTCAATAACGTGCATTTCTACGATTATATGCTGTTCCGGGATGCGCACCATCTGCAGGACGGTCAGGATGCGCCCCCGGTAATGTTTGCCGTCAGCCAGAGCGGAGAGACCAGCCCGGTGCTGAACGATGTGCGCAATGCCCGGCAGAACGGCCATAAGATCGTCACCTTTACCAAGCGGAGCGATTCTACTCTGGCGCAGATGTCGGACATCGTGTTCGTGGTGGACGGTTCCAGGCAAACACTGGCGGGGAGCCTGCCCAACACCTTCTTCGGACATGTGATCCTGGCGTTCGAGGAGCTGGTGGCTTTTTACTTCGCCAGAAAGGATCGCTGACAAGATATTACTTTTTTTACCAAAACAGAAAAATTTTCTCCGGGAAGGTGTGCTATACTGAGCATCGGTATGGCACGCTTTTTCTGTGCCGCACTGTGGAGGCGTCCGGCGGGAGTGGCCGGTACGCAGGAACAACAAGACAACTATGGAGGAAAAAAGATGAAAAAGATCATTGCGCTTCTGTTGGCGCTGGTCATGGCGCTGGGTCTGCTGGCAGGCTGCGGCGACAAGGCCAATACCGAAGGCACCGACGATACCGACGGCGCCAAGAAGATCGAGACGCTGAAGGTCGCTTTCGTGCCTTCCCGCGAGCCTGAGGAGATCATCACCGCTACCGAGCCCCTGAAGCAGATGCTGAAGGACGAGCTGGCCAAGCTGGGCTACGAAGTGGGCGATGTGGAGATCACTGTCGGCACCACCTACGAGGCGGTGGGCGAAGGCCTGGAGGCCGGTACCATCGATGTGGGTCTGATCCCCGGCGGCACCTATGTGCTGTACGATGACGGCGCTGAGGTCATTCTGACCGCTACCCGCGACGGCCTGAGCAAGGATTCCGACAATGCCAAGGACTGGAACGACGGTCAGCCCACCGAGGCTTCCGACAAGCAGGCCGTGTCCTACCGCGCCCTGTTCATCGCCGGCCCCTCTGACAAGGGTCAGGAGCTGGTGAAGAAGGTCAACGCCGGTGAGGAGCTGACCTGGGAGGATCTGGACAGCGCCAACTGGAGCATCATGGGCACCTCTTCTCCCGCCGGTTACATCTATCCCGCCCTGTGGCTGCAGGATCATTACGGCAAGGGCATCTCCGATCTGAAGAGCGCCGTGCAGTCTGATTCCTATGCCAGCGCCTTTGCCCGTCTGGCCTCCGGCCAGGTGGACGTGCTTGTGACCTATGCCGATGCCCGCCGCGACTATGCGGAGCGTTGGAACACCGAGTTCGGCCGTGAGGGCTCCATCTGGGAGGAGACCGGCGTGATCGGCGTCACTGCCCCCATCTACAACGACACCATCTCCGTCAGCAAGAACTCTGAGATCATGGATGCCGACCTGATCGCCGCCCTGCAGCAGGCGTTCATCAACATCGGCAACACCGATGCCGGTAAGGAAGTCATCAAGATCTACAGCCACAACGGCTATCAGGTGGCACAGGCTTCCGACTACGACAACGAGCGCGCCGCGCAGAAGCTCGTTCAGGAGCTGACTGCCGCTAACTAAAGCACTTTCCCAAGCGCGGGGAGGACTGTAAGGATCAAACCTTCCGCTGTCCTCCCCGCGTTTTTATTTCACGAAAAGAGGAGACCGTATGATCATTTTCGACCATGTATCCAAGGTATACCCCAACGGAACGGTGGGTCTGGACGACGTGAACCTGACCATTCAGGACGGCGAGTTCGTGGCCATTATCGGACGCTCCGGCGCCGGTAAGTCCACGCTGCTGCGGTCGGTGAACCGGATGCACCAGATCACCGCCGGCACGCTGACGGTAAACGGCACCGATGTCAGCACACTGTCAGGCAAGAGCCTGCGCCGCTTCCGCCGGGGCATCGGCATGGTGTTCCAGTCCTTCAATCTGGTGACACGAACCACCGTCATCAAGAACGTGCTGTCCGCCTGCGTGCCGGACATGCCGTTCTGGCGGGTGCTGCTGGGCACCTTCCGGAAGGAGGACAAAATCAAGGCGCTGGAGTCGCTGGACAAGGTGGGGATCCTGGATAAGGCCTATATGCGCGCCGACCAGCTGTCCGGCGGTCAGCAGCAGCGTGTGGCGCTGGCTCGCACGCTGACGCAGGATCCCCGTATCATTCTGGCTGACGAGCCGGTGGCCGCCCTTGATCCGGTCACCGCCAAGCAGGTGATGCAGGACTTTGTGCGCATCAATCAGGAGATGGGCATCTCCATCCTGCTGAACATCCATCATGTGGAGCTGGCGTTGGAGTACGCAGACCGCATTATCGGTATCCGCGCCGGCAGGATCGTCTATGACGGCCCCTCTGCAAATGTGGATCAGAAGGTGCTGGATGCCATCTACGGGGATGACGCGCAGGCGGAGGAAGCCGTATGAGCCTGTACGACCGTCTGTTCAAGCCCCGCCGCTACACGCTGCCCAACGGAACGGTGGTGGAGGAAAAGCGCAGCCGTGCGCCGCTGGTCATCCTGATCGTGCTGGCGCTGGGGGCGCTGTCTGTCCATATCACCGGCTTCGACTTTGCGGTGCTGGTGAAAAAGGGCGGCAAATTCTTTGACATTCTCACGGCCATGTTCCCGCCAAACACCGGGTATCTGGCCAAGATCTGGCAGCCGCTGTGGGACACTGTCAAGATGTCCTTCCTGGGCTCCTTCGTGGGCGCGGTGCTGGCGATCCCCTTCGCTATCGCTGCCGCCAGCAATATTGTGACAAATCGCGTGGTGGTGTTCATCGTCCGGCTGTTCCTCAGCCTGGTGCGGACGCTGCCCACGCTGGTGTGCGCGCTGATCGCCACCTATATCTTCGGTCTGGGCACCATGGCCGGTACCTGCGCCATCGCGGTGTTCACCTTCGCCTATGTGGGCAAGCAGCTTTTCGAGATCATCGAAACGGTGGACATGGGCCCCTACGAGGCGATGGAGGCGCTGGGCGCCACGCGGCTGCAGGCCTTTACTACGGCGGTGTTCCCGCAGGTTCTGCCTACGTATCTGTCCGTATCCCTGTTCTGCCTGGAGGGCAATGTGCGCTATGCGTCGATCCTGGGCTATGTGGGCGCAGGCGGCCTGGGTCTTATCATGAATGAAAAAATCGGCTGGCGGGAATATGACAGTCTCGGCATGATCCTGATCGTCCTGTTTTTGACCGTTATGGTCATTGAGGGCATCAGCCACTGGCTGCGCAAGCGCTTGACGTAAGGAGGCACATTATGGAACAGAGAATTCAAAAAGCCTATGCCTCTGCGCCGAAAACCTGGCTGTGGCAGCTGCTGGCGGCGTTCATCGTGGCCTGCCTGCTGGCCTGGTCGGGTACGGCCGTGCAGACCAGCAACCCCACCAGCAACGGGCTGGAGGTGGCGGGGAACATCATTTCCGGCATTTTTCACCCCTCCGGCAAGCTGCTGTTCACGCTGGGCACCAACGGCGTGCCCTACCTGCTGCTGGAGACGTTTTGCATCGCCTTTCTGGGCACCATCGTGGGCGCGGTGATCTCGCTGCCCTTGTCGTTCATCTCTGCCAGCAATCTAGTGCCGAAGCCGCTGGCACTGGTGGGGCGAATCCTCATCGCCGCCATCCGCACCATTCCGGCTTTCGTCTATGGTCTGATGTTTATCCGCGTCACCGGCCCCGGCCCCTTTGCGGGTCTGCTCACCATGTCGCTGTGCTCTATCGGCATGGTGTCCAAGATGTTCATTGAGAGCATCGAGGATCTGGACAAGCGCATTCTGGAATCGCTGGACGCTGCGGGCTGCACCACGTTCCAGAAGATCCGCTACGGTATCCTGCCGCAGCTGACGGCGGATTTTACATCCACCATCATCTACCGCTTCGACATGAACCTGCGTGATGCCACGGTGCTGGGTCTGGTCGGCGCCGGCGGTATCGGCGCCCCGCTGATCTTCGCCATGAGCTCTTACCGCTGGAACGAGGTGGGCGCTATCCTGCTGGGGCTGATCGTGCTGGTGCTGATCATCGAATGGATCTCGTCCCGGATCCGCGTCAAGCTGGCACGGGGGTGAGCCATGGAAGCAAAAAGATTCACCATTTATTTCACCTCTGACCTTCACGGATATATCTACCCCACCGACTACCGCAGCCGGGAGGAGCGGGACATGGGGCTGTTCAAATGCGCCAGCCAATTCCGGAAAGACGGCAACACGCTGGTCATCGACGGCGGCGACATTCTGCAGGGCTCACCGCTGGGTGCCTTCTGCCACGATACACTGGGCAATGCCGGCCGGTTTGCGGAAATGATGAACCGCTGCGGCTATGACTATGTGACGCTGGGAAATCATGATTTCAACTACGGCATGGCGTATCTGGACAGCTATCTCGACACCCTCCGCGCCCGCTGTGTTTGCCAGAACGTCCGGTGGGACGGGGCGGGCGTTCGCTTCCCCGCCCGGATCCACACGCTGGAAAACGGGCTGCGGATCGGCATTGTCGGCATCGTTACCGACTATGTGAACATCTGGGAGCGGCCGGAGCACCTGTCCGGCGTTACCATCAGCGATCCTATTCCTGCCGCGCGTGCGGCGCTGGATGAGCTGAGAGATCAGGTGGACGTGACGCTGTGTATCTATCACGGAGGCTTCGAGCGGGATCTGGCCACAGGCCGTGTGCTGTCCGCCACCCACGAGAACGTGGCCTACCGGCTGTGTCAGGAGCTGGATTTTGACATCCTGCTCACCGGACACCAGCACATGACCGTCCACGGTCAGACGGTGTGCGGCACCTTCGTGGTGCAGCCCACCGACCGGGGACAGGAGTTCCTGCGCATTGAAGCGGCAGTCGTCGAAGGGAAAAAGCGCTTTATAAGCGAAACCGTCCCCGCGGCCGGCACCTGCCGGCGGGAGTGGCTGGAGGAGTTCGCCGGTATGGAGCACGGCGCGCAGGATTGGCTGGATCAGGTGGTGGGTCACCTGCCCAAGCCGCTGCTGCCGGATACGCCGTTGCGGATGGCGGCGGAGGGAAGCGGCCTTGCGGATCTGTTCAATGCGGTGCAGCTTTGGGCGACCGGCGCGCAGCTTTCCGCATCCAGTCTCGCCAACGATGTGGCGGGGCTGCCGCAGGTGGTGCGGCGGCGCGACCTGTTGATCGCATATCCCTACACCAACACGCTCTCTGTATTGCAGATCACGGGGGCTGTTCTGCGGCAGGCACTGGAACGCAGCGCGGAGTATTTCACCCGGAACGATGACGGGACGCTGCGAGTTTCCGACTGCTTCCTGGAGCCGAAGGTGGAGCATTACAACTATGACTATTACGCAGGCGTGTCCTACGCCTACGACATCTCCCAGCCGGTGGGACAGCGAGTGATCCAGATGACGGTGGCTGGGAAGCCGGTTGCGCCGGACGATGTGTTCACCATCTGCCTGAACAGCTACCGCGCCAGCGGAACCGGCGGATACGATTGCTATGTAGGCTGCCCGATGGTGCGGGAGATCGGCACGGAGATGTCCGACCTGATCCTGGAGTACTTCAAGCAGTATGGCGATGCCATACAGGACGTCCATGGGGATTTTCAGGTGCTTCCCGCCATAAAGGCGTAAAGCAGTCGCCATAATACAAACAGAAGCCCTCCGGCTGCGCCGGAGGGCTTCTCTATATGCTTGTGTACTGCCCTGCGCCCTGCGGAGTGCCGCGGATGCCGACAGCCATCCACGGCAGACAGGGGGCTTTCGCTTACCCCGCATGCTCCACCGGGAATTGCCGCCCAGTGTGGTCGATGGTGTAGGGCGCATCGAGGATCAGCTGGCTGATGGGCACAACGGTGTAGCCGTCGTTGATAAGACAGCTGAGGATGGTGGGCAGCGCCTCCGGCGTGTGCAGCGCGGCATTGTGGAACAGCACGATGCTCCCCGGCTGCACCTTGGACGTCACCCGCTTGCATATCGTCTCCGCGTCGTAGTCCTTCCAGTCCAGGGAGTCCACATCCCACTGGATGGGTTCCATGCCCATGGAGCGGATGGCGGCGATGACGTGGTCGTCGTACTCCCCGTAGGGGCAGCGAATTAACGTGGGCGTTACGCCGGTGGCGGCGCTGATGCGCTGGTTGCTGGCGGTCACGTCGTCGATGATCTGCTGCGTGGACAGGCTGTTGTAGTGGTCGTGGTGGTTGGAGTGGCTCATGACCTCGTGCCCTGCGTCGTGGAGCGCCTTGACGGATTCCGGATACTTCTCCGCCCAGTCGCCCACCACGAAAAATGTGGTCTTGACGTCGTATTGCGCCAGAATATCGATCAGTGTCTGGGTGTCCTCGTTGCCCCACGGTGATGCAAAAGTGCGGCAGTTCATGGTGAACTGCCGCACTCTTATTTATTGTGCTTTTATGATAGTATAAATGCGTTTATTTTGCAACAAAAAAGCAGTTAAAGAAACAAAAAATTTCTGCGGGCGATTATTGCCAAAAGTGTTATAGAGCAAGCAATTGCCGATATTTGTTTTGTAATTTTAGTCGGGAAAACAGAATTGGTGCGAAAGAAAAATACTCGGGAAATTAGGAACGTTCGGAATTGAAAAATAGTCGGGAATTCAGGAATGAAGCAAAAGCGATTTTAGTCGGGAAAATGGGAATAAAAAATGAGAATTTTACTCAGGAAAAGCAGAATAGATGTAAACGAGTAAAATGCAGAACCATCTGAACAACTGTAAACCTTTCTTTAATTTTTACAGAAATCATTGCAATTTCTTTACATTTACAGTATGATATGCCCCGCGCCAAAATTTTGACAGATTTCGCAGCCGCCTTCCCCTGAGGGAGGCCTGCGGCAGGAGACATATATGCTGAAGACAAAACCCGATGAGATAACAAATCAAACCCAGGCACCCCATGAGACATCTGCTGCGGTGCGAGCCCCGCGCCGCGGCCTGTGGCAGGAATGGCTCCGCAGCCTGCTGCTGTTTTGCGGCGCCAGCGTCTATGTGGAGCTGTGCCTGCACCTGTGCGTCTATCGCTCGCTGGACAGGCGGGCGGTCTATCTGGTGCTGTTCGGACTGCTGGGCGGCACGGTCTGCACGCTGCTGACCACGCACCTGCCCAAGATCGCCCGGCAGATCGTGGGCGTGCTTCTGGTCGCCGTGCAGGTGCTGTTTGCCGAGGTGCAGCTGATGTACCACGCCATTTTCGGCAACTTCATGCCCATCAGTCAGGTGAGCATGGGCGGGAACGTCATCACCAATTTCGACTCGCAGATCCTGTACAGCATCGGCAAGAACATCGTTCCCATCCTTCTGCTGCTGGTGCCGCTGATCGTGACGATCCTCTGCCTTGCTCTGCGCAAGCTCCGGGTGCTGACCGTGCGGCTCAAGTGGAGGCAGGCGCTGGCGACGCTGGGCATCCTGCTGACGCTGCTGCTGGCTACGATGGGCATTATGTACGCTGGGCGGGGTAAATCGTTCTCCGTCTACAAGACCTTCACCAACGTGAACACCTCTACCGACAGCAGCTATAAGAGCGTGGGCATGCTGGCCACCACCGTGCAGGAGCTTCGCTACATGGTCTTTGGCAGCAGCGGCAGTGTCATCATCACGCCGTCCTCGCTGGGTACAGACACCAGACGGCTCTACAGCAGCAACTCCTACAATGTGATCGAGAGCATCGACTTTGCAAAGCTGGCGGAGTCTGCGGATAATATCATGTGCAAGACCACGGATGAGTATCTGGCGCAGGTGGTCCCCACCCGGAAGAACAACTACACCGGGCTTTTGCAGGACTACAACCTGATCACCATCTGTGCCGAGAGCTTCTGCCCCTGGTTCATCAGCGAGGAGCTGACGCCCACCCTGTACAAGCTGTCCCACACGGGCATCGTCTTTGAAAACTACTACGGCACGTTCCAGTCCGTCACCACCAACGGCGAGTACACCATGTGCATGGGGCTGTATCCCGACATGTCCCGCACCAAGACGGATTCCAGCTTCAACGTGGCGGGCACCAACTATCTGCCCTTCTGCCTGGGCAACGCCCTGAAGGAAAAGGGCTACCAGACCTGGGGCTATCACGACTACATCGGCGATTTCTACAACCGGAACATCACCCACGCCAACATGGGCTATACCTTCAAGGCGGCGGACTCCGGGCTGAATATAAAGATCGACTGGCCCTCCTCCGATCTGGAGATGATGGAGGCCTCCGTGGACGACTACCTCAGCAGCAGGGAGCCCTTCCACGCCTATTACATGACCTTCAGCGGCCACTATCAGTACAACTGGGACAACGCCATGAGCGCCAAGAACCACGACGCGGTGAAGGATCTGCCCTATTCCGAGCCGGTGAAGGCGTATATCGCCTGCAATCTGGAGCTGGAAAACGCGCTGACCTATCTGCTGCAGCGGCTGGAGCAGGCGGGCGTGGCCGATAAGACCTGCATCGTGCTGACCAATGACCACTATCCCTACGGTCTGACGGAGGACGAGTACAACGAGCTGGCAGGGCGGGAGATGGATCTTACCTTTGAGAAGTACCGCAACAGCTTCATCTGCTATGTGCCCGGCCTGTCCGAGGACATCGTGGTGGACGAGTACTGCTCCACGGCGGACATCCTGCCCACGCTGCTGAACCTGTTCGGCGTGGACTACGACTCCCGGCTGCTGGCGGGCACCGACGTGCTGTCCAACGGCGTACATATGGCGGTGTTGTCGGACAAGTCCTTCCTGACAAAGACCTTCCGCTATGACGCCGGCACGGAGGCGGTGATCCCCGCCGACGAGAGCATCGTTATTTCTGACGAGCAGCTGGAGGCCTACCGGCTGTATGTGGACAATAAGTTCCAGATGTCCAGCAACATCGTCAACAGTGACTACTACGCCCATGTTTTCGGCAAGGCGTCCAGCGGCGGCACGTTGGAGGATACGGTGGTGTTTACGGACATCACGGGCATTTTCAACCAGGCCAGCGTCCTCTATATGTACCGCAACGGATATATAGACCCGGAAACGCCGAACACCTTTGGCGGAAAGGCCACGGCAAAGGTGGGCGAATTCGTGGATGTGCTGTACCGCATCTCCCAAAGGCCGGAGACGGACAACACCGCCCTGCCGCCCGACTATGAAAACGAGACATTCAACGGCTCCGCCTGCCCCTACTACGACGCCGTGTGCTGGGCGTATCAAACGGGGCTGCTCCGTCAGGGCGATCTGCATACGGCCTATGACGACGACATGGATTACCAGACGGCCTGTCTGCTGATCTATCGCTACGCCGCCATGTCCGGCGTCGACACCCGTGTAGATCAGGAGCTGGCGCGGCAGGCCATGCGGGAAAATCCCCGGCTCAGCGTCGAGACCGTCAGAGCCATGCTCTGGTGCGACCAGACGGACATCACCACCCGCGACAGCGAGCTGGGCGAGCTGCTGGCAGCCTATGACACCCACATCAGCCGGTACCAGATGACCTCGTTCCTGTTCTATCTGTGCACCTATGAGCTGAATTCCCGAAACGAAGCATGATATAGAATAAGGTGCGGCAGTTCAGACGCTGAGCTGCCGCACCTTTGCATCACCCCACGCCGCGTCAAAGCTGATGGAGCACACCCTCTGGCTGCGCTCCACGGAGTAGATGGGCAGCTGCCGTGCGGCGGCTGCCGCGCTGACGGAGGCCGGATAATTCACGACGTAAAAGATCGCGGCGGCGGCCAGCAGCGCCGCACCGCCCATCACATACCACCGCCGCAGCAGGAAGATCTTCACCTTTCTCATAGCACAGGCTCCTTTCTGATTTTGGTGCCATTCTATGCGCGGACGGAGCGATTCAGCACGCCGGAGCCGAGCGCGGAGAAACGTGCCCGTGATCCTGCCTCTGCGCCGCGCAAAATTTGTACATTCTCCCCACAGCGCGCATGTTGACAATTGCCGTCTCCCTGACTATACTGTCGGTCGTGGCGGCGGGAGCCGCCGATCTCGAATGAAATGCAGGAAACGTGTATGGACTACTATCTGTTGACCGACCTGGCGGTCACTATGGGATATCATCTGGCCATGTCCGGGGCGGAGACGTTCCGGGTGGAGGACACCATCCACCGCATTCTCCGCGCCTACGGCGTGGAGTGCGAGGTGTTCGCCATCCCCAACTGCGTGTCCGTCAGTCTGGAGGCGGCCAACGGCAAGCCGCTGATGCTCATGCGGCGCATCGGCTTCCACGGCAACGATCTGGAGAAGCTGGAAAAGCTCAACGAGCTGAGCCGCCGCATCTGCGCGGAAAGGCCGGAGGTGGACACGGCTATGTCGTGGCTGGAGCAGACGCTGGCGGCGCGGCGGAGCTACTCCGCAGCCGCGGTCTATCTGGGGAATCTGCTGGTGGGTCTGGGCTTCTGCCTCGTGTTCGGCGGCACCCTGCTGGACTGCCTGTGGGCGGGGGTGATGGGACTTATTATCGGAGTGGTGACCCGCTTTATGGACAAACAGGAGGCCAACCCCTTCTTCAGCACCATACTGGCCTCGTGTCTGATGGCGCTGCCGGCCTACGCCGCGGCGGGTCTCGGCTGGCTGAACAGCCCGGATGCGGCCATCATCGGCACATTGATGATCCTTGTGCCGGGACTTCTCATCACCAACTCCATGCGGGACATCATCTACGGCGACACCAACTCCGGCATCTTCCGCATCGTGCAGGTGTTCCTTACGGCGCTGGCTATCGCGCTGGGCACGGCGGCGGCGTGGCACCTGACGGCGGGGCTGTACGGGCAGACCGCCTCCGCCACGGTGAGCTGGCCGGCGTGGGCGCAGGCCATCGCGGTGTTTATCGGCTGCTGCGGCTTCTGCATCCTGTTCAACGTCCACGGGCGCGGCATGGTGCTGTGCGTGGCCGGCGGCGTGGCGGCGTGGATGCTGTATCTGCTGTGGCGCGCACTGGGCTTCGATGTATACGCCGCCAACCTGTTTGCCGCCGTGTTTGCGGCGCTGTATGCCGAGGTCATGGCGCGCCTGCGGAAATGCCCGGCCACGCCCTATCTGGTCATCGCCACGCTGCCCATGCTGCCGGGCGCAGGTGTGTACTACACCATGAGCCTGGGGCTGGATGGCGAGATGATGACCGCCGTGGGCAAGGGACTGGAAACGGTGGGCATCGCCGGCTCGCTGGCGGTGGGCATCCTGCTGGTGTCCACGGTATTCCGGCTGATCAACCGGCGGCGCGGGTAAGCGCAGCATCGAAAACAGGGGGCGGGAGGGGCGGTGCCCCTCCCGCTGCTTTCCGCGCGGCGCCCAGCTTGTCAAAAAAGTCCGAACGGACTTTTTTGACAAGCTGAGGCAAAATCGCAAAATAAAAAACAGTATTTTATTTTGCGATTTTGGTCGCTGCGGCGGGTGATTGAACGCGAAAGGGAACCCTGACGGTTCCCTTTCACACTATCCTTCCCTCCGATACTTGTAACCGGGCAGGTTTTTTGACAGTCTGAGCGCGGCAGCGCCGCGCTGTCATTGCGAGGAGCGCAGCGGCGCGGCGATCCGCTTTTTGGCGGACGGGTCCCCGCGCCGGTGATACGGTCACTGGCTCGGAATGACAGGGGAGAGGCGCAGGGCGCTGCCTTGCATTTTTGTACGGTTTCTGTAAAGTGAGAAATTAGGGGTAGCAATTTAGAAAAGGGGCTGTTATAATAAGCGATTGAAGGGTGCCGTGTTGCCTTGTCAACGTAATATGGCATATTAGATATACTTGTAAAAAGTGTAAAATAATATTAGATACACAGGAGAAACACATGGAAACCTATAAGAAGCGGCGGGGCGACCGGAAGGACGGCCGCCTGCTGCGGGAGCTGGACTCCCTGCATTTCATCACCGGCATCATCTACCCCAACCGGTGCGACAACGAGGCGTATATCTCCGTCAAGGTAGACCTGACGGCTATGAACGCGTATCTGGCCAAAAAGAACGCGGAGGAGAAGGACTTCCCCTACACCATGTTCCATCTGGTGGTGGCGGCGCTGGAAAAGACCATCACCCTGCGCCCCAAGCTGAACCGGTTCATCGTCAACAGCAATTTCTATCAGCGCAACGAGGTGTCGGCGGCCTTTGTGGTGAAGAAGCAGTTCTCCGACAAGGGCGCCGAGGCACTGGCCTTCCTGCACGGCAGGGAGGAGGACACGGTGGAGGACGTACACGCCTACATCCGCCAGCAGGTGACGGAGTGCCGCAGTGAAAAGGTGGATGCCTCCACCGCGGGCATGGATATGTTCAACAAGATGCCCCGGTGGA
>OIWU01002114.1_pt1 | contig 17593 bp, 13 predicted proteins | sample 1587711 | NCBI WGS metagenome assembly OIWU01 (sample SAMEA3888909, study PRJEB22519) | human gut metagenome | biome: human gut; feature: human-associated habitat; material: faeces | place: Denmark | collected 2010 | reverse complement strand
ACGACATCTTCACGGCAACGGAAGCAGGAGCCTCCGCGAAGTTCAGCGGCACATACTCCGATCCCGCCGGAGCCGTAGCAGTATCCGTCTTCTATCCGGCCCTCACGGAAGGTGACGGCACTGACGCGACACCTTGGCAGTCAAAGACGAAGATGGCCGGCACATCGCCCCGGACGGGTGTGCTGTTCAACATGGTAAAAGACAAAGAATATATAAGTGTCCGTGATCATTATCAGCTGCAGCGTGGCAATGCTGACCTGTCAAATGTCAAAGACGCGGCAGTGATGCAAGGCGTGATCACCGACATCGCCGCGCTCAAAGCGGACGAGGCGAAGGTGACGCTCAAGAACATCTGCTATGTCATCAAGATTTCGGCCAAAGTGCCAAGCTCTGCCGGCACTGTAGAATTAGTGCGCTTCCAAGCAAAACAAACCGACGGAAACTATGCCGAACTCGGCTTCGGCGGATGGGCCATAATAAAGACTTTCGGCACAGGTTACGGCAACCCGGCCCGTAGCATCAGATTAGGACTCGGCAGCGACCTTCAAAGCGCCAGCTCAAACGGCACCGGAATCAGCCCTGACAGCAGCGGCTACATCACCGCATATCTGGTGGGATATACCGGTAAGGCCCAGACCCTGCCAGTCGGCGCGACCCTCAAAGTTAGATTTAGTGGTAGCAGTGCACTCAGCAAGAGCTCAACCCCTCTTGCCAGCGACCTCACTCTGGAGCCAGGGAAGATGTACCGCATCAATGTGGATATGACCAAATAACCTCCGGGACAGATTCGGAACAGCCCTCCGGCCTCGCAGAGAAATCCTCTCTTGCGCGACCGGAGGGCTTTGCAGACACACTCCCCTCTCAGAAGTTGTTCTGATTTATGTTAAACGTTCTTTTAGTAAGCGGCAAAAAAATAAGTTGCCGCAGATTCGGCAAAGATTTTTGAGGATAGATGGCTTTTGGAAGAAGGAGTGTGCCGGTGGCACAACTTCTTAGGCTTCTTTGCTGCCGGAGTGCTTGAGCACCTCCGCATCTATATAGTAGACTGCCTGCTCCGCGAGATTGTTGGTGTGATTCCCCGCCCTCTCGAGTTTGCGCAACAACGCCGACACCTCAAGACACAGACGCACGCTCTGCGGGTGCGCCGGAGCGCGTCGACATCCACCTCCTTGTCGTAGATGCCGTTGCCGTCCATCAGGATCTGTCCCTCCATGCGGGTGGCAGGAATCAGGTCGTTCATCCTGTTGAAAAGCCTCAGGAATGTGGATTTACCACCTCACCCTTGGGGATGTCGATGCTGATGTTTTTGAGAGCGTGAAACTTGCCGTAATAGAAGTTCACATCGCGTGTCACTGTTTTGTTTTCCATCTAAGAATGTTTTTCGAAGTGCCTGCGGTGAGGTTCATCAGCAAGACAATGACAATCAACACAAAAGCGGTACCGTACGCTATCGGCAGCTGCGCATCTGAATTTATGACAGATTAGTGAGCGGCAAATCCGAAGAATCACTAAATTTGTGAGATTGTAATTCTTACGAGGAGATGGATAAGACAAGAACAGATTTAGAATCCCCACTGAACGAATTTGTCAGCGGAATCAAGGCCATCATCGATGATGCTCGCAGAAATGCTGTCCGTAGCGTGGATTTCTGCCGGGTTCGTATGTATTGGGCTATCGGTCAACGCATCGCAGAGAAAGAGCAACAAGGGAAAGAGCGCGCAGACTATGGGACTTACCTTATCAAGAATCTCGCGAAGCAATTACAACCGGAGTATGGCAGCGGATTCTCTGCCCGTCAATTGGAGATGTGCAGACAATTCTATCGAGTATACCCAAATGCGAATACACTGTGTTCGCAATTAAACTGGTCTCAATACAAACTGCTCATCTCAATATCCGATTCTGACAAGCGCGAGTACTATCAGCTGGAAGCCGCCAACGGATGTTGGTCTAAGCGTCAACTTGAACGCCAAATCAACTCTATGCTATACGAGCGCCTTCTGCTGAGTAACGACAAGGAGGCGATCCTTGCTGTGGCACGCAAAGAACGGCAGCCGGACTCTCCAAAAGAAATAATCAAAGACCCTATGGTTTTGGAGTTTCTCGGCTTGGAAAAACGCCCGGCTTATTATGAAAAAGACCTCGAAAGCGCAATCATATCACACATAGCGGACTTCCTTCTCGAAATGGGGAAGGGGTTTTCTTTCGTCGCCAGACAGAAGCGTCTTCTCATCGAAGATGACGAGTATTTCGCGGATCTGGTGTTCTACAACAGGCTGCTGCCGTCAAACTCACTTTACCAGAAGACAACAAAACAATCCTGGCCAGCAAGTATCAGTTATACCTCCCGACCACAGAACAGTTTATCGCTGAAATAAACGAGGTCAGGCGGATTGCCGGAACGGAGGAGGACTGATTTTTATAAAACTTTGCAGCATGGAAAACAAGACACCGCTATGGCAGTTATTTCTCATCTTCACTAAGATGGGAGCGTTCACGATAGGGGGCGGGTATGCGATGATCCCACTGATAGAGCAGGAGTTGACAAGCAGGGGCCTGATCAGCAAGGAAGACCTTGACGATGTGATAGTGCTTGCGCAGAGCGCGCCGGGACTGCTCGCCGTCAACATGGCCATATATACCGGCTACAAGCTCGGCGGGCTCAAGGGAAGCGTGGTCTGCGCCGTCGGGGCGGTGATGCCGTCTTTTGTCATCATCCTGCTGATCGCGATGATGTTCACCAGTTTCAAGGACAACCCCATCGTGGCACGCATATTCCAGGGCGTGAGACCCGTGGCGGTGGCACTGATCCTCGTCCCGGCAGTGAACATGGCGAAGCAGGGCTGCCACAGCTGGTGGACCTGGCTGCTGTGCGCCGGCACGATGTTCGGGGTGGCGTTCCTCAAAATCTCACCTATATGGTTCATCCTGGTGACGATAGCCGCCTCCGCCGGGATATCCTCAATGATTTATAACAGAAAGAAGCAATGATCGCGCTGCTCTGGCAATTGTTCTCGACATTCTTCGTCATAGGCCTCTTCAACTTCGGCGGCGGAGGAGCCATGCTGTCGCTGATCCAGGCACAGGTCGTCACCGAGCACGGGTGGCTGACGGAAAAGGCATTCACGGACATCGTGGCCATCTCCCAGTCCACTCCCGGGCCGATAGGCATCAACTGCGCCACCTATGTCGGATTCCAGGTGCTGCACGACGAGGGGTTCAGCAACCTCGCCGCAATCCTGGGTTCCGCGTCCACGACGCTGGCGATAGTACTGCCGTCATTCCTGGTGTTCTTCGCCATTATTCGCATATTCAATAAATTCCACCAGCATCCGGTATTCGTCTCCGTGATGGGGGCGCTGCGCCCGGCAGTGGCGGGGATGATCGGGGCCGCGGCACTGGTGCTGATCTTCGGGATATCGTGGACCGGCGGTGGACTCTCCATGCACATTCTCCAGGACAACTTCCCGGACTGGAAGGCCTGGGCCATGTTCGCGGCGTCATTTCTCCTGTGTTACACCAAAAAAACAGGTCCGATCACGCTCCTGGTCGCTTCCGGCGTGCTGGGCCTGCTCATATACTGACAATCATGAAAAGAATCGCAACTCTTCTGCTTCCCCTGCTGCTTCCCGCACTGATATGCGCAGGCGGCATCGTGCCCGAGCCGGCCAGTATGACCCCCGGCAAAGGCAGCCTCAAAATCAGCGGCGCCATCTTCAAATGCGACCCGTCGATAGACTCCGTATCGATGGACGCGATATGCCGTTTCGCGGCGAGACTCTCGCTGGTCAGCGGCAGGACAAGCAGCGTGTCCACGCCCGTAGGGCTCAAATCCGTAGTGGACGACGGGGCCGCGAAGGGCATGATTTTCCTGAAGGACAATTCGTTGAAGGGAGAATCATATAGAATCAGCATAGGGCAGAAATCCGCCGTGGTCCGCGCCGGCGCCACCCCCGGCTTTCTCAACTCGATCCAGACACTCAAGCAGATGCTGCCTGAGGAGATCTATGGGGATGCCATCGCGGACAAGCAGAAATGGGCGCTGCCGCGCTGCGAAATCTCTGACTCCCCCGCCACTGCCGTGCGCGGGCTGAGCATAGACAGCTGCGAGACTTTCTGGAGCGTGGAGCAGATCCTCTCCTGCCTTGACGAAATGGCAAGATACAAATTCAACCTCCTCCTGTGGAATCTCGCCGGAGAGAGGGGCTGGAGAATGGAGGTCAGGGCGTACCCCCTGCTCGGACAGGTGGCCGGATACCGGATGGAGAGCGAAGGCAGGTACGGAGGATACTACAGCACGGGCGAGATCTTAAGGGTCGTCAGGCACGCCTCGTCGCTCGGCATCAGCATCATACCGCGCCTGCACATAGGACTTGAGGCCACATCTCTTCTGAAACCGGCGGATTGCCCCGCAGAGCGGTTCGTCTCTGATATTCTGGCGGAGACCGCGCAGATGTTCCCCTATATATATGAAGATGTAAGCTGCGACGGAGAGCTGCCGCTGGAAGACATGCTCAGAGCCCGAGGCAAAGAGCCGGCCCCGGCCGGAGAGTTCCCGGAAGTCAATCCTGCGTCGCCGGACACCCGGCAACTGCGCATGTTGGCAGAGAAATTGTGGTAACGGCAAAAATTTGTTAACTTTGTAGATTATCTAATCACAACATAGCACAATGGCAAATGTAGTAATAATGCCCAAGCAGGGCCAGTCAGTCGAAAGCTGTATCGTCACCGAATTCAAGAAAAAACCAAAGTAGCCGTCGGCGACATTCTTTTCAGTTACGAGACAGACAAAGCCTCTTTTGACGAGGAATCCAAATTCGAAGGCACCGTACTCGCGTGCTTCTTCAAAGACAACGATGAAATCCCGGTGCTGACCAATGTCATGGTCATCGGCAACCCGGGAGAGTCTTTCGCGGAGTTCGCCCCTGACGGAGCCGCTCCTGCAGAGAGCAGCGCCCCGGCAGAGCCGGCGACAGAAGCCAAGGAAGAGCCTCAGCAGGCCGGGCCGGCAACCCCTGAGGCAGCCGTAGTGGCAGGCGCTCCGGTATCACCAAGAGCGCGCAAGCTGGCGGCGGAGAAAGGCGTCGACACGGCGCAGGTAGCCGGTACGGGCCCTCACGGACGCATCATCGAAAGGGACGTGGTGGCCGCAGAAGGCAGCCCTAAGACAGGACTCGCCAAGGCGATTGCCGCGCAGGGAGGCTTCGAGGCCCCTTCACGCGGAAGCGGACTTGCAGGGATGGTCAAGGGCGCAGACCTCAAGGTATGGCAGGCCAACCACAGCGAGATCGCAGGCGAAGGCGAGGAGTTCAAGGTCGAGAAGATGTCCAACATGCGCAAGCTCATCGCCAAGTCGATGTACAACTCCCTCCAGAACTCAGCCCAGCTCACCCACATGCTCGGCGCTGACGCCCGCAGGATCCAGGCCCTCCGCAAGAAGGCGAAGAAAGCCCTCGAGGAAGGCAGGATCGATGCCAACATCACCATCAACGACTTCGTATGCTACGCGGTCATCAAGGCCCTCAAGAAGTTCCCTTCAGTCAACTCCCACTGCCTCGGGGATGCTATGCGCATCTTCAACTCCGTCAATCTCGGACTCGCGGTCGACACTGAGCGCGGCCTCATGGTACCGGCAGTCAAGAAGGCCGAGGACCTCAACATCACCGGCCTGAGCAAGGCCCTCAAGAAAGTCGCGGACGACTGCAAGAAGGGCAGCATCAACCCTGACCTCCTCGCAAGCGAGGCGGCCTCATTCACAGTCTCCAACCTCGGAGGCTACGGTGTGGAGTGGTTCACCCCTATCATCAACGTGCCTCAGAGCGCCATACTCGGAGTCGGCACCATCGTGCCTCGCCCTAAGGATCTCGGAAGCGGAGTTTACGCTTTCGTCCCTTACCTCGGGCTCTCCCTCACCTATGACCACCGCGCCATCGACGGAGGAGAGGCGACACGCTTCCTCAAGCAGGTGGCCACCGAGATCGAAAACCTCGAAGTTGAATTCTAATAATAACAGCAAACAATGTACGATTTAGCGATTATCGGCGGCGGTCCCGGTGGTTATGTGGCCGCAGAAAGGGCCGGCGCTGCCGGACTCAAGACCGTCCTCTTCGAGAGGAAGTCTCTCGGCGGTGTGTGCCTCAACGAAGGTTGCATCCCTACAAAGACGCTGCTTTACAGCGCGAAAGTATATAACTACGCAGTCAACGGCGACCACTACGGGGTCTATGCCAAGGAGCCGAACTTCAACTACGGGGAAATCGTCGCCCGCAAGGACAAGGTCGTGAGGAAACTCGTGGCCGGCGTGAAGGCGGCCATGAAGGCCGGGAAGATCGAGGTCGTGGCAGAGCAGGCCATGATCAAGGGCCGCTCGGCCGAGGGCGTCACCGTAATTGCCGCGGACAAGGAATATGTAGCGAAGAACCTGCTGGTCTGCACCGGCTCAGAGGCCGCCGTGCCTCCGTTCCCGGGACTCAAGGAAGCCGGCGATGTCATCGTCACCAACCGTGAGATCCTCTCCCTCAAGGAGCAGCCTAAGGAGCTCGTGGTGATCGGCGGCGGCGTGATCGGAATGGAGTTCGCCGCATTCTTCAGCACTCTCGGCACCAAGGTGACCGTCGTGGAGATGCTTCCGAAGATTCTCGGCCCGCTCGACGATGAGATCAGCGCCATGCTCCAGAAGATATACGCCAAGCGCGGCATCGAGTTCTGCCTGCGCTGCAAGGTGACCGGAATCGAAGGCAACACCGTGGTCTACGAAGACCCGGAGGGGAAAGTCTGCCGCGTCAGCGGGGACAAGATTCTCGTCTCTGTGGGCCGCAGGGCCAACATCAGCGGTTTCGGCCTGGAAAACACCGGCGTCGAGATGCTCCTGAACAGGGGCGGAAAGCCTTGCGGGGTCAAGGTCGACGAGCACATGCGCACCAATGTCCCTAACATCTATGCCGCCGGAGACGTGACCGGATTCTCCATGCTCGCCCACACCGCGAGCCGCGAGGGAGAGGTCGCCGTCAACAACATCCTCGGCAAGCAGGACCACATGCGCTACGAAGCCATCCCTGGGGTAGTATACACCAACCCTGAAGTGGCCGGAGTCGGGCTCACCGAAGAGCAGGCCAAGGCCTCAGGCAAGGAGTACGAGGTGCTCAAACTGCCTATGGCATATTCAGGACGCTTCGTCGCCGAGAACGAAGGCGGCGAGGGCATCTGCAAGATCATCGTCGGCAAGAAGCACCATGAGGTGCTCGGCATGCACATGCTCGGCAACCCTTGCTCCGAGATAATCCACAGCGCCTGCATCGCCATCGAGATGGAGATGACCGTGGAGCAGCTCAAGGAAGTGGTGTTCCCTCACCCTACCGTGTCCGAGATCATCAAGGAGACGGCTTTCACCCTGAAGTAACAAATAATTACCACAATAAAATGCCAAAGTCACTTTACATCGATCCAAACGAGACACTCCGCCCGAGCGAACACAAGATCGTGTTCCCGGAGATTCCTGTGATGCAGTACAACAAGACTGTCAAGGAAGAGCTCAATGAAGGCAACTTCACCAAGGAAGACCTTCTCCGCATATATCACGACATGACCGTAATCCGCGAGTTCGAGACGATGCTCAACCTCGTCAAGACCACCGGAGGATACAACGGCGTCGCCTACAACAACCCGGGCCCGGCCCACCTCTCAGCAGGCCAGGAGGCCGCCGCAGTGGGTATGGCCTACGCCCTCGACACCGATGACTTCATCTTCGGTTCCCACCGCTCACACGGTGAAATCCTCGCGAAGGGACTCCGTTCCATCCAGATCCTTCCGGAGGACGAGCTCAAGAAAGTCATGGAGGAGTTCTGGGGCGGCGCGACCCTCGCCGTAGCCAAGAAGGGATTCAAGGAAGGCGGCAGCACCAAGGATCTCGGCATCCGTTTCCTGATCTATGGCGCCATCGCTGAGATCTTCGCCCGCACCACGGGCTTCAACAAGGGTCTCGGCGGCTCCATGCACACCTTCTTCACTCCGTTCGGCATCTATCCCAACAATGCCATCGTGGGCGGCTCAGGCTCCATCGCCGTTGGCGCGGCCCTCTACAAGAAAGTCAACCGCAAGAAGGGTATCGTAGTCGCCAACCTCGGTGACGGCGCCATGGCCCGCGGACCTGTGCTCGAAGGCATGACCTTCGCGTCCATGGACCAGTTCAACACCCTTTGGGAAGGCGACATGAAGGGCGGCCTGCCTGTCCTCTTCAATGTGATGGACAACCAGTACGCGATGGGCGGCCAGACCAAGGGCGAAACCATGGGATACACCTTCCCTGCCCGTCTCGGCGCCGGCTTCAAGCCTGACGCCATGCACGCGGAGCGTGTGGACGGATACAACCCTCTCGCCGTCATCGACGCGTTCCGCCGCAAGAAAGCCCTCCTCGAGGAGAAACTCGGACCGGCACTCCTGGATGTAGTGACATACCGCTACAGCGGGCACTCCCCAAGCGACCAGTCCTCATACCGCACGAAGGAAGAGATCGCGGCATGGGAGAAGGAAGACTGCATCGTAGCTTTCGGAGACAAGCTCATCGAGGCCGGCGTCGCTGACCAGAAGGCTCTGGAGGGAATCCAGCAGGAGGTCAAGGACGTCATCTTCGACTGCTACAAGCTCGCCATCGACCCTGAGCTCTCTCCTCGCATGGACCTCGTCAAGGACAACGAGCTGCTCGGAGAGATGATGTTCTCCAACCAGAGCATCGACTCGCTGAGCGACGCCAAACCGGACGTGCTGATGCCGCTTGAGGAGAACCCTCGCGTCAAGCAGATCGCCGGCAAGGAGAGGTTCTGGCTCGACAAGGAAGGCAAGCCGGCCAGCAAGATGAAGACATTCAACATCCGTGACGGTATCTTCGAGGCTGTCGTGGACCGTTTCTACAAGGACGCTTCCCTCGTGGCATACGGTGAGGAGAACCGTGAATGGGGCGGCGCTTTCGCCGTATACCGCGGACTCACCGAGGCCCTGCCATACCACCGCCTCTTCAACTCCCCTATCGCCGAAGCCGCCATTATCGGCACCGCCATCGGATACGCCATGTGCGGCGGACGCGTGATTCCGGAGATCATGTACTGCGACTTCCTCGGATGCTGCGGCGACGAGATCTTCAACCAGCTGCCTAAGTGGCAGGCCATGTCCGGCAACATCCTCAAGATGCCGGTAGTTGTCCGCGTGTCTGTCGGCTCCAAGTACGGCGCCCAGCACTCTCAGGACTGGACTTCCCTCTGCACCCATATCCCGGGTCTGAAGGTGGTCTTCCCTGTCACCCCTTACGATGCCAAGGGTCTCATGAACTCCGCCCTCCAGGGCACTGACCCTGTCATCTTCTTCGAGAGCCAGAGAATCTACGACATGGGCGAGAAGTTCCACGAAGGCGGCGTGCCGGAAGGATACTACGAGATTCCGCTCGGCGAGCCTGATGTCAAGAGAGCCGGCAAGGATGTGACATTCCTCACCATCGGCGCCACCCTCTACCGCGCCCTCGCGGCAGCTGACATGCTCAAGGAGAAGTACGGGATGGAGGCTGAGGTCATCGACGCCCGCTCCCTCGTGCCGTTCAACTACGAGAAGGTGCTCGAGTCTGTCAAGAAGACAGGCCGCATCATCATCGCAGGCGACGCCACGGCCCGCGGCTCGTTCCTCAACGACCTTGCGGCCAACATCTCCGAGATGGCCTTCGACTACCTCGACGCAGCACCTGTAGTGCTCGGCTCACGCAACTGGATCACCCCTTGCCACGAGCTTGAAGAGGCGTTCTTCCCTCAGCCTGAGTGGTTCCTGGACGCCATCAACGAGAAGATCGTCCCTCTCAAGGACTATACCCCGGTCAGCAACATGACCTCGGCGGAGCAGATACTCAGATCCAAGAAGGGAATCTAATATGACAGATGTCAATGCACACCTCCACACACCATACTCTTTCAGCGCCTTCGACAGTGTCAGCCAGGCACTCGACATGGCCGCTGAAGAGGGGGTGAAGGTGGTAGGTATCAACGATTTTTATTCCCTTGACGGGTATAAGGAATGGAGCGAAGAGTGTGGCAGGCGCCACCTCTTCCCTCTGTTTAATATAGAGTTCATCTCCCTCAACGTGGAGGACCAGGCGGCCGGAGTCAGGGTCAACGACCCCAATAACCCGGGACGCACCTACCTCAGCGGCAAGGGGCTCGATTACCCCGTGACACTCTCGGGCCGGGAGGCCAGGATGCTCGCCGACGTGAAGGCAGAGTCCAACGCCCAGGTCTGCAAGATGTGCGGCAAGCTCAACTCATGGCTGGACAGCATCAATGCCGGCTTCAACCTGTCATTCCCCCAGATCGAGAAGGATCTCACGCGCGGTTCCATCCGCGAGAGGCATCTCGCAAAGGCGCTGAGGCTCGCCATCGACGGGAAGTTCTCCTCCGACGCCGACAAGCTTGACTTCTACCGCAGGCTTTTCGCCGGCAAGGACCTGAAGAGCAATCCTTCGGACGCCGCAGCGGTGGAGAACGAGCTCCGCGGCAATCTTCTCAAGGCGGGCGGCGCGGCCTTCGTACCGGAAGACCCTAAGGCGTTCCTGCCTATGGAGACGGTGCAGCGCATCATCGAGGCGGCAGGAGGCATTCCGACCTACCCGTTCCTGGCAGATGACGCCAAGGGCTGTTTCACCGACTTCGAACAGGATCTCCAGAAATGCGCCGACATCCTCAAGAAGAGGGGCATACGCTCCTGCGAGTTCATCACCACGCGCAACACCACCGCCGTGCTTGAAAGCTACGCCGGCTACCTCATGGACGAGGGATTCGTGGTGACATTCGGTTCGGAGCACAACACTCCGGCCATGGAGCCTGTCAGACTGCGCACACGCGACTGCGCCGGCCTCTCCGACAAGCTCAAGGAGATCAACTACCGCGGCGCCTGCATCGTAGCCGCCCACCAGAACGGGCTGAAGACTGCGGAAGAAGGCCACGAAATCATCACTAAAGCAATAACAAAATGAAAGAGATAGAATCACTTGTCGCCATCTCGCGCAAGTACGGCTCCGACCCGCGCTTCGTGATAGCAGGAGGCGGCAACACTTCCTACAAGAACGCGGAGAAACTCTGGGTGAAAGCCAGCGGCCACGCTCTCGCGACCATCACGGAAGACGGGTTTGCAGTGCTCGACAGGGCCCTGCTTGACCCGATGAAAAAGAAAAAATACAGCTCCGACACCGCCGAGCGCGAGGAGCAGGTCAAAAACGACCTCGCCGCAGCCTGCATCACCAAGGACCGCAGACCGTCCGTAGAGACCTCCCTGCACGACTGCATGGGCTTCTCTTATGTAGTACACCTGCATCCTACCCTCGTCGGGGGCCTGATGTGCTCATCCATGGCGGAAGAGAAGTGCAAGGAACTCTTCCCGGAGGCCCTCTACATCGCCTACACCGACCCGGGATACACCCTCTTCAAGAAGGTCTACGACAAGATACAGGCATACCGGAAGGCCGCGGGCCACGAGCCTCAGGTCATATTCCTGCAGAACCACGGCATCTTCGTGGGAGCGGACAGCACGGAAGAGATAGAGCGGATCTACGACTCGGTGCTCTCTACCCTCGAAGCGCAGGTGAAGCCCATCCCTGAAGGAGATGCGCCGATTTGCGACTGCGTCAGCGAGGTCGTGCCGGCCATCAGGACAATCCTCAGCCGCTCCGGACGCGGGCTCAAGACCCTCAAGGTCACTGGCAACGCCTTGATCGAGGCGATGATGGAGCAGGCCGAGAGCGTGCTCTCCCCATTCACTCCGGACGGGATCGTATACTGCAAGTCCGAGTACGTGTTCATCGAGCCGGAGGAAGGCGAAGACCTCGCCAAACTGGCAGAGAAGAAAATAGAGCGCTACACCGCAAGGCGCGGCCATACTCCTAAGGTGATACTTATCAAGGGGATAGGTCTCATCGCCGCCGGCGACAGCGCCAAGAACGCGCAGATCATCACCGACGTGTTCATGGACGCCGTCAAGATAGCGTGGTACGCCGAATCTTTCGGCGGGCAGCATCCGATGACAAAGCGCCAGATAGAGTTCATCGACAACTGGGAAGTGGAGAACTACCGCCGCAAGGTCAGCGCCGCCCACTCCAGGGGACGTGTTGAAGGCAAGACCATCATCGTCACCGGCGCGGCCCAGGGATTCGGAGAAGGCATCGCCCGCAACCTCATGAAAGAAGGCGCCAACATCGTGGTGGCCGACCTCAACGAGGCCGTGGGCCAGAAGACCGCCGAGAGCTTCAACGCCATGGCCGGAAGCAACCGCGCCATATTCGTCAAGACCAACGTGGCCGACATGGACAGCCTGCACAACCTGATACGCCAGACGGTGCTCAACTTCGGCGCCCTCGATGTGTTCGTATCCAACGCGGGCGTTCTCCGGGCCGGAGGCCTTGAGGCGATGACGCCGGAGAACTTCGAGTTCGTCACCAACATCAACTACAAGGCTTACTTCTTCTGCGCCAAGGTCGCCAGCCACCTGATGAAAATCGAGACGGCATGGGATCCTGAGTACTTCGCAGACATCGTGCAGGTCAACTCCAAGTCCGGCCTGCGCGGCTCCAAAGCCAACTTCGCATACGCCGGAGGCAAGTTCGGCGGCATCGGACTCACCCAGAGCTTCGCTCTTGAACTGGCCCCGTTCCGCGTCAAGGTCAACTCCATCTGCCCGGGCAACTTCTACGACGGCCCGCTCTGGAGCAACCCGGAGAACGGACTCTTCGTCCAGTACCTCGCCGCAGGCAAGGTGCCGGGAGCCAAGACCGTACAGGATGTCAAGGACTACTACCTCAACCAGGTGCCTATGCGCAAGGGCTGCAACCCGGAGGATGTCACCAAGGCCATTCTCTATGCAGTGGAGCAGACCGGCGAGACCGGGCAGGCGATCCCTGTGACCGGAGGCCAGGTAATGTTGGCATAAAACCCTATCTATAATGAAAAAATTACTGTTTGCACTGGCCGTGGCGTCAATGTCGCTTGCGGCCGGAGCTGCCGGGCAGGAAGCCAGGCTGCTCAGATTCCCCGCTGTCGGCGGCGACAACATCGTCTTCAGCTACGCAGGGAATCTCTATCGCGTCGGGATAGACGGCGGCAGCGCCGTGAAACTCACCTCCCACATAGGATATGAGTGCTTCCCGAAGATCTCACCGGACGGCAAGACCATAGCGTTCACGGGCCAGTACGACGGTAATACGGAAGTATACACGATGCCCCTCACGGGCGGCGAACCCCGCAGGATCACCTACTCGGCCCTCGTCGACAGGGATCAGGTCGGCGAGCGCATGGGTCCCAACAATATCGTGATGGGCTGGACTCCTGACGGCAGCCAGATAATCTACCGCAGCAAGCAATACTGTTTCAGCGGGCTGCGCGGCAATCTCTGCAAGGTCGGAGCCGAAGGCGGCACCCCGGAGATCATCCCGACCTCCGAAGGAGGCTTCTGCTCCTACTCGCCGGACGGGAGCAAACTCGCGATGAACAGGATGTTCCGCGAGTTCCGCACATGGAAATACTATCGCGGAGGGCAGGCCGACGACATCTGGATCAACACTGTCGGCACCACCGGTCTGGAGAAAATCACAGACAACGACGCCCAGGACATCTTCCCTATGTGGGTGGGGAATGAGATCTACTACCTCTCGGACCGCGACAGGACGATGAACCTCTTCGTCTATGACACCCGCAGCAAGCAGACACGCAAGGTCACCGACTTCACCGAGTATGACTGCAAGTTCCCTTCCTGCTCGCAGGACTGGATAGTCTTCGAGAACGGAGGTTACATCTACAAATACGATGTCCGCAAGGGAGGCAAGGCCGAGAAAGTCAGCATCACCCTCACGGACGATGACATCTACAGCCGCAGCGAATACCGCAAGGTAGGCGGCTCCCTGACGAGTTTCAGCCTCTCCCCTGACGGCAAGAGGGTCCTCGTCGTGGCACGGGGAGACATCTTCTCCCTGCCGGCCGAGAAAGGTCCGGTCCACAACATCTCCCGCTCTCCGCAGTCCCATGAGAGGGACGCCGACTGGAGCCCGGACGGCAGCCGCATAGCCTGGGTGTCGGACATCAGCGGAGAATATCAGATCTACACCGCCCCGGCGGACAACATGAGAGAAGCGAAGTGCATGACTTCGTTCAAGGACGGCTATCCGAGCATTCTGGACTGGAGCGCTGACGGCTCACGGCTCTACTTCGGCACGGAGAAGCGCGACATCTACGAGCTTGACGTCAACAGCGGCAGACTCGACCGCATACTCGTCAGCGAGCAGGGCGGCTACCGCTCATTCTCCCTCTCCTCCGACGGCAGCTGGGCGACCTATGTCACCTCGCTTCCGAACCGGGTGAGCGCCGTCTTCCTCTACGACGTCAAGGCGCGCAGGAGCTATCAGGTGACGGACCGCTGGTACGACGCCTCTTCCCCGATGTTCTCGGAAGACGGCAAATATCTCTTCTTCTCGTCCGCGCGGGACTTCAGAGCCCAATACTCAAGCGTGGAATGGAACGCCGGATACGGAGTCTACGACTATGTGTTCATCCTGCCTCTTGCGGCAGGAACCCCTAATCCGCTGACACTCACATCGGACGAAGCGGCGGCGGAGCAGCCGGAGGCCACACCGGCCAAGGCGTCTCCGGCCAAGAGCGCGAAGAAAGGCAAGTCCGGTAAGACCGAGGCCGTAGCGGCCCTAAAGGTGGACATCGAGGGCATAGGCCAGCGCATAACCGCCCTGCCTCTGCCGGCGGGCCGCTACCGCCTCTTCCTGTGCAAGGACGACAAGCTCTACTACAGCGTCTCGGGCGAACGCGGACTCAAGACGCTGGACCTCAAGACGCTCAAGACCTCTGATGGCCCGTCTGAAATGCCGCTGGTCATCACTCCTGACGCCAAGAAGGCTCTTGTGCGCGACGGCAAAGACTTCAAGGTCGTCTCCTTCGGCAGTCCGGCCGGCAAGGCCGCTGCGGTGCCGATTGACGAGATTGACATGATGATAGACCACAAGGCCGAATGGAAGCAGATCTTCGACGAGAGCTGGCGCATCACCCGCGACAACTTCTATGTCGAGAACATGCACGGGGCTGACTGGGATCGCGTCCATGAGAAGTATGGCCGGCTGCTCCCTTATGTCAACCGCGACGACCTCACATACCTCATCGGCGAGATGCTCGGCGAACTCAATGTGGGCCACGCCTACATCACCTCGGGCGAGAGTCCTGAAATCCCGCGCATCAAGACGGGACTCCTCGGAGCCCAGTACTCAAGAGACGCCGGGACCGGGGCCTTCCGCATGGAGAAAATTTTCCGCGGCGCAGACTGGGACTCATCCCTCATCTGCCCGCTGCGCGCCCCTGGAGTCAATGCCAAAGCAGGTGAGTATATCGTTGAAATTGACGGCATCCCGGCATCGGAACTCACTGACGTCGGGCAGGCCCTCGTCGGCAAGGTCGGCGTCACCGTGGAGGTCAAGATTGCATCTTCCGCATCCGGCGCGGACGCGCGCACCGTCTACCTCAAGCCTGTCGGCGACGAGTCCAAGCTGGCATACTACGAATGGGTGCAGAACAACATCGAGAAGGTTGACCGCCTCTCCGGCGGGACAATCGGATACATCCACATCCCGGACATGAGCGTGGCCGGACTCGACATGTTCACCAAGCTCTTCTACACCCAGCTCGACAAGAAGGCTCTCATCATCGATGACCGCATGAACGGCGGCGGCAACGTCTCCCCTATGATTCTCGAGAGGCTGCAGCGCGAAGTCTACAGGATAAGCATGTACCGCAACGGCAGCAATCTCCCTGTGCCTAACGAGGCCTTCTACGGGCCTAAGGTCTGCCTCATAGACAAGTACTCCTCTTCCGACGGAGACCTCTTCCCTTATGGTTTCCGCAAACTCGGGCTCGGCAAGCTCATCGGCATGCGCTCATGGGGAGGCATCGTGGGCATCTCCGGCTCCAGGAAATTCGTGGACGGGCAGGATATGCGTACGCCGTTCTTCACCTCATACTCGACTGATGGGGAATGGATTATCGAAGGCCACGGGGTCGATCCGGACATAGAGGTGGACATCAATCCGTTTGAGGACTACCTCGGCAATGACGCACAGCTCGAGAAGGCCGTGGAGGTGCTCAAGGAAGAACTCAAGAACTATAAGAGCCTGCCACCTACCCCGGCGGCTCCTGTCAAGAACTGATAATTAATCAATACCACAAATGAAGACAAAAGCAGTACGACTTTACGGAAAAGACGATCTGAGGCTCGAAGAATTCGAGCTGCCGCAGATCAAAGAAGATGAAATCCTGGCCAAGGTGGTCAGCGACAGCATCTGTATGTCATCATATAAGGCTGCACATCAGGGTCCTGAGCACAAGAGGGTTCCGGACGATGTGGCTGTGAACCCCACAATCATCGGCCACGAGTTCGCCGGAGAGATCGTGGAGGTCGGCAAGAAGTGGCAGTCCGAGTTCAAGGCGGGCGACAAGTTCTCCATCCAGCCGGCCCTCACCTATGAGGGCGGTCCTGTGGGAGTGCTCTCAGCTCCGGGCTACTCATATAAGTACATCGGCGGAGACGCCACTTATGTGGTGATTCCTGCAGAAGTGATGGAGCAAGGCTGCCTGCTGCCTTACAAGGGCGAAGGCTTCTACCCGGCATCACTCAGCGAGCCTCTCTCCTGCGTGATCGGCGCGATGCACGCCTGCTATCACACCACCCCTGGTTCTTATGTCCACTCGATGGAGATAAAGGACGGAGGCAAGATGGCTCTCCTCGCCGGCGTCGGACCTATGGGTCTCGCCTGCATCAACTATGTGCTGCACCGCGAGGACAGGCATCCTGCGCTCTTCGTCGTCACAGACATCGACCAGGCCAGGCTTGACCGCGCCGCCACCCTCTACACCAAGGAGTTCGCCGCTTCAAGGGGGATCGATCTCCGCTATGTGAACACCGGCGCAGTCGCAGACCCTGTGGCGGCGCTCCGTGAAATCACCGGCGGGGACGGATACGATGAGGTTGTAGTAATGGCCCCTGTGGCCGCCGTAGTGGAGCAGGCCGACGCCATCCTCGGCTTCGACGGCTGCCTCAACTTCTTCTCCGGCCCAGGCAGGGCAGACTTCAAGGCCCCGTTCAACTTCTACAATGTCCACTACGCCTCAACCCATGTGGTAGGCACCAGCGGCGGCAACACCGATGACATGAAGGAAGCCCTCCACCTGATGGGGAAGGGCATGGATCCCGCCGGCCTCGTCACACACATCGGCGGACTCAACGCCGTGATAGACACGACCCTCAACCTGCCATCTGTACCTGGCGGCAAGAAACTCATCTACACCCACATAGAGATGCCTCTGGTGGCCATAGCGGACTTCGGCAAGAAGGGCGAGACCAATCCGGTCTACGCCGAGCTCGACAAGATCTGCAAGGCACACAACGGTCTCTGGAGCGTCGAAGCGGAGAACTATCTCCTCTCCCACGCGGAGAATCTCGACTAATAAATTGCCGCAAAACGGTTCGGGGAGCATAGGTTTTGCCGAACCAATTGTGTTTTCCTGATTTAGGTTGACTCGGT
>OIWU01002108.1_pt1 | contig 17625 bp, 12 predicted proteins | sample 1587711 | NCBI WGS metagenome assembly OIWU01 (sample SAMEA3888909, study PRJEB22519) | human gut metagenome | biome: human gut; feature: human-associated habitat; material: faeces | place: Denmark | collected 2010 | reverse complement strand
ACCCCGCCGCGCAGCGGGCGGGGCCGATGCGGAGCATCGGGGCCTGCGGCCGAACCAAAGCCCTGCAGAAACGAGAAAAGAGGCACCCACAGCGGATGCCTCTTTTTTGCGTGCTATTTTTTGGGGTAAGTGAAAATCAGACGCGGCGGGTCTTTTTGATGATGGGGACCAGCGCACCGACCACGATGGCGGCGAGGATGATCTCCAGGAGGCCCTGCAGGCCGACAAAGGCGATGATGAACGCAAAGACATTGGTGGTGCCCATCATAGCGGCGAAGCCCTGAAGATAGTCACTGGTGTAGAAGAAGATCGCCAGCGTGCCCATGAACATTGCCGTATGGCAGATGGTGGCCAGTGCACCGGTGATGGTGCCGCTCCACTTGCCGGTGAGGTGATCGAAGCCGCGGTAGAGGTAGGCGGCAACCAGTCCCAGCAGGACACGGGGGATCACGCAGACGATAAAGGTGCCAGCGGGATTGATGCTGAACAGGGTGGTGCCGAAGGTGCTTAGGCCGAAGCACTGAAAGAAGCTGGTGAAGCCAAACACTGCACCCAGCACCATGCCGCCGGCGGGGCCGGTAAGGGCCGCGCCGAGGATGACGGGAATGTGCAGGAGGGTGATCTCCAGACCCATGGTTTTGATGTAGCCGAGGGGGGTGAAGGTCATCACCAGGATGATGGCGGTAAGAATGCCGAGTGTGGTAAGGGTACGGGTGCGGTTGGTGGAACTTGACATGATAATCCTCCTTGCTGCTATTCCTTTGCCGGGTACGGCGGCACACGGGACGCTTTATCATTGCGGCGGGTGGCGTTCCCTTTTGGGATACGCCCCGTGGCAAAAGCGTGACCGGCGGGGACTGCGGCGGATGTGGGATACAGCGCAAAATTTTAGGAAGCGACTCCGCTGCCGGTGCGGTAGGGGCGGCTTCCGCGACATATCATAACAGATGAGGGGGCAAAATGCAAGGGGCAAATGGGGCGAAATGGGTGGCTTGGGGAGAGGGGGTCACACAAGGCGATAGACAGCTAACCCATCACAGACCCCGCAATAACGAAAGCCCTTTTTTATTGCGATTCGATCCGTTGCCTTCTGCTCTGGAATACACTCGATAACGATGCTCTTATGCTCCTGTTTTGCTCTGCAAATGAGCTGATCCGTCAGCGCTGACGCGTACCCGCGCCCCCAGTACGCTGGGAAAAGCACCCAGCCAATTTCGATGCTTTCCTCATCGTATGGATGATAAATGACATAGCCGATAAAGCGTCCGTTTTCTTCGGCGGCATACACAAGCGGCGGCTCGGATAATCCCGCGCGGTGCAGAAATGCCTCGGTCTGCGCCCTATCATAGAGCGGCTCCAAATAGCGCATTACCTCCGGATCGGACAACAGGCGGTACAGCGCGTCGGCATCGCTGCTTTTCATCCTGCGAATTATTATGTTCACTTGCTTCCCTCCGTAAAACTGATTTACCAATCTACTTCATCTTAATATAACATAATGGCACTGGCTGCCGCAAGGGAGGGGCGGGCTTTGGCCGAACGGATGGTGGGATAGGAGGGAAAGCGAAAGGGGCGCAGCCCGCCTGCCGGAGGCGGGCAAGCGGACGAAGTCCGCTTCGGCGGCGCGAAGCGCTGCCGGGGCTGCGCCCCTATCCCCTGCCCCGCGCAAGCCGTACCAGGAAAAAGCAAAGCCCCCACCCAAAGCGGGAGGGGGCAAAATGTACGGTTCAGTGCTGTTTGGGCGGGGCGTTGCGGCGGTAAATGGCCAAAAGGCCATCCAGCAGCAGATCCTGATCGAGGATGATGTTGGTGCGGCAATGCGGCACGATAGCCGGGGAAAGGCCGCCGCAGGCCACCACAGTGGGAACTTCGCCCAGTTCCTCTCGGTAGCGCTCAATAAGGCCATCCACCATACAGGCGGTGCCCAGCACCACACCGGAGAGCATACAATCCACCGTATTGCTACCGATGGTCTTGATCTTACCGGTACCGAGACCGATGGAGGGCAGCAGCGAGGCCGACCCTGAAAGCGCCTCCAGCGAGATCTTGACGCCAGGGAGGATAGCGCCGCCGATAAAGCTGCGGTCCTCGGTGACGACGGTGATTTTGGTAGCGGTGCCCAAATCGATGATGATGGCTGGCAGGGGGTATTTTTCCGCCGCGCCCACAGCGGTACAGGCCAGGTCCGCACCCAAGGAAGCGGGTTCATCGATACGGATATTAAGGCCGGTTTTGACCCCGGGGCCAACCACAATGGTGGGGATATGGCCATTGCCGAGGATGCGGACGGCATCGTGGAATACGGCGGTGAGCGCCGGTACGACCGAGGAGATGGCCGCGCCGGTAAGCTGGGCCGGATCGGACTGATGCAGACGGAAGATCTGCGAGAGAAGGACGGCGTATTCCGTTTCGGTACGCAGGGGGTCCGTCTTGGCGCGGGCGGTAAAGAGGGCATTTTTGCCCTCGTAGACGCCAAAGCAGATATTGGAGTTGCCGATATCAATGGTGAGGATCATAGGGTCAATCTCCTTTCAGCGGGGCAGCAGGGCGGAAAGACAGTCGGCAGCGGGCTGCATAAAGTCGCCCTCAAACAGCTCGATGGTACCGGTATCCATCAGTGAGGCGAGCGCGGGCTGGATGGGCAGGCGGGCCAGCACCGGAATGTGGTGCTCCGCCGCGATGCTATCAAGGTGGCTTTCGCCGAAAATAGCATGCTGCTTTCCGCAATCAGGGCAGGTGTAGGTGCTCATATTCTCGATGAGGCCAAGAACCGGAACCTTCATCATCTCGGCCATTTTTACCGCTTTTTCCACGATCATGCCGACGAGCTGCTGCGGCGTGGTGACCACGATGATGCCATCCACGGGGAGGGACTGGAATACGGTGAGAGGGACATCGCCGGTGCCGGGGGGCATATCGACAAACATAAAATCGACATCCTTCCAGTACACATCGGTCCAGAACTGGCCCACCGCCCCGGCAATGACCGGGCCGCGCCAGACGACGGGATCGCTTTCCCGTTCGAGCAGCAGATTGATGGACATGACCTGGGTGCCGAAGCGGGAAACAGCAGGCAGCATAACATCGCCGAGGGTTTCGATCTTTTCCCGAAGGCCGAATGCCTGCGGGATGCTGGGGCCGGTGATATCGGCATCCAGGATGGCGGTGCGGTAGCCCAGCCGCTGCATACTGACGGCCAGCAGGCTGGTGACGAGGGATTTGCCGACGCCGCCCTTGCCGCTGACGACGCCGATGACCTTTTTGACGCTGCTCATTTCATTGAGTTTTTTGGAAAAATCCTGCTCGCTGCCGCAATCGTGGCCGCAGGTACTGCAATCGTGAGTACAGCCCATGGGGATGACCTCCTTTTGATTTTGGACAAAAAAATTTTGCCGGCAAAGCCGAAACCGACCATGGAAAGCGGGCGGGCCCGCGGGGCTGGGGCTTTGCTGCCGGGGAGAGTGGGTGCAGAAAGTGGGGCGCCCCGCAGGGGCGGCGGTGAAACCGCCGGGACGGGCGAAGCCCGTCAGGCCCGTTCCCGAAGGGAACGGGTCCCCTGCGGGGCGCCCATCCGGCGGCTGTCACAGATTCTGTTCAGATATTAGTAAGCCTTACCCCAAATGATCATGTGCTTGGCGGGCTTGCCGCAGCAGACGCAGGTGGCACCGAGATCTTCCTGCTCCAGCGGCATGCAGCGGCTGGTGACGCCGATCTCATCCTTCATCTTGAGCTCGCAAGCGAGGTCGCCGCACCACATGGTCTTATAAAAGCCGTTGGTGCCATCAGCGACCTTGTGCATCTCGGCCATATCGTGGGCAACATAGGTATTGGCTTCGCGGTTGGCGAGGGCTTTGGTATAGAGGCTGTCGTGGATCTCCTGCAGCAGGCGGGCGATCTCGCTTTCGAGATTCTCCAGCTTGACGAAGGTCTTTTCGCGGTTATCCCGGCGAACCAGCACGCACTGTCCGGCTTCGATGTCCTTGGGACCAATCTCCAGCCGCAGCGGAACACCCTTCATCTCGTACTGGGCGAACTTCCAGCCGGGGCTGTTCTCGGAAAGATCTATGTCTGCACGGAAGTTCTTTTTGAGGCGCTCACACAGGGCGGAAGCGGTCTCGGCAACGCCCTCCTTATGCTGGGCGATGGGGACAACCATGACCTGGATGGGAGCGACAGCGGGGGGCAGCACCAGGCCGTTATTATCACCGTGGGTCATAATAATGGCGCCGATGATGCGGGTGGACATGCCCCAGCTGGTCTGGTGGGGGTATTGCAGGGTATTGTTGCGGTCGGTGAACTGGATATCAAAGGCACGGGCAAAGCCGTCGCCGAAGTAGTGGGAGGTACCGCTTTGCAGGCTCTTACCGTCGTGCATCATGGCCTCGATGGTGTAGGTTTCTTCGGCGCCCGCAAATTTTTCCTTATCGGTCTTGACGCCCTTAACAACGGGGATGGCAAGATATTTCTCGCACATCTCTGCGTAGACATTCAGCATGCGCACGGTCTCAGCCTTGGCTTCCTCGGCGGTTTCGTGCATGGTGTGGCCCTCCTGCCACAGGAACTCGGCACTGCGCAGGAAGGGGCGGGTGGTCTTTTCCCAGCGCATGACGCTGCACCACTGGTTATACAGCTTGGGCAGGTCACGGTAGCTGTGGATGATATGGGAATAGTGCTCGCAGAACAGCGTTTCGCTGGTGGGGCGCACGCACAAGCGCTCCTCCAGCTTTTCCTCGCCGCCCATGGTGACCCAGGCGACCTCCGGGGCGAAGCCTTCCACATGGTCCTTCTCTTTTTGCAGCAGGCTCTCCGGGATGAGCATGGGCATATAGACATTCTGGTGACCAGTCGCCTTGAACATGCCGTCAAGAATATGCTGGATATTTTCCCAAATGGCATAGCCATAGGGGCGGATGATCATGCAGCCGCGGACGCTGCCGTAATCGACCAACTCGGCCTTTTTAACGACATCGGTATACCACTGCGCAAAATCGTCCTCCATCGAGGTGATCTCGGCTACCATTTTCTTTTGATCTGCCATAGTATTTCTTTCTCCCTTTCAGTAGGATATATACCTTTATATTATACGGGTTTTTGCGTCATTTGCAAGGGATTGCGGGGATTTTATGGGAAATTGGGAGGCGGGAGGCCAAAAGAAACGGGCGGGGGGGGAGGTACGGCCCGGACACGGCAGAAGCTTGCGGAGGATGCCGGCAAAAAACCCGCCGCGGGCAGGGGCTTCAAAATTTATTTACAATATTTCACCTTTTCGTCACGGCATTTTTACCGACCTTAAAAAAACAGGTCAAGCATTGTTCACAATTTAACGGTATACTAGGAAGCAGTCAAGGGGCCAGGCACCCCACAGAAAGGCAGGTCAGTTCCATGACATATCCGAACGACAACTTTAATGACCGCAACTTTACCACCGGCAATACCGATCTTCCCACCGGGGAGTATCGCTATGATAAAGACAGCATCCATCAGGATGCCGCGTCCGGGCAGGCGCAGCAAACGGCTGCTTCGGGGTATCATCCCTCGGACGCAAACAAAAAATCCACAGGACGGGGCAAGAAAGGGACGGCGCTGCTGCTGGCAGGCTGCCTGGTGCTCTCGATGGTGGGCGGCGCAGGCGGCGCTGTGATCGCTGCCAAGAGCGGCCTGCTGGGCACCGGTTCCACCGTTCTGTATCAAGGGGTAGAGGTCCCTTCCACCAACGGTTCCACCGTCGGCGTCAGTTATTCCGGTGTGGTGCAGCAGGTGGAGGACAGCGTAGTGGCCATCACCACCGAAAGTGTGGCGACCAACTACTTCTTCCGGCAGTATGTCACCCAGGGCGCAGGCTCCGGCGTGGTGCTGACGGCGGATGGCTACATTGTGACCAACTACCATGTGATAAAAGGCGCACAGCAGATCACCGTGACTGCCAATGACGGCAGCACCTATGCCGCCACCCTGGTGGGTACCGATGAGGATAACGACATCGCGGTGCTGAAGGTGGACGCCAAAGACCTGACCCCGGCTATTCTGGGCGACAGTGACACCCTGAAGGTGGGCGACGCCGTGCTGGCCATCGGCAACCCGCTGGGTACCCTTTCCGGCACCGTCACCGATGGTATCGTCAGCGCGCTGGAGCGCCAGGTAACGATAGATGGCAACAACATGACCCTGCTGCAAACCAGCGCGGCGGTCAACCCCGGTAATTCCGGCGGCGGTCTCTTTAATGCCAGCGGAGAGCTGATCGGCATTGTCAATGCCAAATCCACCAGCGATTCCAGCGGCAATGCCGTGGATAACATCGGCTTTGCCATTCCTATCAACAGCGTCAAGACCATCATCGAGGATCTCATCAGCCACGGCTATGTGACCGGTCAAATCGTGCTGGGAGTCAGCCTGGTGGATATCACCGATGAGCGCACCGCCCGCTACTACGGGCTGGACAGCACCGGCGTGTATATTCAAAGCGTGGAGTCCGGCTCCATAGCGGATAAAGGCGGCCTGCAGGCCGGCGACCGGCTGCTGAGCTTTGGCGGGGTGGAGGTTTCCACCGCGGATGAGCTGAAAGCGGCACTGGCCGCTCACAGCGTAGGCGACCGGGTGGAGATCAAGGTCTCCCGCAATGGCCGGGAATACACCCACAGTGTGGTACTGACCGAATATGTACCCAGCAGTGCCACCAATTAACTTGCCAACTTCTCCATACTCCTTTTCAATATCACAGCGAGGCCTCCCCCGTGAAGAATGGGGGAGGCTTCGCTGGATTTTGTACTTTTCCTCGGCAAAAAAATATGTTAGAATAGAACCATAAGAAAGAGCTGCCGTGCGGCAGCGCAACGATAGGAGGAATCCCCCATGAGATTTTGCCCGAACTGCAACAGTGCCGTATATGATGACCGGGCGGAGCTTTGCCCAGAGTGCGGCAAGCCGATGAACCAAAATGTATGCCCCAGCTGCGGCCGGCGGCTACAGCCTGGCCAGAAATGTCCCCACTGCAGCGACTGCCGCGCCCACGGCGAACGCTACACCGTGCGAAACCAAAGTCCCGAACAGACTGTCAGCGGCGGACTGAGTATGTGGGCCTATATGGGGCTTATTCTGCTGGCGATGGTGCCGGTCATTGGGCTTATATTTATGATAGTGTGGGCGTGCGGCGTGAGCAGCAACCCCCAGCTGGCCCGCTTTGCCCGCGGCATGCTGCTGGCCAAGGCCGCGCTGTTCCTCATCGGGATCATCTTCTTTTCTGTGATGATGGCTGCCATGCAGCCGCTGCTGAATGAGCTGGAGGACTGGCTGAGCTACTACGGCGATGAATACGGCTACTATGATAACTTTGATGATTCCTACAATTACAATTTTGGCGATGACTATAATGCTGGTGATAACGGCGATCTCTTTGGCGATGACTGGCCCGATTTTTACGGGGAGGAGGCCCCGGCTGCCAATGCCGCGTAAATCATAAAGCAAAAGCCCCCTCCGGGTGTACCGGAGGGGGCTTTTTTATGTGGGATCACTTTTTGAGGGTCTCGCGGCTGCCCTTCCTGGCAGCGGCTGCTACCAGCCCGCCCAGTGCTACGATAGCCAGAAAGTTGGGAATAACCATCAGCTGGTTAAACATATCGGAAAGCTCCCAAGCTAGGTCATTGGATACGCAGGAGCCGAGGAAGATGAGCGCCACAGCGATGATGGAATAGACCGGGACGGCCTTTTTGCCAAAGAGGTATTCCACATTGATACGGCCGAAGAAGTTCCAGCCCAGGATGGTGGAGAAAGCGAAGAACATGAGGCAGATGGCCACGAACAGACTGCCGGCGGTATTACCCATGATGCTGGAGAACGCCAGCTGCGCCATATTGGTCTTGCTGACACCTTCGGCTGCGCCGGAGGCAAGGATCCCGTTGCCGGCATACAGGGTGGAGATAACGACCAGAGCGGTCATGGTGAGGACGACAAAGGTATCAATGAAAACGCCGATCATGGCCACAACGCCCTGCTCGTGCGGGCAGCTTACCTTAGCCATAGCGTGGGCGTGCGGGGTGGAGCCCATACCGGCCTCATTGCTGAACAGGCCGCGCTTGACGCCCTGGCTGATGGCCTGCTTGAGCGCAAAGCCGAAGCTGCCGCCGATAATGGCCTGCGGCTGGAACGCATAGCGGAAAATCATACCGAAGGTTTCGGGGACAAAGCGGATTCGGGCAATCAGCACCACCAGACCGCCGATGAGGTACAAGCACGCCATCACGGGAACGATCTTTTCAGCCCAGGAGGCCACCCGGTGGCTGCCGCCCAGGAATACAAAGGCGGAAAGAGCAGCCACAACAATACCGATGACCCAGGTGGGAACGCCGGTGGCATTGGAGAGCGCCTCACCGATGGAATTGGACTGGACCATGCTGCCGATAAAGCCCAGCGCAAGGATGATGGCTACGGCGAAGAAGCCGGCCAGGAACTTGCCGAAGCCACCCTTAAAGGCACGCTTGATGTAATAAACCGGGCCGCCGTGGACGCTGCCGTCCGCATTGACTACACGGGTCTCCTGCGCCAGCACCGCTTCCGCATAGATGGTAGCCATGCCGAAGAAGGCGATGATCCACATCCAGAAGATGGCGCCGGGCCCGCCGATGAGGATAGCGCCGCAGGCGCCGACGATATTACCGGTACCTACCTGCGCGGCAATGGCCGTGGCCAGTGCCTGGAAGGAGGAAAAGCCGCCCTGCTGCTTTCCGCCATGGAGATTGATGTTGCCGAATACCCGGCGCATACCCTCGCCAAAGCAGCGCACCTGCACAAAGCGGGTACGGATGGAGAAATAAAGGCCCGCGCCCACCAGAAGGATGATGAGGATATAATCCGAGAGATAGCCGTTGATTTTTTGTACGATGTTGAGCAATGCTGCTTCCATTTGTTTCACTCCTGATTAAAATATTGCAGTGAAAAAAGGATAATAAAAAGGCTGCCCGTCTTTTTTAAGCGGCAGCCTCTGAAGAATAGCGAGCGATCAAACAAAAGATGCTTTGATGACCGCTCTGTCCTTTTGCCTGAGAGATTCGGCGGAAAAACCGCCTTGCACCTTCGGCACTCAACTCAATGAGATTCTCCAGAGCCCCCTCCATATTCAGTCTCTTACGATTCTGAATGTTTCTGCGGGGTCGCTATCGTTATTCACTTGATGTTATTCTACACCATTTTGCAGCTTTGTCAAGAGAAAAATGCAAAATGCGTTATTCTTCCGTGCGGATGCACCGCACCGTTACTCGGGCACGGCCATCGTAGGTGCAGGTAAACAGGGTAAGATCCCACTCCCCAGCCCGCATTTCCTCCACGGCGGTCTCCGGCAGGGTCTCCACCCGGTCCACCGTATAGCGGTAGGTCTGCCCGGCTGCATCGGTAAATAGGACGGCATCTCCGGGACGCAGGGTGTGCAGCGCGGCAAAGTGCCGCCGGTAATTGTGCGCCGCTATGATGATATCATCCCCGGCCAGGGTGCCGGCATAGCGGCAGGGTGCCTGGCGCAGAAAATCCATCTCCCATTCGGCCCCCACCGGCAGCTCCAGCGCCAGGGTAGGTAGAGAAAGGATGCCCAGATACTCCTCCCCCTCCAAAGAGACCGTCAGCTCTCCGGCGGGCAGGGTAGGCATCGGCGCTGGAGACTGTCCGATGCTATGTGCCACGGCAGGCAAAATCCTTTGGGTGGCCGCCGCGGCACGGCGTTCCTCCCGCAGATTAAACCCCAACAGGAATGCGGCGGCCAAAATGCACAGGCCGCCCAAAATGATGCAGAACCGGCCGATACGCTCTCGTGTCATGTCGGTTTCCTCCGGCGGCGCAGGCGGCAGCCCACCGCCACCAGCAGCACCCCTATGGCTGCCAGCAGCGTGATAGGCCATTGCAGCAGGCCGGTCTGCGGCAGCTTATCCCCTGGGGTGGGGGCCGGGTTATCCGGTATGATGATGACCGGCGGTTCGGGGGTACCGGAGCGCTCCAGCTTGGGCTCTACCGTTGCAGCGTACTGCCACCCGCCGCCCGCCTGTTGGGCCGGCAGCTCCAGCAGCACCGGGGTGGTGGTATAGGTGCAGCCGCCCTTTTGGTAGGGAGCCGCGCACAACAGATACAACCCGGTGGGCAGCCCCTCTAATGCAGCTTTGCCATCAGCCGCGGTGGTAAGCTGCTTTTCTGGGGAAATGCTTTGCTGCTCCACCCATTGGTCCAGCAGCCCGGCCGCCTGCCGCCAGTCGGCGGCATCCCGCAGGTTCCCCGGCACAATACCGCTATCCTCATAGGCCGGCAGCAGGGTGTGCTCTCCCTGCGGAGAAAGCGCCGCCACCCGGTACAGCGAAAAGCCCATACCGCTTACTGGCTTATTCTCATAGTGACAGTCAATGGTCAACGCGCACAGCGCGTCAGGATCGGCTGTCTGTGCTATCGCGGGGAGACACAGCAGTATGATCAGGATCAGGGCCAGAACGGCTCTGAGACGCTTTTTCATCAGTTCTCCCCCTTTCTATCACATTGCCCTCTTCGGGCCCGGTTTTCTTTTTCTTGCGGCGCAGCAGCGCCAGGATGAGCAAAATAAGCAGGAACAGCAGCAGCGCGCCGATCAGCAGCTTGCCCTTCCAGCCCAAGCTGTGTACTACCTGCTGGGTCACGGTCACTTCCACCGTTTCCTCCACGGTCTCCAGCGGGATGCGGTGCCCGCGCACCAGCAGCCGGTGGGTATTTACGCCGTAGGGCGTACAGGTCACCAGGGTAACAAGGTCCTCCCCTTCCACCGGGTACAGGTCCTTTACCTCATCCGGCTCCACCACCAGGATCTGATCCACCTCATAGAGGAGCTGCTCCCCCAAAATGCGCAGGGAAAAATGGTCGCCCAGCTGCATTTGGTCCAGATCGGAGAAAAGCAGCGCCGAGGGCAGCCCCCGGTGGCCGGAAAACACCGCGTGGGTGCCCTCTCCGCCCACCGGCAGGGAGGTACCGCCTAGATGCCCGATGCCATGCTGGAGGACCTCCTCCGTGGTGCCGTGGTAGATGGGCAGCCGCACGCTGATGCGCGGGATCTCGATGTAGCCCATAATGCCGCTGCCATCGGGATCCAGCAGGCCCCAGTAGGGGTCCCCCGCGGGCAGCTGCCGCCCGGTAAAGGCATCCCGGAAGGTGGGACTGAGGTTTTTATTGTATTCCTGCGCCGCTTCCCACAGCGCGGAGTGATCCTCCGGGGCAAGGGTCGTGGTGCTTTGGGTGTAGTGGGAGATCAGCTGGTTCTGCCGGTGCTGATTCCACAGGTCGCTGGCCACCGGGTAAAATAGAATCCCCAGCCCCAGCAGAAAAATGAGGATGGCCAGCACGGTGCCCAGCCGGTTTTGTCTTTTTTGTTTGGCTTGTTTTGTTGTCACGAATGGTACTCCTTTGGCAGTAATGCAGCAGGGAAAAAACCGCAAACCGTTGCAGCGGGCTTGCGGCCTTTTCCTTGCCGCCCATCCCGCCGGGGAGAGAAAGAGGAAAAACCCGGCGGGACGGCAAGAAAATGAAGAGGATGGCAAATTACAGGGTGGTCTTATTCTGCTCCTGCTCATCCTCACGGCGACGGCGGGCAAAGAGGAAGAACCACAGCGCCGCACCCATGCACAGCAGGCCGATCACCGTAAACATCACGGTGCCGACACCACCGGTGGTGGGCAGTACGGGGGAGGAGCTGTTGAGAAGGTCGACTTCATAGCGATTTTTCTCAGCATTCAGGCTCTTTTTCTGAATCAGTGCGCGATCCGCTTCTTTCGTTTCAGTAAAACCGCCACTGGCCAAATCCTTGACCAGACTTTCGTTGGCATCCCGCTTTGCGGTCAGATCCAGCTTAAAGATGCCCTTGGGGGCATAGTAGCCGGAAGGAGTCTTGGTTTCCTTTACATAGTAGGCGCCGACATCCAGGCCGCGGATGGAAAGGGTATTATTATCATTGCCCATATTGGCATCCATTTCGGTCACAATGCCGGTACTGGCAGTAATCTCCTCATCGGTAGCGGGACGATAGTAGGCATCGGTCGTGGCAGTAGCGTCTACCTTAACCATGCTGACGGGGGTGTTCATCGTATTATCGGAATACAGGGTGAAGCCCGCACCGGCCAGGGGCTTGTGGACGGAACCCGCGTTACTGGGATCAATCAGCTCATTGGATTTCTTAAAGAGGGTAAAGTCGTAATTATAAACCGCAGCGGTAGAGTCGGCGGTCGTTTTGGTCTTGTTCGCCTCCATGGAGAATACATATTCCAGCCTGGCAGTTGCGGAAGCCTCAGATTTTGCAACTGCATCCGGGGCTACGGTGGCCTGGAAGTGGAGATAAATCAGCCCTCTGCCGGTGACACTACGGATCTTGCTGTAATTCAGCTCAACGGTCAAATTACCATCAGTACATGCGGGAGTCCCTATAAAGGCACCCTTTACGGCGTCGCTATCCGCATCGGGCAGGGCAGTCGCCTTCATGCTGCCCTCCACATAGTTCAGCCCGGCCAGCTGGCACTTCGCAATCAGCAAACTAATGTCCACATGCTCGCTCTCGTAGGCCGGGGTAGATACTTCCATATAGAAATCCATCGGTTCGCCAACCCGGCCACCGGCGGTTTTCTTCCAGTCATCTATATCGCGGCTGTCATCATTTACCCGTACATTGATAGCTGGACCTTCCTCGTGCTTAAATACAGCGGTCGGGTTACCGGTGATCTCACTGCCGGCGGCATACACCCTTACATTCCCGTTCTTCACCTGCACAAACACGGTAACAGGCATATAGGTCCGGTTGTTCTGTTCGGTGGTGGAAACCAGCAGCAGATAATAGCCGGGGTTCAGGGTCAGTTTTGCCTGCTCATTCGCGTCCGCCTCGGCGCTAGCTTGGACATCCGGCAGGGTCGCCCCGCCAAGCGGGCTTTCCGTCATCAGAACATACATCGACATCAAAGTGGTCAGAAATTGAGGGGTGCTATCCGCCAATACATCATCCAGCGTTTTAGGCGGATGAACATAGTTCTTTTCCGCAAAATTGGAAAATCCATCGTAGTACTGGTAGGAGTTATAGTCATCGCTGTACCACATCAGCTTGTACGCCTTCACGGTATCGCCCTTGGCCACCCCGGTAAAGGTGATCTCACGGGAATAGTTCTCCTCCGCCACGGCGGGCACCGCCATGGCCAGCAGCATGGCCAGCGCCAGCAGCAGCGTCAGGCACTTTTTCATTGTCTTTTTCATATTACTTTCACTCCTTTGGTATCATTGTTATCCACAGCGGCTTCCCTTGGCAGGGGGCGCGCTTATTTCACTTTCTTTCGGCCTGGCAGCAGTACCGCTACGGCCATCAGGGCCGCGCCCGCCAGTGTAAAGGGCACCGTTCCGGTGCCGCCGGTGCTGGGCAGGATATGCAGCTCCTTCAGCTCCAGGGTCAGCAGATAGGTGTATTCCTCCCCCTTGCACTGTTCCAGCTGCCATGCGGTATTCGCTGTATCCAAATAGGTCAGCGTGCCGTATTCGGCCTTTAGGTTGGGGGCGCTGTCCTCCGGCACATAGCCCGTGGGGGTGCCCGCCAGCTGGATGATATAATCCCCGGCAGGCATCTGCTCCAGCAGGGCCGCGCCGGCTTCATTGGTTTTATACAGCATCGGGCTGCCATTATCCCGCGTCACCCGCAGCACCGCCCCGGGGAGTTCCTCTCCCAGTGGGCCCAGCACTTTCAACTTCAGCCGCAGCCGGGAGGTATTCTTCACCTCGGTAACGGTGGTGCCGCCCGGTGTAGAAATGGTCGCCTTCCCCGCCGCGATCTTCACCGTCCAGGTGAGCTCCGCCGCAGTGTAGCCCACAGGGGCGGTGGTCTCCCGCAGGTAATAGGTGCCGGCCGGCCACTTATCCTCAAACTGCACATCGCCGTTTTCATCGGAGGTGGCTGTTGCCAGCCGCTTGGTACATTCCGCATCAGCATACAGGGTAAATTCCGCGCCCTTTAATGGGTAGCCCTTTTCATCCACCTTTTCAAAGGCGATCTCGCCCCGGATGCCCTCATTATTGACCACCAGCAGAGCCTCCCGCGCAAAGCATTGCGTTCCATCGGCCTTCTGCCACCAGTGCTCCTCCCGGTATTCCTTATCCTCGGCCTGCCGGTACAGGGCCTTGGCATAGGTCACCAGGTAATCCGCGAAGCCATCCTCGGCCACACCGGGGTCACGGTAGGTGTCCCCTATTTCGATTTCCCGCAGCGTGTAATCAGCCACCGTGCCATCCGTAAAAAGCGGCAGATTTTCCCAGGTGTATTGCCATTCGTTTTCCTTGTTCAGCTCCACGGTATAGGCATCACCCGTCAGCGGCGCGCCATCGCGCCACAGCTCCACCGTCACAGGCAGCTTATCCCCCGTGGCGGGCCAACTGCTGCGGGCCGTCACACTGATGAGCATTCTGGGTACATTTAGGATGACCACATTGTCGGCATCGGCATTCTGCAGCCAGCTGCCGGTCGAGGGTGTTATCCCTTCCGGCAGCGCTTTTGCCTCCGCATGGTAACTGATATTCCCTCCAGTATTTTGGGCGACCGTCACCTGCACAGTACCGGGGCCAAAGTACCCCGTTGGCAGTACTTCGGTCAGAGTGTAGGTCCCTTCCTCCAGCCGGATGGTAAAAAAACCGCTGGCATCGGCAATGATCTTGCAGTCGGCGATCTGCTCGGTATAGCCCTCCTCCTGCACCACGCTGTAAAGGGTGGTGTTCGGCTTACGGTACAAGACCACTTCAGCGCCGCCCGGCCGGGACAACTTATACTCTACCTTTGCCAGCCCGTTGCCGGTAATGGAATCCTGCGTTTTTACCGTCAGGGTACCTATCCCCACATATATGTTCTGCAGAGCCACGGTCTGCACCGCAGTGTTCGGCACATCGTTGCCGTAGGCCGCCGCCGTAATAGTAATGCCGCTTTCCTCCGGGTAGTCCTGATATCCCCCCGAAAGTCCCTGCGGGTGATTGCGGATGAGATAGCGGTTGTTCACCCGCCATTTGTCACCCTGCAGCGTATGGCCGGTTTCTTTTATCGTGTAGTCCCGCCGCTGCTGGGCCGGGACTTCCCAGGTGTAGGTATCGGCCTCGGCATCATAGCGGGTATAACCCAGCTTGCCCTGTTCCGTTACCGCCTTCGCAGGCTGCGGCACCAGGGTAAAATCGGTCACGCTGCTGCCGTTTTCGGTGTGGGAGACAGTAATGAGGAACTTATCCCGTACCTGTTTTATCGCCTCAGCATCCCCCGCAAAGGTCTTTGCCACAAAAAAGCGGGTGCGCTTGGCCACCAGCACACCATCAATATGCCAGCCATCGGAATGCTCAAACTTGACCATGTTCCAGCGGATCTGGAAGTAATCCGAATTGAGCATCTCCGCGGGGATCTCCACTCCGTCCACCTTCATGGTAATGGTATCGCTGTGGGCCCGCAGGTAGGCAAAGATCGTTTCCTCATTGGGGAGATCCTCCAGCCTACCGCCCTGCACCGGGTTATTCACCATGTTGCGGATCGTGTCATCCACCGCGTAGGCATTGTCGCCATTGGTTGCCCGCGCTACCAGCGGCTTTACCACACCCTCCGCATTTTTATTGGAGTACTCCGCCGGGATATTGTCCGCCCCCAGCATCCGGGTGGTATGTAGGGCGGGCGTATAGTCCTTTTGGTCCTCCCATTGCACACCGTCATCCACCGAGCCCCTGATCTCTCCATTGAGATGCAGGAAAAAATATGTGGTAATTGGGCGTTTCAGCTTATCCTCGCCGCTCCATTTTGCCCGCAGCGTCACTTCGCCATCGCTGCCGGTATAGTGCTGCAGGTCTGCGGCAGTCAGCTTTGTACCGGGCTGCAGCAGCACCTCTTCCGTTATATTGGCCACCCGCCAACCTAAAAAGGAATAGAACAGTGAGCGGTTATTGGCTTTTTCGCCGGTCAGCTTTACCTCTATCCGGTCAATATCCGGGGCCAGCAGCGTGTAGTCTCCGTCACCCGGTTCCACCAGCAGGGTTTTTTTGCCCTTTACCATCGCGCTTTGCTGGGGCGCCTGCACCGAAGGCTCAAACTGGCCAATCTTGTGCTGCCAGCCGTCCGGCTCGGCCTCATATTTTATTACCAGGGTATCGGTATGCGGGTAGAAAACCACCGGCTGGCTGATTTCCCCGATGGTATAGGTCACACTGGTTTCGGTCTGCTTGGTCGGCTCCAGCTCCAGATGCGTTCCGGTCAGGCCATCCATGGCGTCCCAGGCCATACTGGACACGGTATTTAGGGTAATGCTCACATTCTCCCCATGGAAAGCGATCTTCGGCGCGGGCGGCTCCTGGTACACCCTGTTCAGGTCGTCCTCCACCGTCACCGTGTAGAACATATTCTCCGCCAGCAGCGTTTCGTTGCTCAGTTCTTTTTTATCAAGGAAATAGCTTTCGGCACCTTCTTCATTCGTGGGCAGGTAGTACAGCCGGATCTCGGTCCGGTGGCTCAGCGGAATCTGCCAGCCGCCGTCCTCACTCTTTATGGGTGCGGCATCTGCCCAAAGCTTGTCGATGCCGTTATTATCGGTATGCGGGAAGAACAGCTCGCCCTTATATTCCGCCGACGAAAAGCCGTACTCGCCGTAGATGCCGTCCAGCGCCGCCGCCATAATATAGTAGCGGCCGCTGCTGTCGATTTGGTCGGTCTGAACCGTTCCCACCTGCTTCCAGTTGCCATCCACCGCCGCATAGCAGGTCACGGCAACCGCTGTCGCCGTCGGTGCGGCCCGGTCGGTAATATCGTCGGCGGGGTCGTCGGTGGTGATGTTGGCGGGGTCGTCGGTGGTGTCATCGGCCGGAGGCTCCGGGGTGGGCTCCGGCGGGGCGGTCTCGGTGGCTTCAGCTGCCCCCGCCACCGTGGCAAAGCCCGTCGGCACCATGGTGAACAGCAGCGCCAGCACAACCATCAGCGCCGAAGCCCTACGGGCCCGGCGCCGGCGATGTTCCTTTCCGCTGCTGATTTTGGTATGCATTATTTACCCTTTCTGTTCTAATTTTTGTAAATATAAAAGCTGACTGCGTTCTTTTACTCAAGAATGCAGTCAGCCGGTCATGCGGTTTCCCGTTTAGACGCTTTACTTTGCGTCCCTGCCTTTCAGCAGGTTTGCCAAGGATCATTCAATTTATGGGAATCGTTCCTGTTTCCTTAGCGTTATCTTAACATCAACTCACAAAGAATTCAAGAGAATTTTTCATCAAAATCTCATTTTCATTATTTTTGTTCAATTATTGCATTTTATTTGCTGGCGCTCATCTTACAATTGTGTGTTTTTCCTATATTCTCGCCTTTTTTCTCCTTCAGATATTATAAAAAGGAAATAATATCCTTGCAAAAAAAGCCCGCGCTCCCCGCATCCTCCTCCATAGCAAAAAAGCCGCAAGCAAACCTTCCTCCCCGCAAGGAAGGGGTTGTGTGAAGGGGGAACCTTTGCGGGGTCCCCCTTCGCGTCAAATCAGGGCAGCGGCTCTCGCCTTTTAGAAAAGCCCGCGCTCCCCACATCCTCCTCCACCACAAAAAAGACGCAAGCAAACCCTCCTCCCCGCAAGGAAGGGGTTGTGTGAAGGGGGAACCTTTGCGGGGTCCCCCTT
>OIWU01002099.1_pt1 | contig 17669 bp, 16 predicted proteins | sample 1587711 | NCBI WGS metagenome assembly OIWU01 (sample SAMEA3888909, study PRJEB22519) | human gut metagenome | biome: human gut; feature: human-associated habitat; material: faeces | place: Denmark | collected 2010 | reverse complement strand
ACCGTTACGGTTTGTTTCGCGCCTTTGCCTTGTTATAAACGATTGGCATTTCGCATACATGGAAGCCCCAAAAGCAGGAGATGCCGGAGAAGCAGAAACCAAACGCCTTATTGACAGAATCAAGGACAAAAGCCATTGGCTACAGCTTAGTGGCTTGCGAAGCATTTGCAAGCAAGCCTACCCGACTACTGTTTCGTCACGACAAAGCCTTCGGCATTCTTGAATCCATTGAGGAAATCACGCACAGCCATACGTTTTTTTCCTGAAGCCTGCACATCAAGAAGTTCGAGCCAACAGTCGGGAGTTGCAACAAAGAGCTGACCATGACTTGCCTTCAACGTGCCGGGAACTTCAGTAGAAGGTGTTTGAGTCTTCTTAGTCTTAAAAACTTTCAGAACAGAAGGATTGACTTTCGACTCATCAACAGGCATAAGCGTTGTCCATGCACCGGGATATGGAGACAGTCCGCGAACGAAATCATACACCCGTTTTGATGATTGGTTCCAGTCAATCTCACACGTTTCCTTGAATATTTTCGGTGCCGAATGCAACTGTACATCCTCATTCTGAGGTTGTGAGGGAACATTGCCGTCGGTGTCTATCACGAGGTCCACGGTGTCCAGACATATCTGTGCGCCAAGATTCATAAGTCCGTCATAGACATATTCCACATCCGCCTCATCGGGAACGGGAAACTCACGCTGCATGATTATGCGTCCGGTGTCAATCTCGTGGTCCAGGAAAAACGTCGTGACACCCGTTGTCGTCTCGCCGTTTATCACCGCCCAGTTTATCGGAGCAGCCCCGCGATACTGCGGAAGCAGGGCTGCATGGACATTGAACGTGCCGAAACGAGGCATCGCCCATACCACCTCCGGCAGCATACGGAATGCCACCACCACCTGCAAGTCGGCATTATACGAAGCCAGTTCATGCAGGAAATCAGGGTCTTTCATCTTTACCGGCTGAAGAACCGGCAGACCTTTTGACAAAGCATACTCCTTCACCGCCGACGCACGAAGCACCGAACCATGTCTGCCAACAGGCTTGTCGGGCTGCGTAACCACCGCAACGACATTATAACCACCTTCGACAAGCTGCTGCAAAGAGCCTACTGCGAATTCGGGAGTACCCATAAAAACTATTCGTAAATCTTTCTTTTCCATTTCTTTTACATTAATTTATAGTTGCGAAGTTGATGCAAGCCGAATGCTATCAAGGCAACGTTCTCATTACAGAGTGCGACCTATCTTATGCAAAGTTAATTATTTTATATGTAACAAGGAAAAAGTTTTGAGGCAAGATGCGTGTTTTAAGCACGTTTTTAGTAACTTTGTAGCCACAGACAAGTATTGGATTTTCATAGAAAGGACCACAGACATGACACAACAAGAAGACATAAAGAGAGCAGTAGAAGTAATGAAAAAAGGCGGAGTGATACTCTATCCCACTGACACAGTATGGGGCATCGGATGCGATGCAACCAACGCCGAAGCCGTAGCAAGGATATACGACATAAAGAAAAGAGACGACTCAAAGGCGATGATATGCCTTGCCGACTCAGACACCCGCATACAACGCTATGTCAGAAACGTGCCGAATGTGGCGTGGGACTTGCTTGAAGTTTCAGAAAAACCGACGACTGTCATCCTCGACAACGCCGTAAACCTTGCCCCGAACCTCATTGCCGAAGACGGAAGCATTGCCATGCGCATTACGAAAGAGCCGTTCTCAAAGGAGCTTTGCTACCGTTTTCAGAAGCCCGTCGTAAGCACAAGCGCAAACATCAGCGGCGAGCCCGCAGCACAAAACTATTGTGACATCACGCCGGAACTGCTTGAAGCAGTGGACTACGTGTGCTGGTCGCGCCGGCAAGAACACAAGCCTCACACACCAAGCAGCATCATCAAGATTACAAACGACGGCGTGGTGACAATCATAAGAAAATAGAAGTCGCACCATGCAAGGCTTTGACAAAGAGGATAACATAATGCGAAAAGCCCGAAGAAAGGATGGTATCGGAAACAAAGAAGGCAATGAAAATGACATTATCTATTAATGAAAGGACAATAGACCAACTCAATGAATGGCGCACGAAACATGTGACAAACCGGCAAATGACGCTGATTCTGGCGTTTTTCATAGGATTGTTCGCATCACTTGCAGCACTCGTCCTGCACTCGATAATTGAACTTATACAGGAAATCCTTGTTTCAAGACTGCATGCCGACACCTCAAACTGGCTTTTCCTCATATTCCCCGTCATAGGAATCTTCCTCACTTCGCTCTTTGTGAAATATGTCGTCAAGGACAATATCTCACATGGTATCACACGAATCCTGTACGCAATCGCATCAAAGCGGTCACACCTTAAAGGGCACAACTGCTGGACTTCGGTCATAGCCTCAGCCATAACCATCGGTTTCGGAGGTTCCGTAGGTGCCGAGGCTCCTATCGTTCTGACGGGTTCTGCCATCGGTTCCAACCTCGGCAAACTGTTCAAGATGGACAACAAGACCTTGATGCTGCTCGTAGGATGCGGTGCCGCAGCGGCAATAGCGGGAATTTTCAAGGCTCCTATGGCAGGACTCGTGTTCACACTTGAGGTGCTTATGGTGGATTTGAGCATGGCTTCGCTTCTGCCCATACTCGTTTCGAGCGTCACCGCCACCTGCTTCACATACATATTCATCGGCAGCGACTCACTTTTCAACTTCCACCTTGACGGCGCATGGATTATAGACCGAGTGCCGGCAAGCATCATTCTGGGAATAGTGTGCGGCATTGTGAGCCTTTATTTCATACGCTCCATGTCGATGTGCGAGAACTTTTTCGCACGGTTGAAGTCGCACACATACGCAAAACTCATTACCGGCGGACTGATTCTGAGTTCGCTCATCTTCCTTTTCCCCGTACTTTACGGCGAAGGCTACAAGGCCATCAACATCCTGCTGAACGGCCAAAGCGAAGCCGACTGGAACCAGTTACTCAGCAATTCGCTCTTCTACGGACACGGACAACTGCTCATTCTGTATGTGGCGTTGGTCATTGTCACAAAGACTTTCGCCACCTCTGCCACAAACGGCGGTGGCGGTTGCGGTGGAACATTCGCACCGTCGCTTTTCGTGGGAGCCTTCAGCGGATTCCTTTTCTCACGCCTTTGGAACATGCACCAGTTCGGAGTCTATATCCCGGAAAAGAACTTCACGCTCCTGGGAATGGCAGGAGTGATGGCAGGAGTGATGCATGCGCCTCTCACCGGAATCTTCCTCATTGCCGAAATAACAAACGGCTACGACCTTTTCATCCCACTGATGATTGTCAGCATAAGCTCGGTAATGACCATAAGCATATTTGAATCGCACAGCATCTACGCCATGCGACTCGCCCGTGAAGGTAAGCTTCTCACCCACCACACCGACCGTTCAGTGCTGACCCTGATGAGTCTTGAAAGCGTTATAGAGAATGATTTCACGGCAGTAAGCCCCGATATGCCGTTAGGAAAGCTTGTCAATGCGATAAGCAAGAGCCATACGAGCTTCATTCCGGTGCTCGACACGGCCGGAGTATTGCTCGGCGAAATTGACATAACGAAGATTCGCCACATAATGTTCCGTGCAGAGCTGTACAACAAACTCTCGGTAAAGCAGCTGATGACACCCGTCGCCGCCAAATTGGGAATCAATGACCCAATGGAAGACGTCATGCGCAAATTCGACTTAAAGAATACCAACTATCTGCCCGTGGTAGATGTAGGCAACCATCTCACCGGCTACATATCACGAACACGGCTCTTCAGCATGTACAGAAAGATTGTTGCCGACTTCTCCAACGAATAGAACGCCCACGAAAGAAGCCGGCAGCACAAAGTTGCAATAACGAAAAAAAGCATCCATCATGAGCACATTGCCCGATGGATGCTTTTTGTTTTATGTAAGAATGGGCCTTACTTCATTATTATTTATTGATATCCCAGCCCACAGCCGATGCTCCGAGCACAGCGGCAGAAGAACCTTCAAGACTGGAAACAAGGAACTTTGCCTTGCCCTTGTAGATGTTGAGGATGTTCTCTTCATATGCCTTCTTGATAGGATTCATAATCAAGTCGCCTGCCTTAGTGAGTCCGCCGAAGAAGATGAAAGCCTCCGGTGAAGAGAAAGTAGCGAAATTAGCACATGCCTCTCCAAGGATACGGCCAGTGAATTCATAGATGTCGAGAGCCACCTTGTCGCCCTTTAATGCAGCAACAGACACATCGTAAGATGTAATCTTCTCCGGGTCGAGTTCACGAAGAAGTGATGGAGCGTCAGATGTTTCCAACACTTCGCGTGCAGTACGAGCCACGCCTGTTGCAGAGCAGTAAGTCTCCAGACAGCCCTTTCTGCCACATCCGCACGGACGACCGTTCTCCTTGACGATGGCATGACCGAGTTCTCCGGCGAAACCGTCGCATCCATAAACCAGCTGTCCGTTTACAACGATACCCGAACCAACACCTGTTCCGAGTGTGATAACGATGAAATTCTTCATGCCGCGAGCCACACCGTAAGCCATTTCACCGATTGCAGCAGCGTTGGCGTCGTTTGTCAGAGCCACGGGGATGCCGAGTTTGTCGGAGAAAAGCTTGGCCAATGGCACTACGCCATCGCGTCCCCATTCCAGATTAGGAGCGAATTCGATGGTGCCGGTGTAATAGTTTCCGTTAGGAGCACCGATACCCATAGCCTTGATTTTGTCAATGCCACCGACCTGGTCGATAATGATTTTCAGAGCTTCAACGGCTGCATCAACGTATGCCTGCACGTTGTTTCCATAGCCCTGTGTCTTGATTGCTGTTGTAGCCTTGATGTCGCCGCGGCTATCCACGATACCGAAAACGGAATTGGTACCGCCGAGATCCAAACCGATAACATACGGTTTCAAAGATTCTTCTGTCATGATTTCTTTTATTTTTGTAAATTAATAGTAATAACCGGCAACCGGAATGAAAGCAAGCGGGGCGTCGTTTTTCATTTTATCAGTATTTGTAATCACACTTGCAAGCAAGCCGGCCTTTCACGGACAAAGGTATTAAAAATACTGTAATAGCACAAAGTTTTCAAGCGAAAATTTGTCTATATCGCATAAAATTTGCAATTTTGCACTCATTATGCAATTTCCTATACAAATAGACATATTGGACTTCATTTTCAAGGGGATTCTTATTGGCATCATGGCATCTGCCCCTATGGGTCCTGTCGGGGTGCTTTGCATACAACGCACACTGAACAAAGGGCGTTGGTATGGCTTCATTACAGGCATTGCGGCATCTGTCAGCGACATCATATATGCTCTGTTCACTGGATTCGGAATGAGTTTCGTGATGAATTTCATCAACAACGAGCGCAACAGATTCCTGCTTCAGATAAGCGGAAGCATTCTTTTGCTTATCTTCGGCATCTACTGCTACCGCTCAAACCCCACGAAGAAATTGCACAAGAGTGTGAAAAAGAGTAAAGGAACGCTTCTGCACAACGGCTTTACTGCATTCCTTGTCACGCTCTCCAACCCTCTTATCATATTCCTTTTCATATTCCTTTTCGCACAATTCGCCTTTGTCGTGCCCAACCGTCCCATTGAAATGAGCGTGGGCTATGTTAGCATCCTGCTCGGAGCGATACTTTGGTGGTTCGGTCTGACATGGCTTATCGACACGGTAAGAGGCAAATTCGACGACAACGGAATACTCATCATCAACAAGATTGTGGGTTGCATTGTCATCATATTCTCTGTAATCATGCTTTTTGGCACCATTTTCAACCTCTACAAACTGCCTTATTAGCACAGTGAAGAGGTTTTGCCACAAGGCATTCAGCATTACGCCCCAACAGTAAAAGAATAAAAAATCACATTCATTTTTATGTTTATCGCTCAGGAATTAAGAAAGAAAAGCATCGCAGAATATCTGCTTTACATGTGGCAGGTGGAGGATATAATACGCGCTTACGACTGCCAACTGTCACGAATAAAGCGTGAATACATCAGCAGGTTCGACTATACCGATGAGCAGAAGGAAGAACTCACCGACTGGTATGGCAACCTTGTCACAATGATGAACCAGGAAGGCAAGCGACAGGGCGGACACTTGCAGATAAACATGATTATCGTGCAGGACATGAACGAGCTGCACAACCAGCTGCTTCAAAGCAGCTGCTTCCCGTTCTACAATGCCGAATACTACAAGGTGCTGCCGTTCATCGTCGAACTCCGCAACAAAGGCGAGAAGAACGTGAACGAGATAGAGACCTGCCTCAACGCGCTTTACGGCACGATGATGCTGCGCTTGCAGAACAAGAAGATAAGTCCAGACACCGAGCATGCCATCAAAGAGATTTCCACCTTCATCGGAATGCTCAGCGACTACTACATAAAGGACAAGAATGAAGGTCTGAAATTTGAAGAGGAATAACTATCGTCACACAACATGAACATTTTGGTAACTGGCTGCAACGGCCAACTTGGAAACGAAATACAACTGCTGGAGAAAGGAAACGGCAAGCACGTTTTCTTCAACACTGATGTGAATGAACTTGACATTACCGACGAAAACGCCATCAACGCATTCGTAGATGCGAACAATATCGATGGCATCATAAACTGCGCCGCCTACACTGCGGTAGATAAAGCCGAAAGCAACGAGGCCCTGTGCCACACTCTCAACGCCACAGCGCCTGGTTATCTGGCAGCCGCAATGGGCAGGCGTGGAGGCTGGATGGTGCAGGTTTCCACCGACTATGTGTTCGACGGAACGAAGCACACGCCCTACTCCGAGACCGACCCGACATGCCCCGACAGCGTGTATGGACGCACAAAACTCGAAGGCGAACAGCTCGTCAGACAGCACTGCGAACGTGCCATGATAGTGCGCACGGCATGGCTTTACAGCATATTCGGCAACAACTTCGTGAAAACAATGATACGCCTTGGCAAGGAGAAGACCGAGTTGGGCGTAATCTTCGACCATATAGGCACGCCGACATACGCTCGCGACCTCGCCGTGGCAATAATGACGGCGGTGGAAAAGGGCATCATCCCCGGCATATACCACTTCTCCAACGAGGGCGTAACGAGCTGGTACGACTTCACAAAAGCCATACACCGCATTGCCGGCATAAGCGGTTGCCAGGTCCGCCCGATACATACGGAGGAATACCCCACCCCCGCCCGACGCCCACACTACTCCGTTCTCGACAAGACAAAGATAAAAGCCACATATAATATAGAGGTACCCTATTGGGAGGAAAGCCTCGCCGAGTGCATAAGCAAATTGGACAAATAATCAAAGCATGAACCAAGAAATAGAACGCAGGCGAACCTTCGCCATCATTTCCCACCCTGACGCCGGTAAGACCACCCTTACAGAGAAGTTCCTTCTCTTCGGAGGTCAGATTCAGGTGGCAGGTGCCGTAAAGAGCAACAAGATACGCAAGACAGCCACTTCCGACTGGATGGAGATAGAGAAGCAACGTGGTATCTCCGTTTCCACATCAGTAATGGAATTCGATTACGAGGGTTACAAGGTGAACATCCTCGACACACCAGGTCACCAAGACTTTGCCGAAGACACATTCCGCACACTGACAGCCGTCGATTCAGCCATCATCGTTGTCGATGGAGCAAAAGGTGTAGAGACACAGACACGCAAACTGATGGAGGTGTGCCGCATGCGCAACACTCCGGTAATAGTGTTCATCAACAAGATGGACCGTGAGGGACGCGACCCCTTCGACCTTCTCGACGAATTGGAAGAAGAACTCCAAATCAAAGTGCGCCCCCTGTCATGGCCAATCAACATCGGTGCCAAGTTCAAAGGCGTCTATAACATATACGAGAACAAGCTCGACCTCTTCAAGCCCGACAAGCAGCGCGTGACGGAGAAAGTGGAAGTGGACATCGATTCCAACGAACTCGAAACCCAGATTGGCGAACAGGATGCGCAACAGCTGCGCGACGACCTCGAACTCATCGACGGCGTATATCCCGAATTTGAAGTAGAGACTTACCGTTCTGCCGAAGTCGCCCCAGTATTCTTCGGTTCCGCGCTCAACAACTTCGGCGTGCAGGAGCTGCTCAACTGCTTCGTAAAGATAGCTCCATCGCCCCGCCCCACAAAGGCAGAAGAGCGAATGGTGGAACCGGAAGAACCGAAGTTCACCGGATTCATATTCAAGATTACCGCCAACATCGACCCCAACCACCGCTCATGTATAGCATTCTGCAAGGTGTGCAGCGGCAAGTTCGAGCGCAACAAGCCATATCTGCATGTGCGTCTGGGCAAGACAGTGCGCTTCTCATCGCCCACACAGTTCATGGCACAGCGCAAGAGCACCATCGACGAGGCTTGGCCGGGCGACATCGTAGGTCTGCCCGACAACGGAATCTTCAAGATCGGCGACACACTCACCGATGGTGAGCAGCTGCACTTCCGCGGACTGCCGTCGTTCTCGCCCGAAATGTTCAAGTATATCGAAAACGACGACCCCATGAAGTCGAAGCAGCTTGAGAAGGGAATCAACCAGCTCATGGACGAAGGCGTTGCCCAGTTGTTCGTCAATCAGTTCAACGGACGCAAGATTATCGGCACCGTCGGACAGCTGCAGTTCGAGGTAATACAGTACCGCCTTGAAAACGAATACAACGCCAAGTGCCGCTGGGAACCCGTCCACCTCTACAAGGCCTGCTGGATAGAGAGCGACGACGAGGCGGAACTCGATGCCTTCAAGAAGCGCAAGTACCAGTACATGGCAAAGGACCGCGACGGACGCGATGTGTTCCTCGCCGACTCAGGCTATGTGCTCAGCATGGCCCAGCAGGACTTCAAGCACATCCGCTTCCACTTCACAAGTGAATTCTAACCCACTGACAACCATATCATTACATAAATCAAACGGCAATGCCACACAAACGGCAATGCCGTTTTTTTTAATCAAAACCACTGCGTTTTCAAACAAGGCTTCTTTGCAATGAAAACAAGGCTTCTTTGCAATGAAAACAAGGCTTCTTTTCACTCCAAAGAAGCCTTGTTTGCGACATAAAGAAGCCTTGTTTGAAAACCGTCGGAATTTACACCGCTTTTTAACTTAGGAAAACAAAAAAACGAGAGAAACAGTCCACGGTTTCAAATATTATAATTATCTTTGTCGCACCGGTTGGCAAGTAGCTGCGACACAAGCCGCACGACACCTGCCAAAGCCATAAGACAATCTACAAACCACCCCATAAACTTTTGAAACAAAACATTTACTTTAAATCATAAAACACAACAAAGACATGAAAAAGTATCCCAAAATTGGAATCCGCCCCACCATTGACGGTCGTCAGGGAGGTGTGCGTGAAAGCCTTGAAGAAAAGACAATGAACCTTGCAAAGTCTGTTGCAAAACTCATTTCCGAAAACTTGCGCAACGGCGACGGCTCTCCCGTTGAGTGCGTCATCGCCGACACCACAATAGGACGCGTGGGCGAAAGCGCCGCATGCGCCGAGAAGTTCGAACGCGAAGGCGTTGGCTCCACCATCACAGTGACATCATGCTGGTGCTACGGTGCAGAGACAATGGACATGAACCCGCACTGGCCGAAGGCTGTATGGGGATTCAACGGAACAGAACGTCCGGGTGCCGTGTATCTGGCAGCAGTGCTCGCAGCACACGCACAGAAGGGTCTGCCCGCATTCGGCATCTACGGACACGACGTGCAGGACCTTGCCGACGACAGCATTCCTGCCGATGTGGCAGAGAAGATTCTGCGCTTCGCACGCGCCGCTCAGGCCGTGGCTACAATGCGCGGAACATCCTATCTGTCAATGGGTAGCGCATGTATGGGTATCGCCGGTTCCATCGTCAATCCCGACTTCTTCCAGGAATACCTCGGAATGCGCAACGAAAGCATCGACCTTACAGAGATTATCCGCCGCATGACAGAAGGCATCTACGACCCCGTGGAGTTTGAAAAGGCCATGGCATGGACACGCGAACACTGCATGACAAACGAAGGCGAAGACATAAGCAACCGCCCCGAAAAGGCAAAGACACGCGAAGAGAAAGACCAGGACTGGGAATTCATCGTCAAGATGATGATGATAATGAAGGACCTCATGCACGGCAACCCGCGTCTGGAGGAACTCGGATACAAGGAAGAGGCCATCGGACACAACGCCATCGTAGGCGGCTTCCAGGGACAGCGTCAATGGACCGACTTCTATCCTAACGGCGACTATCCAGAGGCTCTCATGAACACTTCGTTCGACTGGAACGGTCTCCGCGAACCCATCACACTCGCTACCGAGAACGACGCAGGCAACGGTGTGGCCATGCTCTTCAACCATCTGCTCACAGGACGTGCACAGATATTCTCCGACGTGCGCACATACTGGAGCCCGGAGGCTGTGAAGCGCGTCACAGGCAAGGAACTCACAGGCCGCGCAGCCGGCGGTATCATCCACCTCATCAACTCCGGCGCAACGACACTCGACGGTTCCGGCGCCGCTACCGACGCTGAAGGCAACCCCGTAATGAAACACTTCTGGGAAATGACCGACGCCGATGTGGATGCATGTCTGAAGGCTACGACATGGTATCCCGCCAACCGCGACTACTTCCGTGGCGGTGGTTTCTCTTCAAACTTCCTGACAAAGGGCGGCATGCCGGTCACAATGGTACGCCTGAACTTCGTGAAAGGTCTCGGTCCGGTGCTCCAGCTCGCAGAAGGATGGACTGTCGATATCGACCCGGAAATCAACGAAATACTCGACAAGCGCACCGACCCGACATGGCCTACAACATGGTTCGTGCCACGCACATGCGACAAGGCACCGTTCAAGGATGTCTATTCAGTGATGAACAACTGGGGAGCCAACCACGGAGCCATCAGTTACGGCCACATCGGGCAAGATTTGATTACGTTGGCTTCGATGCTCCGCATTCCCGTCTGCATGCACAATGTGGAGGAAGACAAGATATTCCGTCCGGCGGCGTGGAATGCGTTCGGCATGGACAAGGAGGGAGCCGACTACCGTGCATGTCGGGTATATGGACCTATTTATAAATGATAAGTGAATAATGTTTAGTGTTGAAAGTTGACAGATTATCCGGACGGGAAACTTGTGAAAGTTTCTTCGTCCGGCTCTGTCTGTCGTTTTCGACGTTGATTTTTGAATGGCTTTGAAAAAACGAAAGATGATATGATAACCTCAGAACAGATAGAAAAATTCATAATGCAGGCCCACCGTGTGGGGGATGCCGGTTTGACCGTTTGCAGCAGCGGCAACCTTTCCTGGCGCATCGGAGAGGAGGCTTTGGTGTCTGGTACCGGTTCATGGGTGCCCTCTTTGACAAAAGAGAAAGTAGCCGTATGCCGTGTGGCCGACGGGGAAGTCTTGAACGGAGTGAAGCCCTCGATGGAGAGCGGATTCCATCTCGGTGTCCTGCGCGAGCGTCCCGATGTGGATGTCGTGCTCCACTTCCAGTCGCCTTACGCTACGGCGGTGGCCTGTATGAAGGAGATACCCCGAAACTTCAACGTGACGGCGGAGGTGCCTTGCCACGTGGGGAGCGAAATACCCGTGATTCCTTATTTCCGTCCTGGTTCACCCGAGTTGGCGGAGCAGGTGAAGGCAGCTCTGAAAGACCATAATTCCTGTTTGCTGCGCAAGCATGGGCAGGTGGTGTGCGGGAAGGATTTCGACCAGGCTTTCGAGCGTGCCATGTTCTTCGAGATGGCCTGCCGCATCATCGTGCTCTCGGGAGGCCGTTATGAAGTCCTTTTGCAGGAAGAAATAGACGATTTGGAAACTTACATATTGGGCAAGAAACCATGAGTACGTTCTTGGCTGTGGATTTCGGAGCCGGAAGCGGACGGGTGATAGCCGGGCGCGTGGCCGGCGGGCAGTTGGAACTGGACGAATTGCATCGCTTCCCCAACCGGCAAGTACGGTTGGGCGGACATGTGTACTGGGACTTCCCTGCCTTGTTCGAGGAGATGAAAGAGGGGCTGCGCCGTGCTGCGGCCAAGTATGCCGATGTGGAAAGCATCGGCATCGACACGTGGGGTGTGGACTACGGGTTGGTGGACAGGGCCGGCAACCTGATGGGGAATCCCTTGTGTTACCGCGACGCTTCCACGGCCGACACTCCGGCGGAAGTGTTCGCCCGTATAGACGAAGCGGCGCATTACGCCGAAACCGGCATACAGGTGATGCCCATCAATACGATGTTCCAGCTCTATGCCCGGAAAAAAGAGAATGAAGCTTGGTTGCGCGAAGCCCGCCATTTGCTGTTCATGCCCGATTTGTTTGCCTATTATCTGACCGGCATACCCGGTAATGAATATTGTATCGCATCGACATCCGAACTTTTGGATGCGCGTAGACGCACATGGAACATGCCGCTGATACGTGAACTGGGCTTGCCGGAACATTTGTTCGGCGAATTGTTGGAGCCGGGAACTGTTCGTGGGATGTTGTGCCCGGAAGTTGCTGCCGAGGTCGGCCTGTCCCCGGGAGTCAAGGTGGTGGCCGTAGGTTCTCACGATACGGCCAGTGCCGTGCATGCCGTTCCGTTCCGCAAGGGAAAGGAGGCGGTCAGTGCTTTTCTTAGTTCCGGCACGTGGTCGTTGCTGGGTGTCGCTTTGGATGAGCCTGTGTTGACCGAAGAAGCCCGCCGTGCAGGGTTTACCAACGAAGGCGGCGTGGGTGGACATATCCGTTTCCTGCAAAACATCACGGGCTTGTGGATATTGCAATGCCTCGTCCGTCAATGGGATGCTCGGGGATGGCGTGCCGGTTACGATTTCCTGATAGCCGAGGCAGAGCAAGCAGCAGATGTTTCGTCCATAGATGTCGATGCACCGGATTTCAAGCATCCGGCTGATATGGAAAAGGCCATTGCGGACTATTGCCGGGCCCGGGGAACGAAAGTGCCGGTCACGCAGGGCGAATATGTGCGTTGCGTGTTGCAGTCGTTGGCAGAGCGTTACCTGATGGGGATACAACAAATGAACGCCCTGTTGCCCCGGCCCGTGGAGTACCTGCATGTCATCGGCGGCGGATGCCGCAACCGCTTGCTCAACCGTCTGACGGAAGAGGCTACGGGTATTCCAGTACTGGCCGGCCCAGTAGAGGCTACGGCCATCGGCAACCTGTTAGTACAAGCCGAAGCGTGTGGAAGAATCAAGAATAAGAACGAAATTCAAATTATAATCTAAAAAAATATGAAAGGTTATCAAGTAAAGCAATATAACGCACCTGTTAAGCGTTATTGTCAAACATTGGAGTTGCGGGACAATCCCGAATTGATTGCCGAGTACCGTCGGCGCCATAGTCGTGAAAAAGCTTGGCCGGAAATCCGGCAGGGTATCCGTGAAGTGGGTATTTTGGAGATGGAAATCTACATATTGGGTACCAAGCTTTTCATGATAGTCGAAACTCCGCTGGACTTCGATTGGGATGAGGCCATGGCAAAACTGGCCACACTACCGCGCCAACAGGAATGGGAAGATTATATGTCTGTGTTCCAGAAGGCCGCCCCCGGTGCGTCTTCGGCGGAAAAGTGGCAACCGATGGAGAGAATGTTTTACCTTTATGAGTGATTTTAAACTTTGATCTAATATCAAAAAAACGAAAATATGAAAGATAGTCGGAAAATTCCAGTTATAGGCGACGGTACATGGGCTGCCGTGGTTCCATTTGCGCTTATTACCTTCTGTTTTGCCCTGTGGGGATTCGCCAATGATGTGACTACCCCATTGGTAAAATCCTTTTCCAAGATATTCCGTATGAGTGTGACGGAGGGTACGCTCGTACAAGTGGCTTTTTACGGAGGTTATTTCGCCATGGCCTTTCCGGCCGCCATGTTCATCCGCCGTTATTCCTACAAGGCAGGTGTCATGTTGGGTTTAGGGTTGTACGCATTGGGAGCTTTCCTCTTTTTCCCCGCCAAGATGACGGGGGACTATTATCCGTTCCTCATAGCCTATTTCATCCTTACTTGCGGGCTATCTTTTTTGGAGACGAGTTGTAATCCATACATCCTTTCAATGGGGGCGGAGGAAACAGCCACGAGACGGCTTAATTTGGCGCAGGCCTTCAATCCCATGGGAGCCTTGTTGGGCATGTACGTGGCTATGGAATTCATCCAGCGTCGGTTGCACCCATTGGATACCGCCGGGCGTGCCTTGCTGTCCGGTAGCGAGTTCGAAGCGGTGCGCGATGCGGATTTGGAGACGCTCATCGCTCCCTATTTGGTGGTAGGACTGGTGACGCTTTCCATGTTAGTGCTCGTCCGTTTGGTGAGGATGCCGCGTCATCGCGATACGTCGGGTAAGATTGATTTTCTGCCTACGTTGAAGCGTCTTGTAGCTGTGCGTCGTTATCGTGAGGGCGTGGTTGCGCAGTTTTTCTACGTAGGAGCGCAAATCATGTGCTGGACGTTTATCATTCAATACGGTACCCGCCTTTTCATGTCGATGGGCATGGCTGAGCAGGCTGCCGAGGTGCGTTCACAACAGTTCAATATCGCTGCGATGGCCGTATTTTGCGTGAGCCGTTTCATTTGTACGTTCTTGTTACGTTTCTTCAATTCCGGGTTGCTGTTGCGGACGTTGGCTGTTTTTGCTGCATTGTTTACCGTGGGCGTCATGTTCCTGCAAAACATTTGGGGTATGTATTGCATCGTGGGCGTGTCGGCTTGCATGTCGCTCATGTTCCCCACCATATACGGTATCGCCTTGCAGGGTTTGGGCGAAGATGCCAAGTTCGGGGCCGCCGGGCTGATTATGGCCATCCTTGGCGGTTCAATACTGCCACCGGTTCAGGCGGCTATCATCGACCTGCACACGCTTTGGGGGATGCCGGCGGTAAACTTGTCTTTCGTTTTGCCATTCATTTGCTTTGTGGTTGTGGTATTTTACGGTCACAGTGCTTATCGCCGTGGCTGGACATAAAGATGTTTTATGGTTTAGTTTTTATGGAGAGGAGGTTATGCCGCAGGGTATGGCCTCTTTTTTCATCTATCTTCCGTCTTCATCAAGTCCTTAGACAAGGAAGCGGTGGCCGGTGCCCGGATCCAAGACATCGTGCTCTTGGGGTCCGCGGAGAAACTGGATTGGCAGTTGACGGAGAGGGACTTGAAATCCGCTTTCCGGAACATAAACCTTGCAGCTATGCTTATACGTTTAAAATATTGTTCGACCGCGAGGTGGGAAAGGACCTGCAGTCGGAAGCTTCCGATGAGATATTGAAGCACGGTAGTCCGGTATGACGTGAAAAAAGCCTATAAAATCCTATATTGAATTTGGATAGTGCAATTCTGTTTTAAGGATAAATATTTAATTTTGCATCCAAAACCAAATAAATGAGATAATGAGAAACAAATGGATGATGTCTTTGTGTTGTGGGGCGGCGATGCTTGCATGCGTCCCTTCGGCAGCACAGCAAAACGTACAGCCCGAACCGATGCAGACGGGCAAATACCAACCGACGTGGGAATCTTTGGCAGCGTATGAGTGTCCGGATTGGTTTCGCGATGCCAAATTCGGCATTTGGGCGCATTGGGGGCCGCAGTGCGAACCGGAGTCGGGCGATTGGTATGCGCGTCACATGTACTATCCGGGTCATTGGCAGTATGACGTGCACGTGAAAAAATATGGTAATCCGAAGGATTTCGGGTTTAAGGACGTGATTAATGAATGGAAGGCCGAAGAGTGGCAACCTGATTCTCTGGTACGTTTTTACAAGAGCGTGGGTGCCCGTTATTTCATGGCATTGGGTAACCATCATGATAATATGGACCTTTGGGACAGCAAGTACCAACCGTGGAACTCTGTGAACATGGGGCCGAAACGGGATGTCGTGGGCGAGTGGGCCAAGGCGTGTAAGAAATACGGCTTGCCGCTTGGTGTGAGTATTCATGCCTCCCACGCTTGGACTTGGATGGAAGGTTCACAAGATTTCGATGGCAAGTTGACGAAAGCCGATGGGAAAGGAAAATGGTGGGAAGGTTACGATCCCCAGGACTTATATGAGCAGAGACACGAACGGAGCAAGGACAGCAAGAATGTCGGGGCTATCCATTCGCAGTGGGCTTGGGGTAACGGAGCCTCCCAGCCTTCGGAGGATTTCAAGACGAAGGTGTATAACCGGACGTTGGATGTGGTCAACCGTTATCATCCCGACGTGTTGTATTTCGACGATACTGTGTTGCCGTTCTATCCTATCAGTGACGAAGGCGTGAGAATCTTAGCTCACATGTATAACACGAGCCTGAAAGAGAACAAGGGAAAGATGCGCGCCGTGGTGACGGGCAAGATTCTTGAAGACAAGCATAAGGAGGCCATGGTATGGGATGTGGAGCGTGGCATACCCGATCGTCCGCAGGAGAAAGCTTGGCAGACGTGTACTTGCTTGGGCAATTGGCATTATGAACGGAGCGTATACGACCGTAATGGTTACAAGCCTGCAAGCCAAGTGGTAAAGATGTTGGTGGATATCGTGAGCAAGAACGGTAACCTTTTGTTGAGTGTACCTTTGAGGGGAAGCGGTGTCATAGACGAGAAAGAAGTGGCGATTCTTAAAGATATCAAAGCATGGATGGATGTCAACGGAGAAAGTATTTATGGTACTCGCCCGTGGACGACGTTCGGCGAGGGACCTTTGGCTGAGGCTGCCAACCCGATGAAAGCGCAGGGGTTCAATGAAGGGCAGAATTATACGGCAAAGGATGTACGTTTTGTACAGAAAGGCAAGAAGGTCGTGTATGCTACGGCCTTAGGATGGCCGGAAAGCAAAGTAATCATGATGAAAAGCTTCCGTAAAGGTTCTCCTTATTATAAAGGAAAGGTGAAAAGTGTAGAGTTGTTAGGTTACGGAAAGGTGAAGTTCACTTGTGGCGAAGACGGCCTGAAAGTGATGTTGCCGGAGGAGAAGACGAATGACATAGCACCGGTATTGAAGGTAAAATTGGTATAATGAATGAGTCGGCATATCGGCTTTTGTGAGAGAAGGATGCCGTAAAGATGTGACATGCCTGCTGAATCGTGGAAGAGACAGTGGGCATGCCTGTTTTTATTCACTCAGATGCCTTATGCTTTCCGATAGTATCCTTTTTTGCGGATTTCCTGCCAGACCGCTTCGTCTAATCCGTAAGAGGCGTCGTCGCCTTGGGAGATGAGACGGCGGAGTTCAGTGGAACTGATGTCGATGAGCGGGGTGTCCGTAAGCTTGACACCGGGGGGCAGGGACGCGGTCTCTACCGCGTAACCGGGACGGGGGTAGACCAAGATGCGATGGTGGCTTAGAATCTCGTCCGGTTTCTTCCAGTCCTTGAAAGCAAGCCAGTTGTCTGCACCGATGACTAATGTGAAAAGCCGGTCGGGATAAGCTTGCCGCAAGGCAGCCAAAGTGTCTGCCGTGTAGGACGGGCGGGGCAGGCGGAACTCAAAATCACTCACTTTGAGGCAGGGATGTTCCCGTACGGCCATGCGGGCCAGCTCCAGACGGATATTTTCATTCAATAAATCGGGAGACGACTTTTTGAATGGATTCTGGGGAGATACCATAAACCACAATTCGTCCAACCCTTCATCCCGGCAAAGGCGTTCGGCCAACTCCACGTGTCCCCGGTGGATAGGATTGAAAGA
>OIWU01002080.1_pt1 | contig 17806 bp, 13 predicted proteins | sample 1587711 | NCBI WGS metagenome assembly OIWU01 (sample SAMEA3888909, study PRJEB22519) | human gut metagenome | biome: human gut; feature: human-associated habitat; material: faeces | place: Denmark | collected 2010 | reverse complement strand
CACGTCAACAAGACGAGCTCCGCCGTGCGGCTGATCCACAAGCCGACGGGCATCGTCGTGGCGTGTCAGGAGGAGCGTTCGCAGGTGCAGAACCGCGCGAAGTGTATGCAGATGCTTGCGAGCAAGCTCTATGAAATGGAGCGTGAGCGTGTGGAGAGCGCCGTGACGAACGAGCGCCGCGCGCAGGTCGGCACCGGGATGCGCAACGAGCGCATCCGCACCTACAACTTCCCGCAGAACCGCGTCACCGACCACCGCCTGACGGGGGACAACAAGAATTTCAACATCGACGCCGTCATCAACGGCGACCTTGACCCGATCATTGACGCGCTGACCATGCAGGCGCAGGCAGAAAAGCTGCGCGAGAGCACGGAGAGCTGAGCGCTTCAGACACACAGAAGGGGGAACCTTTTTGAACACCCGATACTTTACCATCACCGATCCTGCGCGGGAGAGCGCGGCGGTCGAACAGGCCGCGGACATTCTGCGCCGCGGCGGGCTGCTCGCCATCCCGACCGAGACGGTCTACGGCCTCGGCGCGGACGGACTGAACGCGGACGCCGTGCGGCACATTTTTGAGGCCAAGGGCCGCCCGCAGGATAACCCGCTCATCCTGCACATCCCCGACGCGAGCTGGCTCGCGCGCTACTGCAAGGACGTGCCGGAGACGGCGTACCGCCTTGCCGGGCGCTTCTGGCCCGGGCCGCTGACGATGATACTGCCGAAGGCGGACTGCGTGCCGCTCGTCACCACCGGCGGGCTGGACACCGTCGGGATGCGCTGCCCCGATCACGCGGTGACGCGCGCGATCATCGCGGCCGCAGGCGTTCCGGTCGCCGCGCCGAGCGCCAACACCTCGGGCCGTCCGAGCTGCACGACCGCCGCGCACGTCCGCGAGGACATGGACGGCAGGATCGACGGCGTGGTGGACGGCGGGCCGTGCCGTGTGGGCGTGGAATCGACCATCATCGACCTGACCTGCACGCCGCCGCGCCTGCTGCGCCCGGGCGGACTGCCGCTCGAGGAGCTGCGCGCCGTGCTCGGCGAGGTGGCGGTGGATAAGGCGGTCACGCAGCAGATGGCGGCGGGGGAGAGGCCCCGCGCACCGGGCATGAAGTACCGCCATTATGCGCCGAAGGCTCCTGTCACGGTCGTCACCGGCTCGCCCCGTGCGAGCGCGCGGCGGCTGCTCGCCGCGCTCGGCGAGCGGGACGGCGTGATCTGCTTCGACGAGTTCGCGCCGCTCTTCGCGGGGCACATCGTTCACCGGCTCGGCGCGAGCGGCGACAAGCTCGCGCAGTCGCAGCACGTTTTTGACGCGCTGCGCACCTTCGACGCGACCGACGTGCCCGCCATCTGGGCGCAGTGTCCCGACAGCGCGGGGCTTGGCCTCGCCGTCGGCAACCGGCTGAAAAAGGCCGCGGGCTTCCACACAGAGGAGGCGGACGGCGCCTTTGTCCTCGGCATCACCGGCGGCACCGGCGCGGGTAAGACCACGCTGCTGCGCGCGCTGGAAAAGCGCGGCGCGCTGGTGCTCGACTGCGACGCAGTGTATCACGAAATGCTCCGGACCGACGCGCCGCTGCGCGCCGACCTGACCGCTGCGTTTGGTGATGTCTTCGCCCCCGACGGCGGATTGGACCGGCAAAAGCTGGGCAATATAGTTTTCGGCGACGCCGGCGCGCTTGCGCAGCTCGACGCCATCATCTTCCGCCATCTGCCCCGCGCGCTCGCGCGGCGCATGGAGGAAAGCGGCGCGCGGCTCATCGCGCTCGACGCCATCAAGCTCGTGGAGAGCGGCCTCGGCGCGCTCTGCGACGTGACCGTCGCGGTCACCGCGCCGGAGGAGGTGCGCGTGCGCCGCATCATGACGCGCGACGGCATCTCCGAGGACTACGCCCGCGCCCGTGTGCGTGCGCAGCGCAGCGAGGAGGCGTTCCGCGCGGACTGCGACGCGGTCTTTGAAAACAACTACCCGACTCCCGCGCAGGCTGCGTTTGCCGCGGAGGAGTTTCTGGATACCATTATTAAAAAATCCAAGGAGGAATGAACCATGGCAGAGAAGGAAAAGAACGAGTGGGCGGAGAAGCTCGCTTATGCGCCCAAGAACGGCTATGAGCGCCTGAGCGCTGAGGAGGAGCAGGCGATGCACGCCTACTGCGAGGACTACAAGGATTTCCTTGACCACGGCAAGACCGAGCGGCTGTGCGTGGAGCACTGCATCGAGCTGGCCAGCGCGCGCGGCTTCGTGCCCTACGAGAAGGGCATGGCGCTCAAGACGGGCGATAAAGTCTACTATAACAACAGGGGTAAAGCAATTATGCTTGCGGTCATCGGCGAGCAGGACCTCAGCCACGGCGCGAACATCGGCGCGGCGCACACCGACGCGCCCCGCCTGGACCTCAAGCCCCGCCCGCTCTACGAGGAAGCCGAGATGGCCTATCTCAAGACGCACCACTACGGCGGCATCCGCAAGTACCACTGGGTGACCATCCCGCTCGAGCTGCACGGCGTGGTCGTGCGCGGCGACGGTTCCACGGTCGCCGTCCACATCGGCGCGGACGAGGGCGACCCGCAGTTCATCATCAACGATCTGCTGCCGCACCTCGGCCGCGAGCAGGGCAAAAAGCCGCTCAACGAGGCCATTCCCAGCGAGAGCCTGAACCTGCTCGTCGGCGGCCGTCCGCTCGCGGGCGAGGACTGCTCGGACCGCTTCAAGCTCAACGTCCTCAAGCTCCTCAACGAGAAATACGGCATCGTGGAGGAGGACCTCATCTCCGCCGAGCTGGAGGTCGTGCCCGCCGGCAAGGCGCGCGACATCGGCTTCGACCGCAGCTTCATCGCCTCCTACGGCCACGACGATATCTATTCCGTCGTCTTTCGCCTTCGTCGATATCTCCGATGCGTGGCCCGGATATTGTGTGGTGACTATCTCATATTCGAATTTGTCTTTGTCGAGATAGTCATTTATCAGTTGTGGCATTATGGTCTTGTCAGACGTTCCTGATGTAAGATTAATTATGAAAACAATCTTCTTTTTCATATTTATAGTCTGATATTAATGTCAAGTCTAACTGTTTTATCGGATATTGTTTACTTATTGATAATGTGTGGCTTGTTTTGGCTGAAGCCATTATTGGCAAATATACTAAAAAAACGGTAATGAGTGGGGCGGCCGTTGTACAAAATTAACAAAAAGGTATATTTCTTACTAAAAAAATATGTTTATAATATCTTTTTTGTATCTTTGCACCTTGAATTAAGAAAAAGAAGATTTTTACCTATTTAAATTAGTAATGGGACAATTACAAGAAAGATACAAGAATTATCGAGAGCCTCAGAAGATAATGGAGGCTGGAATGTATCCTTATTTCCGTCAGATTACGAGCAAGCAGGGCACAGAAGTTGAAATGGGTGGCCATAAAGTGCTCATGTTCGGCTCAAATGCATATACCGGATTGACCGGCGATCAGCGTGTGATTGACGCAGCGAAGGCTGCACTTGACAAGTATGGTTCTGGTTGTGCCGGAAGCCGTTTCCTAAACGGAACTCTTGATCTGCATGTTCAGTTGGAGAAAGAACTTGCCGAGTTTGTTGGCAAGGACGAAGCTCTGTGTTTCTCTACCGGTTTCTCGGTGAATGCAGGAGTTATAGCTGTGGTTGTAGGACGTGGCGACTATATCATCTGTGACGACCGCGACCATGCGAGCATCGTTGATGGCCGCCGTCTGTCGTTCGCCAGACAGCTCCATTACAAGCACAACGATATGGAAGATCTGGAGAACATCCTGAAGACTCTTCCTCACGACGCTGTGAAGCTGATTATCGTTGACGGCGTGTTCTCTATGGAAGGCGACCTTGCCAACCTGCCGGCGATAGTAGAGCTCAAGCATAAGTATAATTGTTCGATAATGGTTGACGAGGCTCACGGCATCGGAGTGTTCGGACGCGACGGCCGTGGTGTGTGCGATTATTTCGGACTCACTGACGAGATCGACCTCATCATGGGTACTTTCTCAAAGTCGCTCGCAAGTATAGGCGGATTCATTGCCAGTGATTCTGACACCATAAACTATCTGCGTCACACATGCCGTACCTACATATTCAGCGCATCAGACACTCCTGCTGCTACTGCCGCTGCCATGGAGGCACTGCATATCATACAGGAAGAGCCGGAGCGCATACAGAAGCTTTGGTCTGTCACGAAATATGCTTTGCGCCGTTTCAGAGAGGAAGGATTCGAGATCGGTGACACAGAAAGCCCTATCATACCTCTTTATGTAAGAGACGCTACAAAGACATTCCTCGTAACCAAACTGGCTTACGACAACGGAGTGTTCATCAACTCTGTCATCCCGCCGGCTTGTGCTCCGCAGGACACTCTCGTGCGCTTCGCTCTTATGGCTACGCATACTGAGGAACAGGTGGAACGTGGCGTTCAGATCTTGAAAAAGATATTTGTTGAACAAGGAATCATAAAATAATTGCTTAAAAATTTGCAGGATTCAGAAAAAACGAGTACTTTTGCACTCGCAATTCGGAAGTCTTGCATTTTCGGGGTGTAGCGCAGCCCGGTAGCGCTTCTGGTTTGGGACCAGGCGGTCGCAGGTTCGAATCCTGTCGCCCCGACACAAACAAAAAAGAGAATCATATCTTAGTGATGTGATTCTCTTTTTTTTTATTATGTCGGCAGTTGTCTTGCCTCCGTGTGTGTTTTCAGATGTCTTCTTTATTCACGACGTCAGTCTTTACGCATACCACGTCGTTCACGTTGTTGTTCATATAGAACGTGTGTTTCATCTTCTTGCCGTTGGACGCTTTGTAGTTCACGCTGATGAAATACAGTTTCTGTCCTTTTATTCTGTCGGCGTACTTTATGCCGCTCTTGAACACGTTTGACTTTCCCATGTCGCTGCGCATCACGTTTATGATGCTGTCGCTTACGAGTGAAGTGGAGTCGAGTGCGGAGAATTCAACATCGGAAATGTCGTTGTTCTTCAGATTCACGTCAAGAAAATCGCTTACAAGATTTTTTGCTTTATTTTCGCTGCCGCAACCCGATAAGAGGATTGCGGCGCAGAATAGAGTGATTGTTTTTATCTTTTTCATTTAGTTATTTCACGTTTTTCAGAATGTCAAGCAGATGATCCCATACCATCTGTACGGTAGGGATGAGGAGGCATTCGTCAGGCGTGTGTACGCCGCGGAGAGTCGGTCCGAACGAAATCATGTCGAGGTCAGGATAGCGCTCAGAGAAAAGACCGCATTCAAGTCCGGCGTGTATTCCTTTTACAACAGGCTCTTTGCCGAACAGTTTCTTGTATGACTCAACGGCAGTCTTTGTCAGTTCGCTGTCGGCCTTCATCTTCCATGCCGGATAACCGTCGCCCTGTTTTACCTCGGCGCCTGCAAGCTGGAATACGGCTTTGATTGTGTTGCACTGGTTCTCGAGGTTGCTCATTACGTTCGAACGCTGTGATGCCACAACTTCAAGGCTGTTTTCAGATGTCGTTACGCTTGCCACGTTGCTCGATGTCTCAACCATCCATGACAGAGCTTCGTCCTGGCACATTGCGAAAATGCCGTTATCGATGCCTTGCAGTGCGAGTATTATCTTCGTGCTTGTCTCTTTCGGCATTACCTCGCAGCGTTCGGTGCTTTCCATCATGAACTTCATGGTTGTGTCGGTTACGTGGAATTCTTCTTCAACCTCAGTTGCGAATACGTTCCAGTCGGCACGTACAGTCTCCTTCATGTCTGCCGGTACGGCGAATACAACGCTTCCGTCGCGCGGTATTGCGTTGTGCATCTTTCCCGAATTGAACTGTGCCAGTCTCAGGTCTGTCTTTTCCTGCTCCTTGAAGAGGAAACGGGTCAGAATCTTGATTGCGTTTGCGCGTTTCTTGTCGATGTCGTCTCCTGAGTGTCCGCCGAGCAATCCCTTGATGGCAACTTTGATGAAGAAGTAGTCCTCAGGTGCGTTTTCTCTGGTGAAACTGAACTTTGCACGTGTGGTCAGACCGCCTGCGCATGATACGAAAATCTGGCCTTCGTCCTCTGAATCGAGGTTTATGAGCATCTTTCCGGTCATGAAGTCACCCTTCATTCCTAATGCTCCGGTGAGTCCTGTTTCCTCATCGCGTGTGAAGACACACTCTATCGGACCATGCTCTATGTCGTTGCTGTCGAGCAGAGCCAGCTCAATGGCGCATCCGATGCCGTCGTCGGCACCGAGGGTTGTGCCTTTGGCTCTGAGCCATTCGCCGTCGATGTATGTCTGTATTGCGTCTTTGTGGAAATCGAAATCCACGTCAACAAGTTTGTCGCATACCATATCCATGTGGCTCTGCAGTATCACTGTCGGACGATTCTCGTAGCCTTTTGTGGCAGGTTTACGTATGATTACGTTTCCGGTTTCGTCCACTTTAGTGTCAAGATTGCGCTGTTCGCCGAATTCTTTAAGATACTCAATCATCTTCTCCTCGTGCTTTGATGGGCGCGGGATGCTGTTGATTTTAGCGAAATGCTCAAATACAAGAGCCGGTTTCAATTCTTTCATTTCCATAATAATATTGTTTATATTGAATGTTCATTATTCATGTCGCCCGCAGCTTCCGCAAGGCCTTTATACAGGGGCGTTCTGCTTTTTGCAAGACACTTTGGCGACGAAAGATACAAGATAAGCGAATCAAGGGCTAAAAATAAATAAATTATTTTGTTCTGTCCGTGTTTTGCATTATCTTTGTAGGCACAAAATTAAATAAAAATGGTAGAAACTTTGCTTCTCTGCGTGTTAATTATTGCTATTGCAACGGCATTATTATGCGTAAGAATAATCTTTAAGAAAAACGGTAAGTTCTCGTCACAGCATATACATGAGAACCCGCTTATGCGCAAGAACGGCATACACTGTGTCATGGACCAGGACCGTGAGGCACGCGCAAAGGGCAAGGCCTATTGACGGAACATCATAACGGAAACAATAATTAAATACAATAACAATAAAAATGAATAAGAAAAACTTTTTCGGTACGCTTGCTGTCGCTGCCGTTGCTGTTCTTGCAGTCACCTCATGCGACAAGTCTCAGTCTCAGATGGACAACAAGTCTGAAAGCGGAAAGCTCGCTCCGACAGAAACAAAGATTGCATTTGTCGAGGTTGACAGCATTATGACACAGTACAAATTCTGTAAGGAATATTCTCTGATTCTGCAGAAGAAGGGACAGAACATCCAGAATACTCTCGGACAGAAACAGCAGCAACTCGAGACTGCTGCCGCAAACTTCCAGCAGAAACTGCAGCAGAACGCATATACACGTGACCAGGCCGAGAGAATAGGAGCACAGCTGCAGAAGCAGAACACCGACCTGCAGGCTCTCAACCAGCGTCTTAGCAGTGAGTTCCAGGCAGAGACCGAAAAGTATAACAACGCCCTGCGCGACAGCATACAGCATTTCCTCGCTGTATATAACAAGGATAAGAAATACAGCCTCATTCTCAGTAAGGCAGGCGATAACATTCTTTATGCCGACAAGGCTCACGACATAACCAACGAGGTTATAGCAGGTCTGAACAAGGCATATAAACCTTCTCCTGCAAAGGATAAGGACTCTGACGGTAAAAAGAAATAATGAATTATTTGCCCGGATGCACTCTCCGGTGCGGTGTGCAGGGGGAGACTATTGTGTATAGAACGCGTTTTCCCGGGACTATATACTCTGTGACGTGAGATACGTCGCACCGCGTGGCCGGCCGATATGGTCCGGTTTCATGCCTCAAAGCCCCGCCGACATTACGGAATAAAACGTTTCCGGAAGTGTCGGCGGGGCTTTTTCTGTGTCTCGGAACGTGGCTGATATTATGAAAAAGCACCACCGTGGGACAATAAATCGGTCGTGCATGTCGATTTGAAGCCTATTTTCAATATCTTTGCATAGGCTTATCCGCCGCGTCGTTTTCTGAAGACGTAACGGCGGAAGCATATTTGCATTACACAGTATATGACAAAAAAAGAAAGATATCAGTATGTCCTCAACTATTTCAGGACAAGTATGCCGGAGGTGACAACCGAACTCGAGTTCGGCAGTGTGTTCCAGTTGCTTGTGGCAGTGATACTCAGCGCGCAGTGCACGGACAAACGGGTGAACCAGATAACGCCCGAACTTTTCAGGAATTATCCCGATGCCGCGAATATGGCGGCGGCTGAGCCGGACGAGATTTATGAGTATGTCAAGAGCGTGTCTTATCCTAATGCCAAGGCAAAACATCTTGTAGAGATGGCCCGTATGCTGATGAACGAGCATGGAGGAGAGGTTCCGGAGGATTTCGACCAGCTCCTGCGTCTGCCCGGTGTGGGCCGTAAGACCGCCAACGTGATGCAGGCTGTGGCGTTCGGACGCTCGGCGATGGCTGTCGATACGCATGTCTATCGTGTGAGCCACAGGCTCGGTCTGGTGCCGCGTACGGCCAATACGCCATACAAGGTGGAGCAGGAACTGATGAAAAACGTGCCTGCCGAAGACGTGCCACGTGCCCATCACTGGCTGCTTCTGCACGGCCGATACGTGTGTACGAGCCGTTCGCCCCACTGCGCCAAGTGCGGACTGGCCGACGTCTGCCCGAAACGCATGGAAGGATCGCGCCTCTGAGCGGACAGAAGGAACGTAGAACAGGCGGCCGACTCTTTCTTCGTGACTGCCATACATGGCCATTACTGAAGACATGAAAGTATGGTATGAAGATGACGAAACACAACAACGAGACCACAAAAACAAACAGACAACAATGGACATAAAAAGAATATTGAAGTTTCTGAAGGACCTGTCGGCCAACAACAACCGACCGTGGTTCAACGAACATAAGGATGAATATACAGCCGTAAGGGCCGATTTTGAGGACGGTGTGGCCAAAGCCATTGCGCGCATAGCCACGTTCGACCCTTCGGTGGCACACATAACGGTGAAGGACTCCACCTACCGTTTCTATCGCGACACGCGTTTCTCGGCCGACAAGTCGCCCTACAAGCGTCATCTCGGAGCCTATATCGCCGCCCACGGCAAGAAGGCTTTGCACGGCGGATATTACATCCATATCGAACCGGGACACTGCCTTGTGTCGTGCGGCAACTATTGGTTGCCCACCAACATCCTCACTTCGTGCCGCAACGAGATTATGGGTAACATAGACGAATGGCTGAAGTGTGTGGAGAACGACACCTTCCTGAAGTTTTTCGGACGTCCGGGATGCGGCGACTGGGACTCTCCAAAAGGATTCGGACTGGAACATCTGAAGACCTGTCCGTCTGGTTTCCCGCGCGACTACGAGCACATAGAATATCTTCGTATGAAGGATTTCTGCTGCTGGAAGGCCGTGCCCGACACCTTCTTCGAGGACGACCGGTGGCTCGACGAGATAGTGAAGATATTCAAGGTAGGCAAGCCGATGATGGATTTCATCAACAATGTTATAGACGATTATGAATGATAACCAACGGTAGAATACAGCTGTACCCGCTGCTGCGTGTGGCGATTATGCTCATCATGGGCATAATTTTGGGCAATGCCCTTTATGGCGTGGTGGCGCAGTGGGTATGGATGCTGTCAACCGTTGCGCTTTTGTCGGTGTCGCTTTTGCTCTGGCGCAGGCCGATAATACAGAGCACCGTCATTATGATAATCATAATACTGGCAGGTGCCTGGTGTGTCACGGCGCAGATTAGAGACGTGAGCGTGGCATTGCCTGACGTGCCTGTGGAATATGAGGCGGTGGTTACCGGGCGGCCTGTAGTGCGTGGCAAGGTGGTAAGATGCGACCTGTTGCTGACCGACGGCCCTCTTGCCGGACACAAGGTGAAGGCGAGCATACTGCGTGACGCGCCGTACAGCCGCGCCGAGAGGCTTTCCGTGGGCGACGGCATGCGCATTGCGTCGGAGCTGCGCGAGCCGGAAAACTATTATCCTGAATCCAATTTCGATTACCGCCGCTGGCTGTTGATACACGATTTTGTGGCCACTACGTTTGTGCTGCCTTCCTCGTGGCAGAGCCGTCAGGTGACTCTTGAGCGTCTGTCGCGTCTCGACAGGATTGCATTGCGTGCAATGCGTATGCGTGAGTCGCTCCTCGCACACATCTACGCCGGCCATGATGTACCTGACGACGAGCAGGCTGTGGTGGCGGCCATGACGCTCGGCGACAAGTCTGCACTGACCAAGGAGCTGAAGGAGACTTATTCCATTACCGGTGCGTCGCACGTGCTTGCACTCTCAGGCCTGCATCTCGGCATAATATACGTCATACTTTCGTTGCTTTTCCTGTACCGTCGCACCTATGCGGTGGGGCAGGCTGTCATCGTTGTTTCCATGTGGGCGTATGTCTTCATGGTAGGAATGCAGCCGAGCGTGATGCGTGCCGCAACTATGTTCAGCCTGTGTTCTGTCGTCTCGCTGCTCAATCGCGACCGTATGTCGCTCAATACTCTTTCGTTTGCGGCAATAGTAATGCTTGCCTCAAACCCGCTTTATCTTTGGGATATCGGTTTTCAGATGTCTTTCATGGCGGTGCTTGCCATATTCGTTTTCTACAATCCATCTATCGTTGTCTTTCCGACAGGATGGTGTGGCGTTTCCGACCGTTCCGCTGGCTGTGGGCCATGACGGCTGTGTCGGTGGCCGCACAGCTGGGCGTAGCGCCCCTCATAGCCTACTATTTCGGCCGTTTCTCGTGTTATTTTCTTTTGACCAACATCATAGCCGTGCCGCTCACGACGTTCATTCTCTATTGCACCTTCACGATGTTCGTGCTCACGCCGCTGCCTGCCGTGCAGTCTTTGGTCGGTGGAGTGCTCGCGATGTCGGTGTCGTGGCTCAACGGCGGGCTGGAGTTCATAGCCTCGCTGCCTGGTGCCTCGGTTGACGGGATACGCCTGGACGTGCCGCGCGTGCTGTTGATATATGTCATAATAGCCTGCGCCTACGGTCTGGGCATCTACGCAGTGCGCCTTCACCGCTCTGCCGCTTATATGCGGAAATAGTCGTCCAGTTCCTTCTCTGCGCTTCCGTCGCTGTTCTGCATGTCCTTTATTATGGCTCCGTGCTCGAGCAGGATGACGCGTGTTGATATGTCGGTGGTGTTCTGCAGGTTGTGGCTTGAGATGAATACCGTAGCCCCGTTCTCGCTGTTGTAGTCGGTGATGAGCCTCTTGAGCATCATCTGACTGCTCGGGTCGAGAAAGTTGAACGGTTCGTCGAGAATGAGCAGTTGCGGACGGTTGAACATCGCCGCTATTATTCCTATCTTCTGTTTGTTGCCTGCCGAGAACTCGCGTATGTACTTTTTCTGCCCCAGAATCTCGCCGGCCATGAATTGGCTGAAGTATTCCAGACGCTGGCTTATCTGCTCTTTCGACATGTCGCATACGCGTCCCACGAATCCGAAATACTCCTCCGGAGTAAGAAAATCGATGAGGAAGCTCTCGTCGATGTATGCTCCCGTATATCTTTTCCACTCCTCGCTTTCAGACGGCGAGAGCGACAGCGTTGCGTCAGGATTGCCGTCTTCGGGCACGTTGAATGTCATGTTCACTCGTCCCTCGTCGGCGTCTGTAAGGTCGAGCAGCAGGCGGAAGAGCGTGGTCTTGCCCGCTCCGTTGTTGCCCACAAGTCCAATTATCTCGTTTCCGGCCGATTTGAACTCGTCTATGTTGACGGCAATGGTCTTGCCGAAGGTCTTCTTCAGATTGTTGATGTTTATTTCCATTCCGTAGTTTTCGTGAAATATGAGATTTATGAATCATCCGGCCTGTAGCCGGTATTGTGCCCGTAACCTCTGCCGTGCGGCAAGACTATGTTGCGGACATACGTGCAAAGATAATATATTTTGGTCTTAACATCGTCCTGTTGCTTCTTTTTTTGCTTTCCGGAGTGTCTGTCCGGTATTATGTGCGATGCCTGTGAAAAAGGCTTTATCGGCCGGAAAATGAATATTTATGCATTCCGTGAAGTAAAAGATTTTGACAAAATAAATTTTCAAAATAGAAAAAACGAAGACGCGGAAAATGGCTCTTCGGTCACGGAATTTCTCGGAACGGAAGCCCGCGAAGAGGGTTTTATGGGGCTATAGGGTGTATATTGTGAGGTAGAGACGGCCTGCTCGTGTTGCGAAAAGCACCATATCAGGGTGCGAAATGGGCCGTTTCAGCCCCTGGTAAAGGCTTTTTCGCCTTCCGATATGGTGCTTTTCGCACCCTGAAATGCACTCTTTCGTGATCCGGTCTTTATCATATCGTTTTCCCGAAATCCTCTTTTTCCATAATATTGGTGAGTTTGTCGTTCAGCGTTTTTCCAGAATCAGGAAAATGGCCGTGTTAAAATTTTCCTTGAATTAACTTAAAATGCCTTCTGCTTTTAACATTTTCCGCCACGCGGCTCTCCCGTGTCATTGCGCCGGTATGCGCATGCGTAGCGCACAACAGAATTGTAAAAAATAATGATGAAAGTCTGCCGTTATTCAAAAAATGTGTATCTTTGTGAAAAGATACGTGTCGTAGGCAAAATACATCGGTAAATACTGCCACGCCCAGTTGCATGGTATGGACATTGAGCCGCATGGTGTGCGGCATGCGCGGCATAAACAGATGTGCTCTGCATACGCTTCTGCCACAATGGATTACAGACTAAACATTCTTCCTAATCATATAGAACACATATATAATGAAGTCCTTATTATTCATACTGTTTATGGTATGTTGTCTCCCCGTTACGGCAAACGGTGACGGCAATGTGCAGTATTGGCTCAACAAGCTGGACAGAAGTCTGGAACACAAGGATAAATATGAGGATGCGAAGAAGAATCGCATAGCGTATCTGCGCCGCGAGCTTGCCAATACAGATGACCCCGCGAAGCAGTACAGGCTGTGCTATCGGCTGTTCGAGGAATATAAAGCCTATCGCAACGATTCGGCAATGACATACGCCTGGAAGTGTATGCAGTTTGCGGAAAGGACAGGCATTGAAGCCGTAAAAGTGGAGTCACGTTGTGCTATGGCTTTCTGTCAGATATCGGCGGGCATCATGAACGAAGCCTTCAAGACGCTATCTGTCATCAGACCTGAACGCCTTGACCTGAAACAGAAACGAAAATATTATGAGGTGTGCTCAAAACTGTGGCAGGAGAATGCCAACTATGCCAACGGAACACCTTACTGTGAGAAATACAAAAAGAAGAGCATAGCTTATGTGGATACGCTGGTGATGCTCACTCCAAAAAATACCGCCGAGTACTGGATGAACATGTGTACGCTCATGATGCGCACCGAACAGTGGGAGAAAAGCATCGAGGCATTCAGGAACTTTCAGAAGTATGGCAACGTGGACACTCACAGCAAGGCGATGACTTATGCCGTGGTGGCCTGGGCTTTCACCGGACTAAATCTGAAGGACAGTACAAAGGTGTATTTCGCCCGGTCGGCCATCTACGACAATGTTTCGAGTACCCGCGAGATAACGGCGCTTTATCTCCTCGCCAAACTGATATATAAAGACGATTACGACCGCGCCAGCCGATACATACATCTTGCGCTCAACGACATAACTTTCTACGACTCGCGCCAGCGTAAGATCGACCTCGGAGCCATACTGCCGGTCATCGAGCAGGACAGATATGAGGCCATACGCAGCCAGCGCAACTATTTCATGCTTGCCGCGGCGCTGTTTGTGGTTCTGCTTGTGGTGTCGCTGCTTTCCGCAAGGTTCGTAAGGCGAAAGAACGCAAAGATACTCCAGGCTCAGAACACCATCAAGGAGAACATGGATAAGCTGCAGGAGGTGAACCGGCAACTCACCGAGGCCAACAAGATTAAGAACGAATATATAGGCATGTCGTTCTGCGCCAACTCCGAACTTCTGTCCAGACTGCAACGCATGTTCACCGCGCTCGACCACAAGATTGTGGCCCATCAGTACAGCGAATTGCGCTCTACGCTTGACCGCACCGTGCTCGACACCGAACGCGACAGCATGTATGCCTCGTTCGACTCGGCATTCCTCAATCTGTTTCCCGATTTCATAGAAAAATACAACCAGCTGTTCGAGGAGAAATACCGCACCATACCGCGAAAGAACTCTCTTACATCCGAAATGCGCATCTTCGCGCTTATACGTCTGGGAATTAACGACAGTGAACGCATTGCCAACTTCCTTAACTATTCGGTGCACACGGTGAACACATACAAGACGCGTGTGAAGAACCGCTCACTGCTCGACAACAGCAAATTCGAACCGGCCATCATGGCCATATAGAGACGGTCTGCCTGTGGCGCAAGAGTGCGTCCCGGCAGAGCGATACATACGTGAAAAACACCCCGGCACAACCATGTGAAAGTGTCGGAGAACGGCGCCGCGCGCCTTTTATACGTAATACAAAGTAGCTACATCGTAAATTTTAATGTGCTGATAATCAGCGATATACAATTATACAGATGATAAAGTGATTATACAAATATTAAAATAGTAGCACTGTATTCCTTTTTTTCCTAAATTTGCAAAGTACGAATTTAAATTCATTAATTCAAAAACCTAAATTATTAATTAATTCTTTAAAAGTTAAACGTATGATCAAACGATTACCGATTTATCTTATGCTCAGCGCAATGGGAATGTGCAGCGTGACGCATACGTTTGCAATTGACATTAATGACGGAGTCTATCAGATTGCTTCAGGTGCGGATCTGGCAGAATTCTCACGTCTTGTAAACGAAGGAAATTCAAGTATTCAGGCTGTGTTGACAAGCGACGTCGATATGGCTGGTGTAGATTTTCAACCGATAGGCAACAGCGGGGTGCCTTTCAAGGGAACATTCGACGGAAGCTGCCACTATGTGCGCAACCTGACCATCAGTGCTCCCGGAGAGAGTTATGTGGGACTGTTCGGTGCTGTGGCCGACGGTGCTTATATTAAAAATGTAGTGGTTGACGCTGCAAGCTCAATCAGCGGAGAAGAGTTCTGCGGCGGTATCGCCGGAGGATCGATAGGCAGCGGTACTGTCACTATAGAGAACTGCGGCAACGAAGCCACTGTAATGGCAAACGGAGCTAACGCCGCCGGAATTATCGGCGTCAGCTATCTGGGAAACTGTAATTTCAATATCACAAACTGCTACAACACCGGTTCGATAAACGGAGGTAGAGAGAGCGCTGCCATATCAGGATGGGTAGGAGACAGTTCGGTGATTACTAACTGCTACAACGCCGGCAATGTGGTTGGCATGGACGGCACAAGCTCGCTCTATCGTAACACTTGCACCTCTAAGGGATGCTTCGATGTGTACGGATATCAGGGCACGCTCATCACGATGGAAGAACTGGAGAGCGGTGCGGCTGCCTACAAAATGAACAACAACGGCAATAATAATATATGGTATCAGACGCTTGGCGAGGACAAGCATCCTGTGCCGTTCAACACACACGGTACGGTGTATGCGGTGGGCAACCTCAACTGCGACGGCACACCTATGGGCGACGTGAGCGGATATTCCAACAAGGATGAGTCCATACGCACTCCTCACGACTTTATAGACGGTGTGTGCAGCGTCTGCGGAGATGTTGACCGCGAGTTCGTGAAAGCCGATGCCGACGGAAAATATCCGCTCGCAACAGCAGCACAGCTGTACTGGTTCGCTGCTTATGTGAACAGAATCAACCAGTCTGTCGACGCATATCTCACTGCCGACATCGACTTCAGTGAGTACACAGCCAAGAGCGTTATGATAGGTGAAGTGGAGGATGCGCCTTATACAGGAAAGTTCGACGGACGCGAACATAAGATTACCGTGGCTTATGATGTCACCAAAGACAATGTGGCTCTGTTCCGTTACATAAAGAACGCAACGATAAGCAACCTGCTCATCGACGGTTCTATCAACACCACAGCGCGCTATGCCGGAGGTTTGTTGAGTGTGTCGAGAAACGCTTCTGTAATAGAAAACTGTGTCAGTCTGGTGAACATCACATCAAGTTATAGCGGTGACGCTACACACGGTGGTGTGGCTTCCAACACTTACGACAACATCATCTTCCGCAACTGCGGTTATGCCGGACAGATGGATGCCCCGCAGAGTGAAGGCTGCGCCGGACTTATCGGCTACGCACACGGCGGTAAGGAGATACTGATTCAGAACTCATACGTGGTCAGCAACCTTAACCTGCCTTCAGGAACATATGATGTGTTCGCACGCAAAGACCCGCAATATGACAACTGCTACTACTGGACACCGTATGCAGACAGCAACTTCGGCACACTGCTGAAGAACGAGGACGAACTCGGAAACGGCGGTCTGTGCTACATTCTCAACGGATATACCTCAGGCGAAGGTCAGTGGACACAGACTCTGGGTACGGATGCATGCCCGCTGCCGTTCAAGAGTCACGAGCCGGTTTACGTGTCGGGTGACGTTAGCTGCGACGGAACACTGGGAGCAAACGCAAGTTTCTCTAACACCGAAGGCTCTCTCAACAAGAAGGATCACGACTATGTTGACGGCGTATGCCAGACTTGTGGAGCACGCTACATCACCACAGGCGAACAGCTTATGGCTGCCGCTGATGCAATAGCTTCAGGATTTGCGAGCCGCGCAATGAAGATTACTCTTGGCGCAGACATCGATATGAGTGGCATATACGATTATCCGGGCATCGGAACAGTGGACTATCCGTATGCAGGTGTATTCGAAGGCAACGGCCACCGCATTCTCAACCTTACGATAGATAACGACGCCGCAGGCAACGTAGGACTGTTCGGCGTAGTGACAGGTGGCGCGAAGATAAGAAACGTTGTGCTCGACGCATCTTCTTATATCTATGCAAAGGCTTGGGCTGCAGGTATCGTCGGAACGACAAAGAACGACGGACTCGTGGAGATAACGGGCTGTGGCAACGAGGCAGACATCACTGTTACCGGCGCGAACGCAGGTGGAATACTCGGTGTGAACGACCAGCAGACAGCGATGGTATATATCACCAACTGCTACAACACTGGTGCAATAACCGCTCAGCGTGAGAGCGCCGCCATCTCAGGATGGCTTGGCAACAGAGCGAAAGTGGTGAACACCTACAACACAGGTATTGTGGCTGCTACAGGACTCGATGGCAATCTGACATTCGCACGCGGAACAAACTGCGAGTATATCAACTGCTATGAGCTCGACGGAAGTCAGGTTACTGCTGTTACAAGCAATCAGGTGACCGACGGTGAGCTGTGCTATCTGCTCAACGGAAAGCAGAGCGACGATGTTGTCTTCTTCCAGACACTCGGCGAGGACAGCCATCCTGTACTCGACAAGACACATAAGGTGGTTTATTTCGACGGAACAAAATATGTGAACGAGCTCCTTCCGGATGCCATAGAAAGTACGACCGACACCACAGGTGCTACCGTTACAGGTATATGGTCATTGTCAGGAATGAAACAGAATACGTTGCAGAAGGGCATCAACGTGGTTAAGATGTCTGACGGAACGGTACGCAAAGTGTTAGTTAAATAATTATTCTGAAACGGGTCTGCCACGTTGCAGACCCGTTCAGACAACCTCAAGAAACAGTATTTGACGTTGTAATGCTCGAGGTCTGAACCGGATTGATAAAGAACTTATAAAATAAATACATTATAAAGTTTAAAATAAAGGTATATAAGATGAAAAAGATTTTATTGTTACTGTCTTTTGCTTGCCTGGCTCTGATGGCAAAGGCGCAGGACAACTATGAGCCGAAGGCCGATCCCAAGGCTGTGGTTGTATCCGGCTGCGCGCGCTTCACGG
>OIWU01002077.1_pt1 | contig 17816 bp, 17 predicted proteins | sample 1587711 | NCBI WGS metagenome assembly OIWU01 (sample SAMEA3888909, study PRJEB22519) | human gut metagenome | biome: human gut; feature: human-associated habitat; material: faeces | place: Denmark | collected 2010 | reverse complement strand
GAGCAGCCCTTAACTCGTTGCGGGGAGAGTGGAGTCCAGAGGTAGGGAGGGGGGAGTCGAAACACCCCTCCCTGCCTCTGGCCCGCGCGGAGCGCAAGCCACTTGACCGAAAAATTTCAAAGTTCCTTCAAGAACCCATCCAGCTCCCGCTGGTTCCGGATCAATATATAGTTCTCCGGGTACTTTTCTCCGATCCTCTCCATCTGCGCCCACTTTTGCTTTGTACGCCCATCGTGGAGGATCCAGCGGACAAATTCGGCATCTATCTTCTCTTCGCACCCGGGCGCAGACGACTCCCTCACACGGCCTTTATTCTGCTGCCAGCGCCGTACCGCCCGCCAGAGGCAGACCAGCGGCGAAAACCAGAGCACGATGATTTTATCCGCTTCTTTCAGCCGACGGGCATAGCAGGTCTTGCTATAATTGCCGTCGATGACCCAGCCGCCTGCGTTCTCGTCGAGAAACTGCCGGACAATGGTTTCTTCCTCGGCGAAGGGCCGCTCCACCCAGCCGGGCAGGAAATGCACGGTATCCATATGGAGCACCGGCAGGCCGTATCTCTCTCCCAGGCGCTTTGCCAGCGTGGATTTCCCGCTGCCGCTGGTACCAAGTATCGCTATTTTCATCTCTGCCTCCCTTTACCTTATATAAGACGTACCAGCCAGTATACGCTGACCGTCTGATAATGTCAAGTTCCGGCTTGACATTTCGTCTGCCTGCTCGTATGCTATAATCATAGAGTCTATGACAGGAGGTCTTGCAGATGACATCTCCCAAAAAACGTGTCAATCCGCTTTTTGTTGCTTTAGCGGTCGTGCTGGTGACCGTAGTGGCCGCTGTGGGCGTGGTCTTTTTCCAGCTGCACAGCAAAATCTCGGCTCTGCAAACCGGTGCATCCTTCACCTTCCGGTATGAGATAGCGCCCAACAGCCCGGATAAGCCGCCGCTGCTGAACATCCTCGAGCGGGTGAACGCTTCCAGCGGAAGCGTCAGCGGCCAGTATGCGCCCGGAAAGCTGCAGCTTTCCTTCTACCAGCTCAACGAAGACGACTCCGTCAAGACGTCCCCCTTCACCCGGGTCTATATCGACTCGGAAGAGACGCTCTTCGACATCGGGCAGCTCTACACCGTTCTGCGTCAAGCTGTCACCGATAAACTCTCCCTCGCAAGCGTTCTTCTGCCCGAGTGGAGTCTCGGAGACTACATCTCCCAGACGCAGGCTGCCGCCGTACTGGGCGTCGAGACGAACAAGGTCGAGCTGCAGGAGCTTTCCGGCTTCACCCTCTCGCTCAAGGGGCTGAAAAAAGTCTCTCCTTCCGCCGCGCGAGACGGCTACCGCTACTATCAGTTCCCCGCCGCAGCCGACGGCACGACCCTCGTGCTCGGCTTTTCGACGGACGCTCTCTTCTCGAAGACCACGCCCATCCATGTGCTGCTGACCATCCCGGACCACAACGTCCACATCCAGCTCACCGGCACGGTGACTTCTGCCAAGACGGTGCTCTCTCCCCCGGCTTCCCGGATGAGTGACGAGGACATCGCCACGCTGGCTCAGATACGCCAGAGCATCGAGTCTGTCTGGAAGATGATACAGTCCGCCGCCCAGACCACAAACTGAATGATACCAAAAAAAGCAGACGCTTTGTGCAGCGTCTGCTTTTTTTGGTTTGCGCTTTTAGTTGTCATAACCACAAATAGAGAGAGGAATTTTTTCTCAGTAATGTACGACATTGCCCGCATTGCGGATGCGCGCCAGCACCGGCTCTGCCTCCGGGCTGCGGAAATAGTCGAGGCTGGTCTTGGGCAGCAGCGTCTCGAGAGTATCCCAGTCGCCGCTCTGCAGGCACTGGCGGACGGTGGAAGCACTGATGGCCTTGCCGTTTGCTTCTTTGCGTGGTACAACGACACACTCGATCCCCGCTTTGGGCAGCTGCTCGCACATGATCTGGTTGTAAAGCCCCGTCACCTGACTGGCAGGCTCCTCGCCCACATAGCGGGCAGTGATGTTCAGCGCCGCCGCGATTTTCGTAAAGACGGCGAGGTCCAGCCGGGCGTGGCCGTCGATGACAGCTGCCTCATCCTTCAGGAAGTAGCTGGGGAAGGTGGCATTCGAGATGATGTAGGGGCCGCTGTCGTGGAGCACCACATTCGGCAGATGGGCCACGCCCGCCTCCACCAGCTTCCTGCGCACGGTGAAAGGCACGAGGCTGGCGTCCTCACTGACCACGAACAGGTGAAGCGTGTCGCAGGAGGCAGCAGCTTTTTCCACAAGATACTGATGACCGAGGGTAAAGGGGTTCGCGTTCATGACGAGAGCCGCACTTTTGCCCTCGGTCCTGGTCTTTTCCAGATCGCGCAGATAGGCCCCGAAGCCGTCGCGGCGGTTCTCCATGAAGACAAGGGTATCCTCCACCCGGGCGATCTCGTAGAAGCCGAGGTCGCCGAAAAACCTGGAGCTTTTCACCTTGGTGTAGAGAAACAGGTGCATATTCCCCCGCGCGCACTGCACCTCGATGAGATGGGTGATGATCTGGTTCAGCAGACCCTCGCCCTGATGGGCGCTGCTGACGGCGAAGCACCGCAGGGTGTTGCCGAAGCAGCTGCCGGTGCCGATGACGTTGTATTCCTCGTCGAACATGGCGCAGATGTAATCCAGATTGCCGTCGCGGCGGATGCCCTCCTGACCCAGCAGTGTATCGATTTGGGCCAGAACGGTTTTATCGGTCGGATAGACCTGCGAAATGGTATATTCACTCATTGATATTCCCCTCAGTAGTAACAAAATGGAGCAGCCAGGTCAGCGCCAGCAGGTCGGCACTGCCGCCGGGCGAGAGATTTTCCGCAATGAACCGGTCATCCAGCGCCGCAAGGGCATCTTTGTCCGGGTAAGGTGTCTGGGCGAGAAGGGCTTTCAGCTCTTCGGTGAGGGCCAGCTGACGCTCCCGGCTCGAGCGGGCGATGATGTTGGTATCGGTGCTGTTGGCCAGGATGGCCAGCAGTGCGCCGCCGCCGACGCGGTCGAAGTCGTAACCCTTGGCAAGGCCGGCTTCCAGCACCGGCAGACCGACATTCAGCACTGCAGGAAGTCCGGCTTCCACCTGCCCGCGCACACCGGTGATGCCGTACTGGATATAAAGCTTCTGGCCCACGGTGGCGGCGTTCTCGGCAGTGACGCCTGCAAAGTCCTTCTCGGTCAGGCCCGCCGTCATGGCGGATACTTCTGACAGAACGCGGGCTGCGTCGGCCCAGAGGGAGCGGTCGAGGCGTCCCAGCGCCGCGCAGACGATGCCCACCGAAAAAACCGCGCCCTTGTGGGTGTTGACGCCGCCGGTGGCGTCCAGCATCTCGCCCTCGGCCTCACAACCCAGAGGCCGCAGGGCCGCGAACGTCTCGGGCGCGGGCTGTTCCGCCGTCTCGCGGCCCGTCCGGGCGCAGTCTTCAAAATAGGGGTAGAGCGCCGCGGCGCTGTCCATGAAGGTGAAGACATCCATGTCCTTATGGCTTCCGCTGTTGCGCCGGTCCACAAGGCCGGGCTTCGGGGTGGTGGTCACTTCGTAGAGCAGGGCACGGACGGCCAGACGGGCCGCGTCGGCGATGTCCTGCGCGTCCCGGGCCTCGGTCAAGATTTCCGTCGTCTTTTCCTGCAGTTCGGCCACGGTATGGACGCGGCGGCTGCTGCACACCTTAGCAGGCCCGCCGCAGATGAGACAGCGGCGGCCTTCGAGGTCCAGCTCCTCTCTGTCCACTTTGAGGCCGTCCGGGCGGATGACGTCCATGTCGAACAGCCGCCCCAGCGGGGTGGCGTCCTCGATGTCGGTGGTAAATTTCTTGATGGTCAGCGGGTCGGCGTCCAGCACATAGAACGCCTCACAGCCGGTCACTTCCCGGACGGCGTCCTGATACAGCGGCGTCAGCTTTGCCCGCAGAAACTGCTGGCGCAGCAGCTGACGCCCCCGCGCAAAGCCCCGCCGGATGAGGGGCGAATCCTTTATCGGGCCGCAGATATTCATGGTAAAGCAGATGAGAGGTTTGTGGTACCGGGCCAGCAGCTCCTGCTGGTGCTGCACCCGGCGCTCCCGTGCATCCAGCATCTGGACCAGCGAAACAGTCGTTTCCATGTTTTTCTCCTCTCAGCGGTGCTTTTTGAGCATGTCCATAAAGAGCTGCACCTGCGGCAGGGCGGCTGCGTCTCTCTGGCAGAAAATATAGGTGCGCCGGACAAAGGGCTCACCGTTCTCGAAGGTGCAGGGCTTGACATAGCCCTTGAAGTTATCCAGCGCCACTTCCGGCATCAGCGCCCAGCCGAGGCCCCGCTCCACCATCTCGCGGCAGACCATGATGTTATCCACCACAAAATTGCCCGCATCGTTGGTCACGCCGTTCTCGTAGCGCCAGCGGGCCATCTGGGCACTGATGGTGGCGTCGCTGCTGTGGTCGATATAAAGGTAATCGGAGATGGGTCTGTCCTTGTTCTCCTCGCTGCAGATCAGGCAGATATTCTCCTGCGAGAGCAGGAACTGGGTACCGTCCCACGGATACTCGCCCCGCAGCACTGCCACGTCCAGCGAGGAATCCAGCATCTGCTGGTAGATGTTCCGGCTGTGGCCGGTGGCGATGTCGAGGCGTACCTTCGGGTAGGCTTTGTGGTACTCGGTCAGCACCTCGGGCAGACGGTAGTAGGAGAAGTTCACCGAGATGCCGGCCCGCAGGGTGCCGCAGGCTTCACCCTGAATGGAAGCCAGCTGGCGGCGCATCTTTTCCATCTCGCGGGCGGCGGCGGCGCTGTGGAGCAGCACCTGTTCGCCTGCCGGCGTGAAGCGGATGCCCTGCCGCGAGCGCAGGACGATCTCCACCCCCAGCTCCTGTTCCAGCGCCTTGATGCGCTTGGAAAGTGCCGACTGGGTCATGTACAGTTTGTCCGCTGCGTGGGTGATGTTGCGCGTCTCGTCCAGCGCGTGCAGCAGCTCGTAATCTTTTTCGTCCATCGTAGCTCTCCCCCTATTTCCCTTTATTTTTCTTATCCTTCCTGTTTGCGCTTCATCCAGGCGCATTTTGCTCAGATTCCATATCTGTTATTCATAATACAACAGATTTCAGCAAATGAAAAGGGGGATATTCGCCTTGATTTTCCCGAAAGTCCATTCCAAGATGGAATAACTCAGCACTTTTCTTGCAATTTTCTTAACCCTGCCTTAATTCCATCTTAATGCGGTGTTGTTCTACACAACATCTTCATTTTTTCTCTGCCGACGGGCGATTTTCCTCCCGCAGTACAGCAAACGCAGTTCTCTTTTCATTTTTGACTGAAAAATAAGCAAAAGTCCAGTTTATCGGACAGTATTTGCATTATCATAAAAACAAGAAAATACTCGTTTCCTTCTTCTTTGGCACATTGCAGATTTTTTCGCCTGCTTTTTGTGCAAAGTCCCAGAATTTTTCGTTGAAAAGTGCGTTTTGTTGACAGCCGCTTTTTGAAAAGCGTATCCTTATTGCAAACCAGAGTCAGGAGGTCATTTTATGGAGCACTCCACACATCTTGCCCACATCAGCGAGGACGGCACCCGCACCCAGACCGTCTACGACCATCTCGCCGGCACTGCCAGACTGGCCGGTTCCTTCGCAGCCCCCTTCGGGGCGCAGAGCGAGGCCGAATTTGCCGCGTGGCTCCACGACATCGGGAAGTACAGCGACGCCTTCCAGCTGCGGCTCAAAGGCGGCCCCAAGGTGGACCACTCCACCGCCGGGGCGCAGGAGGCCTGGGTTCGCCACCATCCCCACGCCGCCTTTGCGGTGGCCGGACACCACAGCGGCCTGCCCGATGGCGGGAGCCCCGCCGATGACCCGGGCGACGCCACCCTGTTTGGCCGGAGCAAGAAGCCGGTAGCCCCCTACGACGGCTGGCAGGAAGTAACGCTCCCCGCTTCGACGCCGCCCGCGTGGGCCTGCGCCGACCCGCTGAGCCTCGCATTCTTTACCCGGATGCTCTATTCCTGCCTCGTGGACGCCGACTTCATCGACACCGAGACTTTCATGGACGGCAAGGCCGCCCCCCGGGGCAGCGGCACGGACATCGCCGCGCTGCGGGACATCGTCTCGGCACAGGCGCAGCGCTATCTCAGGGCCGAGTCTCCCTCGCCCGTCAGCGTCCAGCGCAACACCGTCCTCCGCGCCTGTCTCGAGAAAGGCGCGCACGACCCGCAGGGGCTCTACACCCTCACCGTACCCACCGGCGGCGGCAAGACCTTCGCCTCCCTCGCCTTTGCGCTGGAGCACGCCGCCGCCCAGAAGATGAAGCGGGTCATCTATGTCATTCCTTATATGTCCATCATCGACCAGACCGCCGCCGTCTTCTCGGGCCTGCTGGGCTCAGAAAATGTTCTGGCCGACTTCTCCAACGCCGAGTACAAGACTGTTGAGCAGGACGACCTGACCCCCGCCCAGTACCGCCAGATGCTGGCCAGTGAAAACTGGGACGCCCCCGTCGTGGTGACGACGGCGGTGCAGTTCTTCGAGTCGCTCTACGCCAACCGCAGCAGCCGCTGCCGCAAGCTCCACAACATCGCCGACAGCGTCATCATCTTCGACGAGGCGCAGACCCTCCCGGGCGACTACCTTGCCCCCTGCATCAGCGCCATTGCCCAGCTCATCCAGCATTACCACTCCACGGCTGTCCTCTGCACGGCCACCCAGCCTGCCCTTGAGCCGCTGTTCCGGCGCCTTGCGCCGGAGCTCCACCCGCAGGAGATCACGCCCGACGCGCCCCGCCTCTACGAAGTGCTCCGGCGCACCACACTGCAAGACCTCGGCACCCTGCCGCAGGAGGAGTTCGCCGCCCGGCTGGCAAATCATCCGCAGGTGCTCTGCGTGGTCAACCGCCGCAAGACGGCCCAGCAGCTCTACGCTGCTCTGCCCGCCGAGGGCAGCTACTGCCTGACCACCCTGCTCTGCGCCGCCGACCGCCGCCGTCAGCTGGACGACATCCGCCAGCGGCTGAAAGAGGGTCTGCCCTGCCGGGTGGTGTCCACCTCTCTCATCGAGGCGGGCGTGGACGTGGATTTTCCCGTCGCTTACCGGGAGCAGTGCGGTCTTGACTCGCTCTTACAGACTGCCGGGCGCTGCAACCGCGAGGGGCGGCGGAGCGCAGAGGAAAGCATCGTCTACCGGTTCCGGCTGGACGAGTGTTCCACGCCCCAGATGCTCAGGCAGAACGTCAGCGCGCTGGACTACACCGCCCGGCATCAGGACACACTGGACACGCCCCGGGCCATTCAGCTCTACTTCAACGAGCTTTCCGACCTGCGCGGCCCCGACGCCGTGGACAAGCACGGCATTCTGGATGCCTTTCTCCGGGGCATCCGGGGCTGCCAGCTCCCCTTTGCACAGGTGGCGGAGGAATTCCACCTCATCGAGAACGCTGCCCGCACGGTCTATCTGCCCGTCGGCGAGGGCGCAGCCCTCTGTGAGCAGCTGCGCAGCGGTCATGTTACCCGGACGCTGCTGCGGAAGCTGGGCGTTTACAGTGTCTCCTGTTATAAGGACCAGTTCGACAAGCTCGACGCCGCCGGGGCGCTGGAACTGCGGCCCGATGGCTCGGCCATCCTCACCGACACCAGCTGCTACAGTGAAAAGACCGGCCTTGCCATGGATGTGGAGACGGGAATCGGCCTTTACTTCTAAAAGAAAGAGGTGGTTTCAATGACCGATATTCATCTTAGTCTGAAAATTCAACTTCACCCGGAAAGGAGGCGATGCTGATGTCCATGCTCATTGAAGTATGGGGCGACTATGCCTGTTTCACTCGTCCAGAAATGAAGACCGAGCGTGTGAGCTACGACATGATCACTCCATCCGCTGCGCGGGGCCTTGTGGAAGCCATCTACTGGCACCCCGGGCTGCGTTATACGGTTGACCGCATCTATCTGCTCAAGCCCTTCGGCCTTGACCCCGAGGACGAAGCGTCCACCGAGGAGTACATCCAGCGGCCCATCCGGTTCACCAACATCCGGCGCAACGAGGTCAAGTCCACCCTGCTGTCCTCCGCCGCCCTCAGTGCGGCCAAAGGCGGCACGCCGCCGGTGCTCTACACCTCGGAGGACATCCAGCAGCGGGCCGCGATGGTCCTGCAGGACGTCCACTACGTCATCGAGTGCCACTTCGATTTGACGGACAAGGCCGCCCCCAGCGACAATCCCGGCAAGTTCCAGGACATCCTGCGCCGACGCCTGCGCAAAGGTCAGTGCTATCACCAGCCCTGTTTCGGGTGCCGGGAGTTCCCGGCCAACTTCCGGGAATGGCCGGGCGGCGATATTCCGGCGCTGAAGGTCACGCAGGACCTCGGCTTCATGCTCCACAGCCTCGATTACTCTGATTCGGCCAACATCCGCAGCCAGTTCTTCCGCGCAAAACTGGTGGACGGCGTGATGGAATGCCGGGACGTGGAGGTGTTTACATGATACTCCAAGCACTCACCGCCTATTATGAACAGCTCTTGAAGCAGGGCAAAGTGGAGGCCCCCGGCTGGGACAGCCGCTTCAAAGTCAGCTATGAACTGCGCCTCGGCCCCGACGGCCAGCTCCTCGCCCTCAACGACCTGCGGCAGGAAGCCCCCAAGGGCAAAAAGACCGTCATCGCCCCCCGTGAGCTCCCTGTCCCCCACCGGGTCAAGCGCGCCTCCGGCGTCGCTGCGAACTTTTTGTGCGACAATACGTCCTATCTGCTGGGCGCAGACGAAAAGGGCAAGCCCGAACGCTCCCGCCAGTGCTTCGAAGCCTGTGCCGCCCTCCACCACAAGGTGCTCGACGGCGTGGACTCCCCTGCCGCCAAAGCCATCCTTGCCTTTTTTGACAGCTGGAAGCCGGATACAGCCCCCACCCACCCGCTGCTGGCAGGGCAGTGGGCCGACCTGAACAACAACGCGAATCTTGTGTTCGGCTACGAATCCCCCGACGGCGCCCACTGGCTGGCCACCACCGATAAGGACATCCGGGCCGCCTGGCAGTCCGCCTTTGACACCTCCGACGCCGACGCCGAGACGGCCCGCTGCCTCATCACCGGCAAAGAGGCCGGCATCGCCCGCATCCACCCCGCCATCAAAGGTGTGATGGGCTCACAGGCCGCCGGTGCTGCACTGGTCTCCTTCAACGCGCCCGCTTTCTGCTCCTATGGCCATGAGCAGGGTGCCAACGCCCCCGTCAGCGAGTACGCGGCCTTCGCCTACACCACGGCCCTCAATCTGCTGCTGGCTGACCGAAACTGCTGCCAGCGCATCGGCGACACCACCATCGTCTGCTGGGCCGAAAACGCCGCTCCCGCCTACTCAAACGCCATGCTGATGTTTTTCTGCGGCGGTGCCGAGGCGCGCGGCGTCTCGGAAAGCGACCTTGCCGCCGCACTGAAAGCCCTTTCTCAGGGACGCCCCGTCTCCTTCCTCGATGACAATCTGGACCCGAACCAGAACTTCTATGTGCTGGGCATCTCGCCCAACGCGGCCCGGCTCTCCGTCCGGTTCTTCCTGCGCAGCAGCTTCGGACAGTTTGCCAAAAATCTGCAGGACCACGCCGACCGGCTCAGCATCACCCGCCCCGCCTTCGACAAGCGGGAAAACCTGTCGGTCTGGGCGCTGGCGCAGGAGACGGTCAACCAGAAATCCCGGGACAAAAATCCATCGCCCCAGCTGGTGGGCGACCTGCTCCGGGCCATCCTCACCGGCGGCCCCTATCCCGCCACCCTGCTCAACGGCGTGACTCTGCGCATCCGGGCCGAACGGGAAGTCACCCGAGGCCGCGCCGCTATCCTGAAAGCCTACTATCTCCGCAACTACCCCACTGAGCTCAACAAGGAGGTATTTACCGTGAGCCTGAACGAAAGCAGCAATGTCCCCTATGTTCTGGGGCGTCTCTTCTCTGTGCTGGAGACGATCCAGAGCGTCGCCAATCCCGGCATCAACGCCACCATCAAAGACCGGTACTTCAACTCGGCCTGTGCCACCCCGGCAACGGCCTTCCCCACGCTGGTCAAGCTGGCTCAGAAGCATCTGCAGAAGATGAGCACCCCCAACGAGGTGCATTTCAGCAAACAGCTCACCGAGCTGATGGCCCAGCTGCCCGAGACGGGCTTCCCGGCGCGGCTCAGCCTGCCGGAGCAGGGTGCCTTTGAGATCGGCTACTACCACCAGACCCAGAAACGCTACGCCAAAAAGAATGAGGAGGAATAAACCATGTCTGAGCCCATCAAGAACCGCTATGATTTCGTCATCCTGTTCGACGTCGAGAACGGCAACCCCAACGGCGACCCCGATGCAGGCAATATGCCCCGCATCGACCCCGAGACGGGCTACGGTCTGGTGACCGATGTCTGCCTCAAGCGGAAGATCCGCAACTATGTCGAGACCCTGAAAGAGGACGAAAAAGGCTACCGCATCTACATCAAGGACGGCGTTCCCCTCAACCGCAGCGATGCCGAGGCCATCAGCACACTGGGCATCGACCCCGACCTGAAAGCTGCCAAAAAGGCCGACCCCGACATCGATGCCAAGCTGCGGGACTATATGTGCGAGAACTACTTCGACATCCGCACCTTCGGTGCCGTCATGACCACCTTCGTCAAGGGTGCGCTGAACTGCGGTCAGGTGCGCGGCCCCGTCCAGCTGAGCTTTGCCCGGTCGGTGGACCCCATCGTCCCGCAGGAAGTCACCATCACCCGCGTGGCCATCACCACCGAGGCCGATGCCGAGAAGAAGGGTACTGAGATGGGCCGCAAGCACATCGTGCCTTACGCCCTCTACCGCGCCGAGGGCTATGTCTCGGCCAACCTCGCCCGGAAGACCACCGGCTTCTCCGAGGATGATTTGAAACTTCTGTGGACTGCCATTCTGAATATGTTCGAGAACGACCACAGCGCTGCCCGGGGCAAGATGGCCGTGCGGGAGCTCATCGTGTTCAAGCACGATTCTGAGCTGGGCAATGCCCCGGCCTACAAGCTCTTCGACTCCGTCACCGTCCAGCGCAAGCCCGATGTGGACGCCGCCCGCAGCTACCGCGACTACACCGTCACGGTGGCAGACACTCTGCCGGAAGGAGTCACCTGCGAGAGGCTGTCCTGATGGCCGGCCCGGACGACTGGCTGCCCCTGTCGGGCATCCAGCACTTCTGCTTCTGCCGCCGCCAGTGGGCGCTCATCCATCTGGAACAGCAGTGGGCGGAGAACCGCCGCACCGTCGAAGGCCAGCTCGACCACACCCGCTGCCATGACACAAACCAGACCGAACGACGCGGCGGCCTGCTCATCACCCGAGGGATGCAGGTAGTCAGCCGTCGGCTGGGCCTGAGCGGAAACTGCGATGTCGTCGAGTTCCGGGCCGACCCGGAGGGCATCCCCCTGCAAAGCACGGAAGGGCTCTGGAAGCCCATGCCTGTCGAATACAAGCATGGCCGCGCCAAGGCCAGCGACGCTGACCGGCTGCAGCTCTGCGCACAGGCCATGGCGCTGGAAGAGATGCTGGTGTGCAGCATCCCGGAGGGTGCGCTCTTCTACGAGGAAACGCGGCGGCGGGAGGTCGTGCCGCTGACCGAAGAACTCCGCCAGACCACCCAGAAGATGGCCGACGAGATGCACGCCTATTTTGCCCGGGGCTATACCCCCAAGTCGAAGCCCGGCACCCACTGCAACGCCTGCTCCCTCAAAGAGCTCTGCCTTCCCGTGCTGTATCAGCGTGCCGACCCGAAAGCCTATCTCCGCGCCCATCTGGACGAGATGCAGGAGGCCGCGCCATGAGAAAGTTTTTGAACACGCTCTACGTCCTCAACAAGGACGCCTACCTTTCCCTCGAGGGGGAGAACATCGTCCTGCTCTGCAACAAGGCTGAAATTGGCCGGGTCCCGCTCCACACGCTGGAAGGCATCGTCTGCTTCAGCTATCCCGGCGCAAGCCCTGCCCTGATGGGCAAATGCGCCCGCCTCGGGGTCGATTTGAGCTTTTTCAGCCCGCAGGGCCGCTTTCTGGCCCGGGCCGTAGGCGAAGAGCGGGGCAACGTCCTGCTACGGCAGACCCAGTACCGCATCGCAGACAGCGAGGCAGAGAGCTGTCTCTATGCGCGCAATTTCATCCTGGGCAAAGTCTATAACGCCCGCTGGGTGCTGGAACGGGCCACCCGCGACCATCCCCAGCGGGTGCCGGTGGAACAGCTCAAGCGCACCAGCGCTCAACTGGCGGCAGCGCTGCCCCTTATCGAGCAGTGCGACGACCTCGACCAGCTTCGCGGCCTGGAGGGCGAGGCGGCACAGCGGTATTTCGACTGCTTTGATTCGCTCATCCTGCAGCAGCACGATGATTTTTCTTTCGCTGGCCGAAGCCGCCGCCCGCCGCTGGACAATACCAATGCCCTGCTCTCTTTCGCTTATTCGCTTCTGGCCTCCGACTGCACAGCGGCTCTTCAGAGTGTGGGCCTCGACCCCTACGTCGGCTTTCTCCACCGCGCCCGGCCCGGGCGCAGGAGCCTCGCCCTCGACCTCATGGAAGAACTGCGCACTGTTTACGCCGACCGCTTCGTGCTCTCCTGCATCAACCAGAAAATCATGACGCCGAAGCATTTCCAGAAGCAGGAGAACGGAGCCGTCCTTCTCACCGATGAGGGCCGCCGCGCCTTTCTGGGCGGGTGGCAGACCCGCAAGCAGGAGACTATCACCCACCCGTTCCTGAACGAAAAGCTTCCGTGGGGCCTCGTGCCTTATGTGCAGGCTCTGCTTCTGGCCCGCACCCTGCGGGGCGATATGGAGCTTTACCCGCCATTTTTCTGGAAGTGAGGGATATGTATGCTGGTCCTTATCACCTACGACGTCAACACCGAAACTCCTGCCGGGCGCAAACATCTGCGCAAAGTCGCCAAGCGCTGTGTGGACCACGGCCAGCGAGTGCAGAACTCCGTGTTCGAGTGTCTGCTGGATGCCGCGCAGTATGCCGTTCTCAAGGCGGAGCTGACGGCCCTCATCGACCCCGCGCTGGACAGCCTGCGCTTCTACCAGCTGGGCAACAACTATAAGAGCAAGGTAGAGCATATCGGCGTTCATCCGCCCTTCGAGCAGGACGGCCTGCTGTTGTTCTGAGTTTTGCGCCCCGGTGCGAAGGGTGAGTTCTCAGCATTTTTCCGGCACCTTCGCACCGGATTTTCGAGTCGTTTTGCATGATTTGGATAGTTCTTTGACCCGTTGTAAATCAAAGCTCTTCTAAATTCGTGCAGAATGTTGTATAATTTGTTTGAAAATAGAGATTTTGTCTCTGTTTTTGCTGTCGCCCTCCTCGCGGAGGGCGTGGATAGAAATCACACTCCCGCCTGTCCCGGCCATATAAGCGCTGGAGTCGCCCTCCTCGCGGAGGGCGTGGATAGAAATTGTCTTGCCGCGCCGACCAATCTCTGCGTCTATCGTCGCCCTCCTCGCGGAGGGCGTGGATAGAAATATTATTTCGGCAACGTCGCCACCGACCTTGTCGGGTCGCCCTCCTCGCGGAGGGCGTGGATAGAAATATAATAGTATTCTCCTCTCATTCGACAATGGATTGTCGCCCTCCTCGCGGAGGGCGTGGATAGAAATAAGTTTTTGCCATTTTGCTCTTGCTTTCCACGCGGTCGCCCTCCTCGCGGAGGGCGTGGATAGAAATATCATCGGCAAAGAAAGAACCTACTACCGGGAGGGTCGCCCTCCTCGCGGAGGGCGTGGATAGAAATCCAATAGCGGCCGATGTAGTCGTTCTGGTAGGTCGTCGCCCTCCTCGCGGAGGGCGTGGATAGAAATCATTGCACTTGTCCCACACGATCCGTCCGGTAGCAAGTCGCCCTCCTCGCGGAGGGCGTGGATAGAAATATTACATCTTGCGAGGCAACTCTCAGCCGGGCCGCGTCGCCCTCCTCGCGGAGGGCGTGGATAGAAATCGGCATGGCCGTCAGGGATCACACCCAAGAGGTGCGTCGCCCTCCTCGCGGAGGGCGTGGATAGAAATCCCCATGATGGAGTAGACCAGCTCAGAGCGGCTGTCGCCCTCCTCGCGGAGGGCGTGGATAGAAATCATTGCAACTCGAATCATAGGTGCTGGTGTTCGGGGTCGCCCTCCTCGCGGAGGGCGTGGATAGAAATAGCATCCGCTACAATGAGGTAGGCGGTTTCTTTACGGTCGCCCTCCTCGCGGAGGGCGTGGATAGAAATACAGCCATCCCCCTCACTGAACCAGCGCGGCGATTGGTCGCCCTCCTCGCGGAGGGCGTGGATAGAAATAGAATTGAGCGGCAAAAGACTCACAGTGGCCACGTCGCCCTCCTCGCGGAGGGCGTGGATAGAAATCATCACGTCGATATAGATGCAAAGCAGCTCATAGAGTCGCCCTCCTCGCGGAGGGCGTGGATAGAAATAATGCTGATGGCTTCGTGCTGGGAGGGATTTATCCGTCGCCCTCCTCGCGGAGGGCGTGGATAGAAATTCAGAAGTAATTGTGTTATGGTGTGCCTTACTTGGTCGCCCTCCTCGCGGAGGGCGTGGATAGAAATCCGTGCCAGGTGTCGGCGTCAAAATCGCCCTTGTGTCGCCCTCCTCGCGGAGGGCGTGGATAGAAATTCCGCAGTAAAAATATCTCAGGTCTAAGCCCCATTGTCGCCCTCCTCGCGGAGGGCGTGGATAGAAATTGGCTCGGTGCTGCCTGTGGCGGCGGCTCGCGTGTCGCCCTCCTCGCGGAGGGCGTGGATAGAAATGGTTGGCTCCCACGACCATCTTGCCGGCCTCGGCAGTCGCCCTCCTCGCGGAGGGCGTGGATAGAAATTTGTTCAAAAGCGTTCTTGCCAACATAGTAAGAGGTCACCCTCCTCGCAGAGGGTACAGATAGAAACCAGTTTCCACCGCGAATCGGGCATCGCCACAATTTTTCCAAAAAGGAGTTTTCCATGCATACAGTTTCACTCACCCATCAGCTCGTCACCATCCAAGACGACTTTGACCTCGACAAGATCATCGAAAGCGGCCAGTGCTTCCGGCCACAAAAGTTGTCCGACGGGCGCTACCGTTTTCTTTCCGGCAGCGCACTTCTTTATCTGACTCCGCTGGGCGATGGTCAATACGACGCCGCATGGTATGGCTCAGATCGGGAGTACTGGGCCGACTACTTTGATTTGGGCCGGAACTATGCCGCGCTGCGGTGCAGCTTGGCGGGACAGAGCAACTATCTGGACAAATCGCTCGATTTCGGGCAGGGCATCCGAATCCTGCATCAGGACCCATGGGAAATGCTCATCACCTTTCTCATCTCCCAGCGCAAGAGCATTCCGGCCATCCGCACCGCCGTGGAACACCTTGCCCGGTGCTGCGGCGAACCGCTCAGTGCCGAAGGCGATGAAGTTTTCCTCTTCCCCACCCCGCAGCAGCTCTGCGGCCTCTCTGAGGCGCAGCTGATGGGCTGTGGTCTGGGCTACCGCACCCGTTACATCCAGAACGCTGCCGCTCAGGCTTCCAGCGGCACACTCGACCTCAGTGCTCTGGCGGCGCTGCCCGACGACGCGCTCTTTTCCCGCCTCCTCGAGCTGGATGGCGTCGGCAAAAAGATAGCAAACTGCGTCTGCCTCTTTGGCTATGGCCGTACCGCGATGGCTCCCATTGATGTCTGGATACAGCGACTCATTGATGAGGACTTCGGCGGCCGCGACCCTTTTCCTTCCTATGATCAGCAGGCTGGCATCGTACAGCAGTACTTGTTCTACTACAAGCGCAGCACCAGCCGCAGCGTCGCTCACAAAAAATAAAAAAAGTTATTGACAACTCTCCATTTGGCTGGTATAATAACACACGTCGTCAGGGACGGCACACCAGCTATGGGGGATTAGCTCAGCTGGGAGAGCGCTTGCATGGCATGCAAGAGGTCAGCGGTTCGATCCCGCTATTCTCCACCAAAAAAGCACTGTACTTCGCAGGAAGTATGGTGCTTTTCTTTTTGCTGAAGCCGATTTTGGGGGCTGCATTGCTTCGCCTGCATGTCTTTTGGGCTTTTTGCGGAAAACCGAGATGTTCCTGCAGATAAGCGGGTCCCCATAACAAAAGAGACCGCCGTACAGCAAGCTGCTGTACGGCGGTCTCTTCTTCTTTTTTCAGTTCCGCGGGATGGCCATTCGGCGCTCTGCTTTCTTTACGAGCCATGCTCCCGCCCATCCGCAGGCGGCTCCCAAAATGGCACCGCCCAGAATATCCGTCGGGTAATGGACACAGAGGTACATCCGCGAGAATGCGATGAGAACGCCTACCGGCAGAGCCGCCATCGCCCACTGCTTTTTCCCGGCCATCCAAAGGGCTGTCACCGAGGCGAAGGACGCCGCCGTATGGCCCGAAGGGAAGGAGAAATCGTCCGGGTACGGGATAAGCAGTTGTACCTCCGTAAGGATGCCGCATGGACGGACGCGGGCCACCAGCGGCTTGAGAAGAAGATTGCAGAGGACAGCGTCGATGAGGAGCGCCGCTGCCAGCACACATCCGACCCGCCGCGTTTTGCGGAACACCAGTAGCACCGCTGTCAGCGTCACCCAGAGAATACCGGAGTCTCCCAGACGGGTAATAAAACACATGCTTCCATCCAGCATGGGGCTGTGCAGGGATTGCAGGAATTGCAGGAAAGTGAGTTCGGCGTTCATAAAGCTTCCTCTTTCTCGTTTCGTTATGTACAGGATACCAGAAGTTTATGAACAGAAAACCACAAAGTCTTAAACAGTAGTTAAAACAGCCGGCTCCGCCGCTGAGTTTTGCAGCATTTCAGTTCCCGGCGTTCCTGATGGACAAAGGAAAAATTAAAAAGAAAAGCCGACTGAGAATACCTCTCGGTCGGCTTTTTCTATGCCGGTGGTGGGGGTCGAACCCACACGTGTTATTAGCACAAGGGATTTTGAGTTTTTGTCCTCATCTTCCATCTGGTGTCATCCAGTGATATCTAGTGATATCTGGTTCCCACTGTGCAAAGGCAAAATTCACGCCTCAACGAACAATAATTTGGAATATCCACGATTTTTCGATGCGTTTTCCCTCTACTCTGTTTTTTCGGTTTGGACCGCCCAAATGGAAATTGGAGGGATGTTCAGGAGGGATGCAGGGCAAAATGCTCCTCTGCTTAGGCACAAAACGAAAGGAAAGTCAAGGATAATGAATCAAAATCAAGCAAAAGAGTATTATAAAAAATTATTTGTGAACTATCCTGATGTGCTGTCTGTCGAAGAAGCAACAACTTTACTCGGTTTCAAAAGCCAGACTGCCATCATCAGAAGAATCCATCAACATAGAATTCGCTGCCTGAAAGTCGGACGATCTTTCATGATTCCGAAAGAATATCTCATCGACTATCTTTTGGATAGCTAAATTATACAGCCATTATATTACATAGCGCACCACTTTTCAATAAGAAAAGAGTGCGCTTTTTATTTTCAAATGAAAGGCGGTCGATTTTTTGAACACAAGCTGGAGTAAAACGTTGAAAAAGCCACATGACCCTTGACTACTTCTACGGACAAGCCGGAGAGCTGTTCTCCTTCTACCGCATTCCAAAGGCTCTGTTTCAGGAGCCACGGTTCCAGAGCCTGTCAACCGATGCCAAGACCCTGTACGGTATCCTGCTTGACCGCATGAGCCTGTCCGTGAAAAACGGCTGGCTGGACGAGCAGAACCGGGTGTTCATTATCTTCTCGATAGAGGATGTCAAGAGGGCGTTGTGTTGCGCAGACAACAAAGCGACCAAGCTGCTCCGGGAACTCGAAAAGTTTGGTCTGATTGAACGAAAACGCAGAGGTCTGGGAAAGCCAAGTTTGG
>OIWU01002076.1_pt1 | contig 17829 bp, 7 predicted proteins | sample 1587711 | NCBI WGS metagenome assembly OIWU01 (sample SAMEA3888909, study PRJEB22519) | human gut metagenome | biome: human gut; feature: human-associated habitat; material: faeces | place: Denmark | collected 2010 | reverse complement strand
GATTAAGTCCCAACTGGCTGTTGGGTACTGAAACCCTACACTTATATATTAGGAGAAGGTTATGGAACAGGAAACAAGAATCGCAGTAGTGGGAATCATTGTAGAAAATAAAGAGGCTGTGGGGGAGGTCAACCAGATCCTTCACGATTACAGCCCCTATATTATCGGAAGAATGGGACTTCCATATGAAAAGAAACATGTGAACATCATCAGCGTTATCGTAGACGCTCCGGCCGACCGGATCAGCGCGCTTTCCGGGAAGCTTGGAAAGATCAGAGGGATCAGCGCGAAGGTGATGTATTCGAAGAATGGGCAGTAGGGGGAGAATCGCATGCTTCAAAGCTCCCTTATAAATGAGCCTGGTATGGGCGTTAAATGCGCTGCATGGCATTATTCCCATATGATATTAAGCAGGGTGTCATCTCTGGTTTCAAACCATTTCATAAAAGCATACCATTTTTTGCCATAAGACGTATGCTTCCGAACAAAAAATGCATAGACGATCATGATTACCGCTATCTCGATCATTCCGAACACAAGTCCAAACGCGAATATATCGGTAATTTTGTTGAATTCATCATTAGAAATCACGCCTTTTAGCTGGTTTTGGTCGTCTAATAATAAGGTTACTGCTCTCTGATGCGGAAAATCTGTATCAAGATCCAATCCAAGCTTGGAGACATCATATTGATAGGAGCTGCCTTCTGTATACAGTACCGTGGTTGGACTGGTTCGTACTCCTCCTTTAAAAGCTGTTGCATTATAAGCTGTCAGCAATTCATTTGTCTTCAGATTCTGGATGTGATGACTTAACAGTACAGTGCCACAACAGATGATTATGGATATAAAGATCCAGAGAAGGCAATGGAATACCATTTTCTTAAAGGCGTTCGTTACCTTTGCATAGGTTGCATGATCTAGAGTTCTTTGCCCATAATCTAAAGCATTTGCAACTTCGTCAAAATTAATAGAAGTATGTAGAAATAAGCCTGCATTACTCATCGGTTATCATCCCCTTCCGCATACAGGTAAACAGGTATTCCATAAATGCTTCCCTTGTCTCTTTTTTCTTTCGTCGGCTGCAGAAAAGGCAGGAACCGTTTTTCAGACGGACAGAGCCATCCTCCTCCACAGAGATCACCTGCGAAAAATTGAGGAGGAGACTGCGGCCGCTCATATAAAAACGTCCGCCCCTTGGCAGCAGCGCCATTAGATCCGAAAAAGAGAGGCGCGTGGCAACGTCCCCTTTTAACGTGTGGATGATCAGGCGGTGATTCTGCGTTTCCGCGTATAAAAAATCATCCAGAAGAATCCGCTGGCAGGATGACTGCCCCTGTCCAAGGACAGCCTGAATCTCGATATAAGCCGGTTCGGCCCGAAAAGTGCGGATCTCATCGAGACACCAGGCCAGTGTGTCCGCATCCACCGGCTTTAAGAGGTAGTCGAGCGGATGTACCCGGTATCCTTCAAGGGAATAGTCCCGCTCATTGCTCACAAAGATAAGAGGGATCCGCGCGGCAACAGCTCGAAGCTTTTCGGCTGTTTCAAGCCCGTTCAGGCCGTTTTTTGCAAGCATGATATCCATAAATACGGCGTTGAAAAGACCGGGGCGGAAAGCCTCTAAAAAGGACTCGCCGCTCTCATAGCAGGTAAAATCAGCCATTTCTCCATGTTTCTCGAAATTCTTCTGTATTAAATCGATCAGATGCTTCTGATCGAAAACGAAATCTTCCACAATAGCAATATGCATCATAACTGCAGCACTCCCTTCACCACGATGCTTCCGAACCAATTAGGTCGAGGTTTGACCATTTGCGTCGAGGTGGTTTTCAGAAAAACACGTGATTGATATACTATTAGTATAGAAGATTATGCGAAAAATGTAAATATTGCGGGAACTTGATGTTTATCTCAGTCGAGAAGACTTCCACCTCTTTTTGGTGGTAGTAATAGCAAATTTGTCTCAGTGGGAGGAAAATGGTATGAGAAAAAAATCGAAACGAATTTTAGCAGCTGCATTGTCAGCTATATTAATATGGAATACATGTGAATGGCAGCCGCAGGCATTGGCGGCTGGTTCGCTGCAGCGGATCGGGGCTGAAACGGAGGCAGATGATACTGCGGAAACAGCAGAAAAAGAATCTACGTCAAAAGAATCTGTATTAAAAGCTTCTCCGTCGAATGCTTCTCCATCGAATGCGGAAATAAAAGATAACCGTGGCGAGTCAGGTACAAGCAAAGCAGAAGCAGGAGCAGATGCAGATACAGGCAAAGCAGAAGCAGGGGCAGATGCAGATACAGGCAAAGCAGAAGCGGGAGCAGAGTCAGGTGCAAACAAAGCAGAAGCAGGGGCAAACGGAGCAATAGCAGGAACCGAGGCCGGAACAAACGGAGCACCAAACGGCACAGCAACAGGGGCAAAGATAGAAGCGTTCCTGGGGCTGGATGAGGCTATTGCGGTGCAGAAGCTGTCTCTGGGTGCCAAAGAAAGCGATATCGTTCTTCCGGATACTCTGGAGGTTCGGATGAAGCAGGAAACTTTAGAGGATGCTCCAAAAGCAGAAGGGAAACTGCAGATAGATGCGGAAGCTGATGATGAAAAAGAACGTTCAGAAACGGAAGCAGATGAGAATATCAGCAGGATCTTTGGCGTGACCTGGAAGCTGGATATTGGTGAGAGCGACTACCCGGAATTTCATGGCGGAATCTCCCCACAGGACTATTTTGAAGAATTTGACGAGGATGGAGAACCTATTGAAACATCCTATAAGACCTGGGCAGGCTATCATGAGGCAAACCAGGACTACAACGGCAGTGCCTATGTCTATACACCGGTTTTGCCGGAGGAATATTCACTGGGAGAGGAGGCAGAGCTTCCGGAAATCTGCGTTCTCGTAGGAGAGATGCAGCTGATGACTCTGGCAGGCGTGGAATATAACCTGAATAATAAGCATCTGCTCATTAATAGCACTAACAAAGATCAGTTTAATGGAAAAACCATAACCGGCTCCTATCGCCCGAGCACCCGGCCGGAGTCGACTTATACAGACATCAAGGGCGGTATCATAATTGATAATGTTACGGTCGATTTGACGATTAAAAATGTAACGATCAAATCTGATGGGGCCAGCGGATGGAATCTGGCCGGTATTTACCTGAAAGGCCAAGCCCGGCTGAATTTGACCTTACAAGGAACCAATACACTTGTGGGACTGGATGATGGAGCCGGAATTGAGGTGGGAAAAGATGCAACGCTGGTTATTACGGAGCAGAGTACCGGAAGTCTGAAGGCAGTGGGAGGCGCCTATGGGGCCGCCGGTATCGGAGGAAAACCCGGAACAACAGGTTACGAAGGTGCAGATAAGAACTATGGGACAGGAACGATTATAATCAAGGGTGGAAGCATTGTAGCTGAAGGTGGAGCTTATCAGGTTTCCCAATCGACGCGTTATCATGGAGGAGCCGGAATCGGAACCGGTCTGTATGGAATCGGCGGAACCATTGAAATACTGGGCGGAAGGATAACCGCAGCAGGAGGAAGGGAGACAGGAGCCGGAATCGGAGGCGGAGCTGGTGGAGGTGTAGACACCATCGTGATCGGCGGGACGGAAGGCGAAGCTCCCAATATAGCCGTATCTTCTTATAATAATGGCGAATTAGGATATCCGGGAGCTGCCATCGGCACCGGATGGAATGGAGTGGATGGTTTACAATTATCCTGTGGCGATATCCGGATATTAAGTGGATCTGTGGAGGTAACGGGCGGAAATATTGGTTATGGAGTGTTAAAGCCTTTGTCTGGAAATAGCATGAAAGGCGGCAGTGTCACTATTTCCGAGGAGGTGCAGTTAGAGCTGCCGCTTGAAAGCAAAATTGAGCCCCGGGGAGACTGTACCTACGGGAAGAAAACATTCCGGATCTCCGCATATGATAACCAGCTACCAGATGGAACCTATCCGGCGGACATATCCCTGTATCGGGAAAATGATACAGAAAAAGCAACTCCGGTTTATGAAACAAGCACTCAGATGACCGTCTCCGGATTCAGGGGAGCGATACCGGATATAACCCAGTGGATAGGCCATTCTGGAAATATGCAGATGGTTGTAGCGCTGAAGCCTTCCGATGGCGGGGAAGGTAAGACGATGGAGGGAAGGGTTGCTTTAAACAAAGGAAAGGATGAAACCATCTCCGTCACACTTGGAAAAACCGCCTACCAGAAGACAATGGATCTGACCATCCATGATGGCCGTTTGAGGGATGGTAAGAAATATACACTGACAGCTCAAATCGGGGAAGAAGCAAGTGAAGGCGGCACTGCACCGGATGTGGTAACCTATTCATCTCAAAAAGCTTCCGGTTATCAGCTAAAGACGGATAAAGTCAGCTGGTATACGCCTCTGTCCGGAGAGGTTCCGGTATCGGTTCTGGTAAAGGAAGAAGGAGGGGAAGGAGAAAGTAATAGCTTTACAGTAACAGGAACCCTCACGATGAAGTCAGAGGAGGAAACGAAGCTTTCCCTCACCATCGGAGAACCCCTGTATCCTGTCCGGTTCCACTTCTATTCATCCAAGGTGCAGGAGGAAGAGAATGTATCCCTGACAGCCGGACGACTGACTGGAGCTGCTTCAGAAGCTCCGGTGGAATTAAAGCAGGAAGAAGGCCAGTTTGCCTTTGACGGGAAGCTGACAATCGATGCAGAAGCAGGCAATCATGCATATGCTCTGGCATATCTTCCGGCCGGAAATTACCGGTTTGTGATAAATACAGGCATCACAGAATTAGGCAGCTCCGGCGGAAACTTTACTCTGGACAGCGAAACGGTAAAGGCAGCGGCTGCAGGAACGGATATCATCGTATTAAATGCGGCAGAGGCACTGGAGGGAGAGCTGGATCTTTCCCTTGGAAATATATCTTTTTCCGGGGAAGATGGTAAGCTGACAATCTTATATTCTAAAACAGATGGTTCCGGCCAGGTGGTTACAGCAAGGTTAATAGACCAGTCCTATGATAAATGCTATCGGATCACTTCATCTGGGAATAAGGTAGAGAAGTATCATCTCTCCGTGGATATCCCAGCTTCCAGGGAACTAAAGCTCGTATTAAAGAATCTTACGATTACACCGGAAAAGGCTATCGCACCGATTCAGATAAACGGAGAGTCCCAGGTGATCACCTATCTGGAAGGGGAAAACAAGATTTCGATTAATAAATCAGAGAAATCTTCATCAAGGTCAACTGTTTCACCTGCCGGCATCAGCGTGGCGAAGGATGCAAAGCTTACGATTGACAATGAGCCGGGACAGCAGGGCTCCATAGAGGTGCTCAATAATACAAATGTAGACAGGAGTGGTGCAGCAATTGGAGGAAATGGAGAGCAGGATGCAGGAATCATTCACATCAAGGGGGGAACTGTAAGTGCAACTTCCGCTTCTAAAGGAGCGGCTATTGGTGCTTCGGTAGGAAAAAGTGTAGAAGAAATACGGATTAGCGGAGGAAATGTAACTGCAAAAAGTAGTGGTGGTGCCGGAATCGGAACAGGAGGTGCTTTTAGGAAGGAGGAAAGAACCGGTAAAATCGTGATAGAAGGCGGAACGGTGAATGCAAGCTCGTTGAGTGGTGCCGGAATTGGAAGCGGTTATGGATATGTCCCTGGAAGCTCAGCGATAATTGCAAAGATTGAGATTCATGGTGGAATGATTACAGCCTATTCTTATGATGGTGCCTGCATCGGAAGCGGTAGAGACAGTTCATCGAGTGTACTGATTGACGGCGGCACCATATGCTTAGTGAAGAAAAATAATGAAAGCGGTAGGAATGCTGCTCATATTGGAAAGGGGTATGAGTCTACACAGGCACCAACCGATGTGACGATTACAGGTGGAACGATCTGTTTGATAGGGGAGAATGGACATATACCGCGACCGATCATTTATGGCTGGGAGAAGGCAGGCGAAAAGTGGCAGCAGAATAAACCAAAAGATGGGAAAGGTAACCCGGTTTATTACACCACAGCGGATCTGACCGGTATCTATGAAAATAATACACTGGTTGAAAAAGCAGGTATTGAAGGAAGCTCCTACGGCTTTAAGGATGTCCGGACAGATTCCAACGGAAAGATCTATATGTACCTTCCGGTTTCGGAGGCAGTGAAAGCCTCCTTTGGCGGTGTGGAATTTACCGGAAAGGTTGAGGCAGGTAAGGATGAGAATGTATTGGAGCGTAAAGAGACCTATATTGATTATCAAAGGGAAGTCCTGAAAAATATGGCTTTGTATGATCTCGAATATGCGGAATCCAAGAATTCTGAATCTTGGACAAAGATCCGGGCAGGCGGCGAGGTGTCTCTGACGGAAATTCTGGACAATCAGCCGGAGAATGCGAGAGAGATTACCCTGTATGTGCGAAAGGCAGCCGCAGGTTCCACAGCAGGAGGTTCCGCATCAGGCGAAGCAGCCGCAATAACGATTCCGGTAAGACCGGCAAAACCGGCGCAGATACAGGGAACAGATATAACGAAAGACAGCTACTCTATCAAGGTAAAAGGACAGGTCGATTCCCGTTATGAGTACGGAATTGCCGAATCTCTGGCTGGTGAGCCTAAGTGGCAGTCGGAGAAGAAGTTTACATCGAATCCGGCTAACACCTATTATATAACCCTTCGTGTGAAAGCAACAGACAACAGTTTTGCATCGAAGCCGGCTGATCGCTTATCGGTGACAATACCGGATATCTTACAGTTCAGCGGCTCCGGCACGGTATCCTTTGAAACAAAGGGAACCTTTGGACAGACACTGGATAAGATTCTGGTACAGCTGGCAGCGGGATTTCAGGTTGTTAATTATAAGGGATTACCGGTTTCAGGAACATGGAGCTTCAGTAAGGATCAGAAAGGAACGCTCGCTTCATCCATTTATCCGGAGGTAAAGGGAACAACTGCATATCAGGTAGAATTTATCCCGGATGGAGCGTCAGAAGGGCAGTATGGAAATAGTTTGGAAAGAGATGTGATTCCGGAGATATCACCGAAAGAGTTGCATGCAGTTCTTACGACACCTATTGAAAAAGACTATGACAGAAGTACCGATATTGCGTTAGAGGCAACGGTGAATATAGGTGCTTCGGGTCAGAGCTATACCATCAGTGGCCTGAAAGGAAGCTTTGCAGATGCCAATGCCGGAACCGGTAAGACGGTAACCATTGATCCTTCAGAGGCAGTCATTGAGACCGAGGGCAGTGCAGTGAATCTGCAGAATTACCGTGTGGTATATCCGGCTCAGACGACCGGAACGATCCGTCCGATACAGGGTTCGGTTTCAATCGATCCGGAAGCATGGACCGGAGAAAAAACCTATGGAGATGACAGCTTTTCCTTGACGGGTGTGAATGTAGTGGGAGATGGAGCTCTGAAGTATGAAAGCTCCAATGAAAATGTTCTCACCGTGGACGCACAGGGACAGGTGACCATTAAAGGTACCGGTTCTGCAGATGTAAGCATCACCATGGCAGAGGGAACGAATTACCTTGGCACAAGCACACCGGTAAAGGGAAGGATAACCATTGAAAAAGGGACACTCACCCTTGCCTTAACGGCTGTGAACCGGAGTACCGGAGTGCAGCAGCCGGAAGGGATTCTCGGAACCTACGAGGATGATTTTGATATCATTGCAGGTATTCAGGGAGCGTATGGTGACAAGCCGCAGGGTATGATCCGCTTCTATGATAATGGAATTCAGAATCCGGATACGATCCCTGTAGGGGAAGCTGGAACTGCGGTTCTCAACCTGCCAAAGCCGGGAGTCGCATCCGTAGGAACGCACCGGATGACAGCCGAGTTTGATTTTGACACTCATCAGGAGTGGGCGGCCAAATACAACACGCCTGCTCCGGCTGCATTTACATTTACGATCGGAAAGGTGGCTGCACCGCAGATCACCTGGCCGACGGCAGCGTCGGTGAAGGCGGGAAGTCCTCTGAGTGACTCTGCCTTATCAGGAGGAAGCACCGAATACGGAAGCTTTGCCTGGAAGAATCCGGCCCAGACGGCACAGGCGGGCACCCATAGTTACGAGGTGGTATTTACACCGAATGAATGGGCATCCGCTCGTTATGAGATCGCAGCAATGACCGGTATGGCAGAAGTGACAGCAACGGAAGAAAAGCCGGGCGAAACGGAAAAGCCGGGCGAAACAGGCAAACCGGGCGAAACGGAAAAGCCGGACGAAACAGGCAAACCGGGTGAAACGGAAAAGCCGGGTGAAACGGAAAAGCCGGGCGAAACAGGCAAGCCGGGAGAAACGGGAAAACCAGGCGAAACAGGCAAGCCGAACGAATCGAACAGAACGGATGATTCAGATGCTTCGGATGAGCCGGAAATACCAAGTCGCAACAACCCGTCCTCCGGTAAGGATAAAACCTCCGGCAGCGGTGCAGTCAGCCACGATTCAGTCAAAGGAACGATCGACAGTATAACAGGAATTATCACAGGAGAAACAAACAGCTTTGTCAATGACGGAAAGAGCCATTGGATGCTGAATGAGCATGGCTGGTGGTTACGCTTTGCAGATAATACCTATCCGAAGGGAAGCGTGCGTGATTCCGGTGGTATTTCGCATAGCTGGGAGCAGATCAACGGAAATTGGTGGGCCTTTGATGAAGCTGGCTATGCCAAGACAGGCTGGTTAAGAGATGAGGATTACGGCGGCTGGTTCTATATGGATCTGGAACGCGGCATGCAGACCGGCTGGGTGCTTCTCGATGGAGCATGGTACTATTTTAACCCGAATTCCGATGGAAAGAGAGGGATGATGTACGCCGGACAAAGGACACCGGATGGATACTATGTAGATAAAAACGGTGTCTGGGACGGAAGAAGCAAGCAGTAAAGCGAGTTTCAAGCCGAACCTCCGTGAGACTTGGCGCGTGATTCTGGTCATCGAAGCTGACATGCTTCTATCAGAATCACTGCGCATCTTCGCGGAGAGATGCTCTTGCACTAAGTATAGAATAATCCGGAAAGGATCTGCAGGCTTTGGGAATCCTTCCGGATTTCTATTTATTTACTTATTTTCGTGCAAAAAAACAACAATTCGTGTGTATTTGCTTGACATGTCGCGCGGATTATTAAATAATGAAAGCAGAGCAATAGACTGACTATATGAGCGTATATTAAGTGTGAAAAGGAATCAGAAAGGGGCGTTGTGGTAATGAAAAATACACGAAAAGCAGCGGCAATCTGGCTGGCCATGTCGTTGGCAATATCGACAGCTTTTGGGAATACAGCATGGGGAGAGATCCGGCCGGATACAGGGAATAATCGGTGTGTCCATGTGCATACAGCAGAGTGCTACAAAGATGCCGACGAAACAGCAACTCCATCCCAGATCGGAAAGGAGCTTACGGAATGTACCCACATTTGCAGCGTAGAAAGTGGCTGTATACGGGATACAGAGAAGGAAAATAATGAGAATGCCGACACGTTGGATACTGTTGCTTCCAATACAGGCAAGAATGATTCTAAGAAAGAGCAAGCTGGAGAAAAAGCCGCAGACCGGAAGGATTCTTCTGGTAATGCAGATGAGAACAATAACTTAAACGATGCGCCTGCTCAGAACGGGGCAGCACCTTCTGTCAGCACGTCATCCAATGCGAAAGATATCACAGCCACAGGTGGAACTGTCACACCAGTTACGCAGACGAAGATCCTGTCCTGGTCCTGGTTTGATCCGGAGGAAAATCTGCTCGATGGCAGGCTGGAGCTGACCGGAATCACTGAGGAAGCTCAGCCATCCTTTACAGAGATCATCGAGTATTTACCATCGGCCATTATCGCCCGGGTGGAAGAAGGCAAAGACGGCGAAAACGTTGAAGATGGGGAAGAAAAGAATCTGCTGATCACCAACTGGAGCTGTGCGGAGTATGTGCAGGACGAAGAAGGCCGCTGGCCACTGGAAGGCACCTATGAGTTTAAAGCAGAGCTGCCGGAGGGGTATGAGCTGGCAGAGGGCGTGGATGCGCTGGTGGTGGAAGTGTCCGTGGCGGGAGACCAGGCAGCGGTGATCAATGATGGATGGGATGTTTTACGTGTAAGCCCGGCTTCAGGAGAGGAGTCCATAACACTTAAGTTTAATGGGACAGATTTTTGGAGTTATAATAATGGTTTTAATAATATAAAGGATCGGACAAATATAACGGTTGAATCTTTGGAACAAGGAAATGATGGTCAGTATAAATTTCGGTTAACATTAAATAATACTTCAGCCAGTAATATTATTATACCTAGTGGAGACTGGGAAATCGTGTTAAATGGTAAGAATCAGTTGGATGGGAAAGGAAAGTATTGTTCTGGAATAGCACTTTACATTACTGACGGGGGAACCGCAACAATCGTTGCAGGAACTGGTGCAGCCTCTCTAACGGCTAATGGATATAAAACATCGGGTAACGCTGATGGATCATGTGGAATAGAAGTTCAAGGAAATTTAACAGTAAAAAGTGGAAATGTTGTAGCAGTTATGGAGGCGACGGGTCAGTTTAATGATGCATCTGGAGCAATTTATGTAACTCAAAAAGGAACTTTAAATATTAATGGAGGATCGGTTACCGCAAAAGGAAAGGGAAAGTATGGTCTATGTGCATTAGGAACAGTTAATATGTCTGAAGGCAATTTTGAGATTACTGGAGAAAACAAGGTAGCAGTAGATCATGGCCAGAATTCTAATTTTACACTTTCTGGTGGTACGGTTACTATTACTTCTCTGACTGGTCATACTGGATTTATTACAAAAGGTAACTTGACGATTAAAGGCGGAAGGATGAATGTGAACATTCTTGAAATTGCGAAAGGGGTTACAACGACAGTAGAGGGTGGAACGTTAGAGACTGGTGGATTAGTAATTGGAGATAATGGAAAGCTGATAAACAATGGAACGCTTATTGCAAATGGTAGTTTTGAAGGAAATGGAACGATTGAAAATACCGGTACAATCAGCGGAACCGGACAAGTGCCGGAAGGAAACAGAACAGACCCTGGTAAGATCACATTTATCCAGCCTTCGAATGTTTCGTATAAGGATAAATTGGTAGTGAATGTTAAGACTTGGGCGAAAATTGAAAAGCCAACGAATGCAGGTGCATTGACATATGAAATTCTTAATGAAAGCACAGGAAAAGGTACTATTGATACGAATGGCCGTTTGACAGTTGAAAAGATAGGTACGTTTGTAATTCAGGTTACAACAGAAGGGACAGGAGTCTATACACCTGCAAAGCCAGTTACGATAACATTGAAGGTTACTCCGGGAACATATCCTGTTAGGTGGGATTTAAATGTGGAAGCTGCTAAGGGTGTATATAATGGTGATGAGGGATATCCAGCAGCTGCAATTAAATATAAATCGCCTGGTATCCCAGCTGATGCAAGGTACGAATATCAACTGGCTGCAACACCGAACAGTAGTAATTTACCAGATCAATGGCTGTCAGAGTGCCCAAAGATTGTAAATGTAAATGAGTCTGGCAAGTATGTATTTGTAAGAGTGCTCACAGACAATTATCAGCCGGGAATCTTTGTTTCTCATAATCAAACGGAAATTACCCAGCGTAGCTTTGCTTCGGAAGTAACAGTAACGGTCGATCCCAGTACTTATAATGGAGAAAATCAGGATCCGAAGATCAAAGTGGTTGAGAACTGGAACGGTTCGTCAGGAAATGAGTTGAAAGAAGATGTCGATTATACCATTAAGTGGTGGTTAAATGAGGACGGTGTAATAGTCGACGAACGAAAGAACGCTGGAAACTATAAGGTTGTTCTGGTGGGAAAAGGGAATTATACGGAAGAACAGAATGGAGCTATATTCACAATCAACAAGTGTAAATTAAAAGCACAAATAACAGGAGATTCCTTCGATAAAGTCTATGATGGGACTACGGATATTACAGAGCAGCAGAAGCTGAAAATCCAGCTCTGCGACGACAATAATGGTACTCTCAAGCTTCAGGATGTTCGTGCAGATCAGGTGAAGTGGGCATATCGAAGTGCAGATGTTGGAGAGCACGATATAGATGCGACGATCAGCTCGTTAGCAGGTGATCAGGCAAAGAATTATGAGCTGACAGAACAGACGATATCACAGAAAGGAACGATCAAGCCCCGTGATTTCGCGTCCATGACGGTATCGGCAGACCCGCTCACCTACAACGGCACCGAGCAGCAGCCGAAGATTAATGTTTCTGTGGAAACCGGACTTGAAAATGTAAGCCCGGATGCAACATTTACCTACTCGAAGGACGGTGTCAATTACCAGAGTGAGATCCCAAGCTTTACAGAGGCGGGAACTTATCTGGTGTATGTGAAGGCGTCCATGGCGAATTTCAACGACGAAACGAAAACAGTTGCTGTGACTGTGCAGAAAGCAGCTGCTCCAACCGTATCTGCTATGTCAGAATCATACAGCTACAAAGAGACTGGCGAGAGACAGGTGGCATTGCCAGGATTTCCGGAGAACTGCGGAACCATTGGAAGTATCACGGCACAGATCGTTTCCGATGAGGGACAGATCTTAGATAGTGCGGCAGTGGATGGCATGAATCTGGTACTTCGTCTGAAAGGCAGTTCTAAAAACATGGTTGGCAAGACTGCCCAGGTTGTCGTGAAGGTGGAGACTAAGAATTACGAGGATATTCAGATTCCTGTGATCGTGACTCTGACTGCAGATTCGTCTGACAGTAACTCCAACAACAACTCTGGAAATAATTCTGGCAACAATGGCTCCAATAATGGTAATTCCAATGGCAGCTCCGGTTCAGACGGGGACAGCTCCGATTATGATGATCCGAACGAAAGTAGTGTTAAAGTAACCCCGAATAATCCGTCCAACAAGGTTACGAAAGACAGTCAGAAGGGCTACAGGAATGTGGAACAGGGCGTCATCACCGGCACAGCCAATCAGACCGTGAATGATGGCTACAGCCATTGGATGAAGGACGCCAAAGGCTGGTGGCTCCGCTTTAGTGACGGTACATGGCCAATGGCCGATCGCACCGGTGCATATCACTGGGAGAAGATCAACGGCAGATGGTGGGCATTTGATGAAACGGGTTATGCTAAGACAGGCTGGTTAAGAGACGAGGATTACGGCGGCTGGTTCTATATAGATCCGGAACACGGCATGCAGACCGGCTGGATGCATCTCAATGGAGTCTGGTACTATTTTAACCCGATTTCCGATGGAAAGAGAGGGCTTATGTTCGCCGGACAAAGGACACCGGATGGATACTATGTAGATAAAAACGGTGTCTGGGACGGAAGAAGCAAGCAGTAAAGCGAGTTTCAAGCCGAACCTCCGTGAGACTTGGCGCGTGATTCTGGTCAGAGAAGCTGACATATTCCTGCCAGAATCACTGCGCAGGAAAAAATCTGCTAAAATTAAGCTTGTCAAGCGTTTCGGTGAACGCTATAATAAAAAGCATTAATCGGCATCGGAAACAGAAAAGCAATTGAATTGAAAGGATTCGATTGCTTTTTTTAATTTGGCATCCCCATCCCATAATAAATTTATATTACACGTTGACTTTTTGAGATAAAGGGACATTCTATTGTGATCCCGACAAGGAACGTTTCTTCCCCGGGTACGAGATCAAGGTCACCGCCATGGTTTTCAAGGATCCTTCGGACAGAGGAAAGTCCGATTCCATGATCGGCTGCTGTGCCCTTTCGTGAGCGGAATGTTTTTTCCTCCGGAAGGATCAGACCATCATATGTGTTTTCAATCTTTAAAAAGTACATGTTGCCTCGAATCTCACCTACAGCCAAAATGCGGCGTTTCCCTTTCGTTTGGCGGCTGCAGGCTTCTACCGCATTGTCTAAAAGATTGCCCAGCACCGTACACAGCTCCACGTCAGTAAGCGGCATCGGATCGGGCAGATCGATCCGCACCTGAAGCTCTGTTCCCTGTGTCTGGGCGATACCATAATAATATTCGATCAGGGCATTGACAACAGGATTTTTGCAGAATGCAACATGGGAGTAGGCTAAAGATGCGGCAACCTGTTCCTCTACCTGAAACAGGAAGTCACAGATCTCCGTCTGTCCATGCTCCGAGGCCATGCGGTCTATGGCACGCAGATGATGTTTGATGTCATGGATCAGCCTCCGGTTTTCCGCTGCGGCCTCAGAAAGCTGACGGCTGTATTCGGTCTGCATAGAAAGCTGACGGATGACCTGCTTACGCTCCTCCTGAAAGATCAGGCTGTTTCCGTATCCTTCTACCACATCGTGCCAGAGAGAGTAACCGATCGCTGCTGCGATAAAGAGGCTGCCCCACTCCACAAACCACCCGCCGATGACCGGCTCATATACCGGCAGAAGCCGATCCCATATAAGGGCGCAGGTGGCGGCGGCTGTGGCATAGAAGATCGGTCTGCGTCGCTTTTCTCCCCGGTGGATGGCAAGAATGGATATGATAAGAAGATAGAGTGCCGATGCCGCTTTATAGCAAAAGACGGCTGCCGAGAAGAAACGAATGGCTCCAAGGGAAAGGCGGGAAGCCATCATACCATATCCCAGTGCATATATAAGGAAGGCAGCGCCTGCTCCGTTACTGATGGCGGAAAGAAGGAAGCCTGGGCGGCAGATCCGGTTTTGCAGAATTATGATCAGCAAGGTGACCAGATAGATACAGAACAGTTCGAGCGCATACCAGGGGAAGACAGGAAGTGCCATCAGCATGTGGAGTGCAGGATAAGAGGACAGACCACACATAGCAAGGCAGATAAGTCCAAACAGAAAGGCATTTTTCTGTTTCATCCGGTGACTGAAGTAAAAAGACAGCAGGGCACAGACGAAGGTAACTGTGCAGCTGAACAGGCAGAATGCAAAACGGATCCCCCGGGAGGTATTTACTGCCAGCATCGTCCCAAAAGCAGGCGGATAAACGATCCCGCCATAAAAGTGGTCATAGTTGCTGACCGCTATGGTGAGTGTGACCGGATTTCCTCCATAAAAAGTGACCATTCGGTTTTGAACCAAAGGGATCCTTTGCTCCGGATCTCCAAGCTGCAGGATCCGGTCATGGTCGAGATAAAGGGTATAGGAAGAAAATACTTCCGGGAGTTCAATGGCATACGCCTCTTTCCGTTCCGGCAAAAAGAAGGTCATCCGGTAAGTTCCGCAGCCGTAGGGAGAGGAATCTGCCGAACTGGAAAAATTACTCATCTCGCCAATGGAAAGATAGCGCATATAGTGGTCGGAATCCTGTATTTCTTCCGGAGTCAAAAGAGCATCCGGATAAAATTCCCAGCCGGATACCAGAAATCGTACCGGTGACTTTTTCAGATCATTCTCGGAGAGAGCCAAAATGCCGTTTGCCGCCTGGATCGTATTCTGACTATATTTATTATCGAAATGATACAGTCCAAGAAAAAACAGGGATGAACACAGGCAGACGATACATAAGGCAGCATATTTTCTTATAGCAGAAGACATCAGCTATTTCCACCTCCTACGCAGAAAAAGTACACCGGCGGACAAAAGAAGCAGGGAAGCCGGGAGCAAAAAGAGCAGAGGGGATCTGCCGCGCTCGGCGTCCGCAGTCAGAGTCGGGGAAGCAGGATCCTTCCCGTCTGCCATAGCCGAGGAGGCAAAATCCTTCGTGGCTGTCTGGGTCGGGGAATCAGGATCCTTTTCGCCTGCCGGAGCCGAGGACTCGGAATCCTTAGCGGCAGTCCGGGTCGGGGAATCGGGATTCTTCCCGTCTGCCGTAGCCGAGGACTCGGAATCCTTAGCGGCAGTCCGGGCCGGGGAATCAGGATTCTTTTCGGCTGTCTGGGCCGGGGAATCAGGATCCTTCGTGGCTGCCATGGTGTAGGTTCCGGTATGATCAATCGGAAAGGAAGCGGCTTTTGCTGCATCATCATAGTCGGAAACCGGGATTTTTATGCCGCTTTCGTCACAGAGATATAAGCTATCCGCTGCCGTCTCTTGCGGATAGGGCAGCATGACAGAGGCACCCGGCAGAGAGTCAAAGGAAACTCCGTTGATGCAAAAGGAAAAAGAAAAACTGCGGTCAGAGATTTTTTTGATGATGACCTCAATCTGATCGTTATTTTGGATGTCCTTTGGTAAAGAAGCTCTTGGGACGCGGATGGTGATGCCCTGTTTGGAAAAGCTTGCTTTTTGTCTTCCCGTTTGAAGCATCATCAATAAGCGCGTGCCGGAGATCCGGTCAGTGGTATCATCAAAAAATTCGGTAAAGGCTATTTCGGAGGAGGAAGGCTCTTTAGGATCTGAAGCCGCCTCTGCTTTAGAGAGCGGTTTCATAGAGGAGGCGTTCTCTGTCCGGTCGGTTGGAGCGTTTTCTCGATCGGGATTCTCATCCTTGTTCTCGTCCCCGTTCTGTTCAATCTTCTGATCAATGTTCTGTTCGGGCGGAGGCTGTGTGATGCTGTCAGGCGGATTTCCTTTTGCGTCCCCTCCATCGCGATCACCATTATAATACCCTTCAAGGACGAGCTCATCAGAGTAAGTGAGGGACAGGATGCCGGTCTGTCCGCCATCGTAATCGACCTGAAGACGGTAGCTGTTACCCGATGTCAGCAGATACGTTTTGATCGAGAGCATTTCCTTCCCTGCATAAACGCCATCTTCCAGCTGTTTCCATGGTTCATCGTTTTCGGATAGCCATACGTTGATCTTATCCGGATCACCCGGCGGTGTGACCCATGGAAAGCATAGATTTCCTCTGGCAGCTATAACACAGTTGATATCCGGTCTGCCGGGGGCCTGTATAGAAACGGGGATCGATATTTCCGGGAAAACGATCCCGTCCGCAAATTCCGTATTTTCAGGTGCGGCAAGCCGTCCCTTTGCCTGATACAGTCCCACAGTATCGAAATCAATATCGGAAAGATCCCATTCCACCAAAGCGGAATAGCTGATTTTGTTTTCTGTATAGCATTCCAGATGATGCGGGGAAAAACGAAGCAGATGGTTCAGCGTTTCTTCTGTACTGCCCTGTGGAAGTGCAAAAGCGTCCGTATAAGGATACCATTGTTCTATGGAAATAATGACAGCAGGAGGTGTTTTTTCTACATGGACGGAAATCACAAGCTCCTTTAATACATTTTCGCCAAAGCAATATCCCTCCGGCAGCTCGATCCTGCCGGTAGCGGCGTAATCCCCCAAAGTGGTCTGGTCAATGGCCGAAAAATCCCAGCAGACGGAAAATCTTTCAGACCGGCTTTCATTATTTTCAATTACAGTGGCGGAAACCGTTTGGTATTTAAGGGCAAAGAGATAAATGGGTTCCATGTCATCGTCGGAGGGGCTGCTTTTAAGGGGCAGCGTAAAATCCGGCAGGGCGAGAAGCTCATCTTCATTTTGTATTTTTGTGATCCTGATCTTATCGGCATCTGATGGGGTGGCAGTCTGAAGGGCAAAGGCGGATATGCTGCCGATGAAACAGAAAAGGCAGGTCAGACAGCAGACCAGAAAGAAGACGGGAAATCGTTTTTGTTGTGTCCGCTTTATTAGCATACAATTCCCCCCATTCCGGAGAAAACATACCGGCGGTAGACCTCACGCAGCTGTTTTCTGTTTCGGAGGGAGATCGGAAGCTCCTCTCCGTTTATCAGACGGAAGGTCTGACTGTCAACCTGGCTGATGTAATCCATGTTGATTAAAATGCCCCGGTAGCAGGGCAAAAAACGCTTGTCCTTCTGCAATGCGGCAGTAACCTCCTGAAAGCCTCCGCTTACCGGTATCACGCGTTCCGCCGTATGAATCCGTGTCATACGGTTTTGATAATCTATGTATAGAATCTTCTCTGTGGG
>OIWU01002071.1_pt1 | contig 17886 bp, 9 predicted proteins | sample 1587711 | NCBI WGS metagenome assembly OIWU01 (sample SAMEA3888909, study PRJEB22519) | human gut metagenome | biome: human gut; feature: human-associated habitat; material: faeces | place: Denmark | collected 2010 | reverse complement strand
GCAGCAGTCATCAAGACCGCCATCTATGCAGCCGACGGCACCCAGCTCTCAAATCTTCAGAAGGGTATCAACATCATTGTGAAGACCCTGGCAGATGGCAGCAAGAAGACAAGCAAGGTCATCGTAAAGTAAAGAAGCAGAGACCATAAGTAATTAGATTGACAGATAACATTCGGAGTGCAATATCCCCATCCTCTTTCAGAAGGATGCCGGATATTGCACTTTTTTTGTTCCCTCAGCTTCTGAAACAGCAGAAACGGGAACTGAGAAAACAGACCGTCGAAATGAAAAAAACAGAGTATTTACGCAAAAATCTGTAAACGTTTACGTTATTTTTTACCCCCAATATACCTATATTCTCATATTTTTTATATACTTTTGCAACAAGAAAACCAAGACTTAGCTATTGCTACGCATCCAGGTTGCCCCCACCGGAGCCTTCGGGAACCAAGAGGAACATCCCTTCAGCAAGCATCTGCTCAGAATTGGAATTCTACTTAAAAACATTAAATAAAAACATTAGAATATTAGTAATTTAGAATAAGTTTTATCTAAACCTAAAGTGTATGTCTGGTAATTTTAGAAAAAAGAAAATTGCTTTGGCAGGCGCACTGATGTTCGTAGTAACAAGTGTATCTGCACAAACAGTAAAAGGTGTTGTTACTGACAATACGGGCGAGCCAATCATCGGCGCATCTGTCATGGAGGTAGGTGTAGCTGGCAATGGTGGCGTGACCGACCTTGACGGTAGCTTCACAGTAAACTTAAAAGGCAAAAGCAAGAAACTGAAGATTTCATACATTGGTATGAAAGCGAAGGAAGTAAGCGTTGCAGGTAAAGAAACGATCGATGTAAAGCTTGAGGATGACAACACCACCCTCAACGATGTCGTAGTAATCGGTTATGGTACTGTTAGAAAGAAAGACCTCACAGGTTCTGTATCTTCTATCAGCGACAAGCAGATTGCCAACATTCCTGTATCTAACGTAAGCGAGGCGATGACCGGTAAGATGGCTGGTGTGAACATCACTACCACTGAAGGTTCACCAGATGCTGACGTGAAGATTCGTGTGCGTGGTGGTGGTTCTCTTTCACAGGACAACTCCCCTCTCTACATCGTAGATGGTTTCCCAGTTAGCTCAATCAGCGACATCGCTCCTAGCGAAATTCAGAGCATCGACGTTTTGAAGGATGCTTCATCTACAGCCATCTATGGTGCCCGTGGTGCTAACGGTGTTATCATCGTAACAACCAAGAGCGGTTCTGAGGGTAAGACTCAGGTAAACTTCAATGCTTCTCTTGGCTGGAAGAAGGTTTCTAAGTTGGTGAAGACTATGTCTCCATACGACTATGCATACTATCAGTATGAGTTGGGTAGCACTGACTATGGTAACTACAACGATCTCGATATCTGGAAGTCTATCGAAGGACGTGACTATCAGGATGAGGTATTCGGCCGTACAGGTAACCAGAAACAGTATAACGTGAACGTAAGCGGTGGTACCAAGGACCTGAAATACAACATCGGTTTCTCTCACAACGACGAGAAGAGCATCATGCAGGGTTCTGGCTACGCCAAGAACAATGTAAACGCCAAGATTAATGCCAACCTGAACAAGTGGTTGTCTCTCGACTTCAATGGACGTATGGCATTCACCAAGCTGGATGGTTTGAATGGTGGTGCTGATACCAACGAGTCGAGTGCAGCAAACTCAGTTGTTGCCAACACCGTAAGATGGAACCCGGTAGAGCCTCTCTCTGGTACATCAGACGATGATGAGGAGAACAGCACATCAACACGCCGTAACCCAACAGAGCGTATCACCGATACCTATAAGTATCAGGAGCGTTTCCAGCAAAACTACAACGTTGGTTTAAACTGGAAGCCATTCAAGAATATCACATTCCGTTCTGAGTTCGGCTATGGTTGGAAGTACAACAATACCGAACAGGTTTGGGGTTCTAATGCAACTACCAACTCTAAGTATGGTTACAACGGTCAGCCACAGGCACAGTTCGTACGCTTGGAGAACAAGAACTGGCGTAACGCAAATACATTGACTTACGACAACAAGAAGCTTTTCCATGGTCGTGACCACATCAATGTATTGGTAGGTCAGGAGTGGAGCAGCAGCCAGGACATAACCCGCACTAACACTTCTGTAGCCTTCCCTACTTCATTCACATTGAACGAGGTATTGGCAAACACAGCAGCAGGTACAGCACTTCCAAACGAAGGTAATATCAAGGCAGAGGAGAACATTCTCTCTTACTTCGGCCGTATCAACTATACACTCAACGACAAGTATCTGGCTACCATTACCGTTCGTGCCGATGGTTCCAGTAAGTTTGGCAAGGACAACCGTTGGGGTATCTTCCCATCAGCAGCCTTGGCTTGGCGTATGTCTGACGAGGAGTTCCTGAAGGGTGCTTCCAGCTGGCTTTCTAACTTGAAGGCCCGTCTGAGCTTCGGTACAGCAGGTAACAACCGTATCAACTCTGGTTTGCTGACTACCACCTACTCTATGGCAGACAACACATCAAAGGCTCCATTCTTCGATGAGAACAGAGCTTCGATGCTTGAGCATGGTAAATATCTCTATAATCCAGACTTGAAGTGGGAAACCACAGTGACCCGTAACTTCGGTATCGACTACGGTTTCTTCAATGGTCGCCTCAGCGGTACATTGGACTTCTACTGGAATACCACCAAGGACCTCTTGATGCAAAGTATCGTTCCAGCCAACACAGGTTACTCTTACCAGTTCCAGAACTTCGGTAAGACCTCTAACAAGGGTGTTGAGTTGGCACTCAATGCAGTAATCGTAGACAAGAAGAACTTCGGCTTGAACTTCAACTTCAACGTATCTTATAACAAGAACAAGATTGATGAGTTGAACATGGAGAACCCATGGCAGAGTTCTAACTGGAGTGGTTCTACCATCGCCAAGTATGAAGACTTCCGCGTAGAGCAAGGCGGCCGCCTCGGTGAGCTTTGGGGCTACAAGAGCAACGGCTTCTACACCGTATTTGATGCTGCAACAGGCAAGGGAGACTTGGTATTGAAGGAAAACGGAACCTGGGCACTGGCAGAAGGCGTAAAGGACAACAGCTACAAGCTCTTCGGCGGTAACCTCTATCCAGGCGTTGCCAAGGTAGAAGTTGACGAGAATGGTGAAGCAGTGAAGCAGCGCCTGGGTAACACCGTACCTACCACAACGGGTGGTTTCGGTTTCGACGGTCACGTTGGTAACTTCGACTTCAACCTGTTCTTCAACTACTCACTGGGCAACAAGCTGGTAAACGGTACCAAGCTTGCTAACTCATTCTATGCAGGTTCAGCCAAGAACTACAACCTGGTGGATGACTTCAACGTAGGCAACCGCTATACCTGGATTGACCCAGCCAACGGAAACAACATCGGCCGCCCATCAGCTAGCCTCATCACAGAATATGGTGGTGTAGAAAAGGTGATGAACCGCTTGAACGAGATCAATGCCAACGCCAATATCTACAATCCAGCAGGCGTATCAACCATGCAGCTCATCAGCTATGCTGTAGAAGATGCATCATTCCTGCGTCTGCAGAACGTAACAGTGGGTTACACCTTGCCAAAGAAGTGGGTAAACAAGTGCTATATGCAGAACGTACGCATCTACTTCACAGGTTACAACCTGCTTTGCTTCACCAACTACTCAGGCTACGATCCAGAGGTTGATACAAGTTCTAAGAAGAACCCAATGACCCCAGGTATCGATTATGCAGCTTATCCAAAGAGCCGCACCTTCGTAGGTGGTATTAACGTTACATTCTAAAACTTTATAAGATAATAACAATGAACAAGATATTATATGCATTTGCATTGGCAGGCGTATTAGGATTGTCTTCATGCTCCGACTTCCTGGACCAGAACTCTCCATCAGAGATGACTGCTGAGAATACCTACGCCTCACCTTATTATACCAATCTTCGCGTCAATAAGCTCTATGGCGGAATGGCTCAGGACCGTACCTACGCACAGGACCTGTCTATTGTATGGAACCTGAACAGCGACTGCGAATTGATTGACGGTCTTGGCAGCAATGCTACCAACACCTCAAGTGAACGTGGTAACATGAACTATAACATGGACCCGGGATGGAGCAAGATTAGCGGCGTATGGGATGCTGAGTATGGTATCATCGAGGATGCCAACCAGATTATCGAGGGTATCCGCAGCAGCGCAACTCTCACTGCCGGTGGTGCTAACCAGAAGTCTATGGAACGTAGCCTCGGCGAGGCACTCACCATCCGTGCCATGGTTTACTTTGACCTGGTTCGAATTTTCGGTGATATTCCTTTCAAGGTTGAAGCATCAAAGTCTGACTTGAGCAACGCTTACCTGGAGAAGACCGACCGCGACGTGATTATGGATTCCCTGATGAACGACCTGGATGAGGCTATCAAATACTTACCATGGGCAGATCAGGCAACAGGCTATACCACAGAGCGCACAACCAAGGGTTATGCTCACGCTCTCCTGGCACAGATTGCCATGACACGTGCCGGCTACGCCATCCGTGAGAAGTCAAAGGACGGATATGAGACAGCATCTTACAGCGATGCTACTTATCCAACACAGCGCCCTGGTGCAGCAGACCGCAAGGCTCTCTACGAGCGTGCCCTGAAGCACTGGTCTGCTATCATCAACGACAATACTCACAATCTCAACCCATCTTTCGAGAACGAGTGGTACTTGATTAACCAGCTCTCTCTCGACAAGACTTACCACGAGAACCTCTTCGAGATTCCTTTCGGTGAGAACGTAACTGGTGAGTTGGGTTACACTGTAGGTGTCCGCATGAATGGTGTTACAACAGAATATGGCTATGGCAACTCATCTGGTAAGATGAAGGTTACTGCACCTCTGCTCTATTCTTACGACAAGAAGGATACACGCCGTGACATCACTTGCGCCAACTTTGAAATCAAGCAGGATGGCAGCAACACCATAGAGAGCATGCTCAAGAATGCTCCTTTCGGTATATATGTAGGAAAGTGGGATGCCCGCAAAATGAACAACACCTGGTTGCAGAACAACCTAAAGGCTACAGCTAAGCACACTACAGGTATCAACCCTGTAAAGATGCGCTATGCTCAGGTATTGCTCTACTATGCTGAGTGCATGAACGAGTTGGCTGGCAATCCAGATGCCAACTACGAAGGTTCAGCAAACGGCATGACAGCCCGCCAGGCTCTGGAAGCAGTTCACACTCGTGCCTTCAATAAGGATGACAAGAACGATGCCAAGGCATACGTCAACAACATTGCCTCTGACAAAGACGCATTCTTTAATGCTCTCGTTCAGGAGAACATGTGGGAGTTTGCTGGTGAAGGTATCCGTAAATACGACCTGATTCGCTGGAACCTCCTCGTAGAGAAGATCAAAGAGTTCAAACAGACTTATCTGGCTGAACTTGCAGATGGTACTTACCAGAAGACCATCTACTTCAACTACCTGGATGAGAAGAAAACCAAGATTGACTTCTCTAGCGTAACATGGTATGGTATTCCTGACGGAAAAACATCTGCTGACTACGATGGCAGCATCGACTCATTCGGTGCAGCTAAGTTGGATTCAGGTTCTGATACACAGGTTGACGTAAACCTGCCTTCTATCAGCAGCGGTTTGGTTGGCGACAACGTAGAAGTGAAGAACCGCTACCTCATGCCAATCGCTTCAACAACCATCTCTGCAACCAACGGTAAGATTCACAACTCTTATGGTTATGCAGACTAATTCATCTTTAATCAAAAAAGAAAAGAAAATGAAGAGCATTAAAAACATATTGGGCACAGCGTCTATGATTGCATTGGCTCTGTCGGCTACTTCTTGTACCGATGGCAATGACTGGGACGTAGATGGCAGCCTGTCAAGATTGTTCGGTCTCAACGGTGACAAAATCACCGTTGAAACTGCCGAAACATCAGCTACGGTTACATTCTCTGCCTTCACATCAAAAGCAGTTTCTTCACCAGAGTACTATGTATTCGAGGTAAGCAAGGACTCTCTTTACGAAGGTGTTGAGAATGCTAACATCATCAAGTTCGGAGAAGATAAGTCGTTGACTTCATCTCCAGTAGTTCTCTCTGGTCTCGATGGCGACAGCAAGTACTACATGCGTGTAAAGGCTATGTCTTCAACAAGCAATGAGTCTAAGTGGGTTTACTACAAGGATGGTTCATCATTCAAGACAAAGGCTGAACAGTTATTCAACGAGCTTACTACAGCCGACCTCTTTGAAGACCACGTTAATTTCTCTTGGACTCCAGGTGCGACAGTTACCCATATCACAATTGTTAACGCAGCAGATCCAGAGGATAAGAGCAAGCATGAACTTACCGCAGACCAAATTGCTGCTGGTAAAGTTACTTACTCTAACGTGAAACCAACAACGACTTACATCGCCACATTATATAACAATGAGGCAAAACGTGGTCAGTTGCAGTTTACCACACCTGCAGCAATGCCATCTGCAAACTATAAGTACACGCTCCCAAGCGATGTGAATGTTATCTCCCAGACTCTCATTGAAGAGATTGCAGAGCAGGCCAAAGCTGCAGCAGGAAACGAGACTAACTATAGTGCAACCATCGGTATTCCTGCTGGTGCCACAGTTTCTCTCTACGGCACAAATGATTCAGATGGTGGCAAGACCAACGTAACCATCCCAGACGGAATGTCTGTTACATTCTTCGGTTTGGCAGGTGGTGATGCGCCTACCATCAATCTTGACAAGAACTTCGATGTTGCAGGTTCTCATGCATTCATCAAGTTCCAGAACGTGAAATTGGAAGAGAATGGTGCTGGCTACTTCATCAACCAGAGCAAAGCTTGTACCATAAGCGAGTTCACTTTGGAGGATTGCGAGGTTAGCAATATCAAAACATCATTCTTCCGTATCCAGGGAAGTGATGCTAAGTCTATCGGCAAACTTACCTTGAAGAACAGTATCTTCACCAAACTCTGTGCAGGTTATGGTTTCATCCACATTGATGCAGGCAGCGGTAAAGGTCATCTCGACAACGTAGAGATTGACGGCTGTACATTCAACAGTATCTGTGTAACCGGTAAGGTATTTATCTTCAGCAAGAAGACAGATATGCAAGACATCACCATCAAGAACAGCACATTCTACAACTGTAATGGTAATGGTCAGTTCTTCGTTGACTTCAACGCTGACACATTCGGACCAAGCACCTTCACTATTGAGAACTGTATCTTCGGTAAGAGTGCTGATGAAGCTACTAATAAGAACATTAGAAGCAAGACTCCAGCAACTGTAGCAAACAGCTTCAGAACAACAGACTTCTTCAAGGTGATTAAGGGCGTGAATGATACAGAGTTCAGCTCTACCCAGTTGTTCACTGACCCAGCCAATGGCAACTTCACCATCAAGGCTGGTACTTTGAAGGAAAAGGCTGGTGACCCACGCTGGTATGTAGTAGAGGATTAATCTACAAGGATTAACATCTCATATAAATTTAAGAAAAAGTGCAATGTTCCATATAAGCATTGCACTTTTTTTATTTTCTCTTATTCTCTATCTCATTTTTACAATTATTTTCTTGGAAGTTACGAAAGAAAAGCGTATCTTTGCAGCGAGAACATAAAATCGCAAAGATATGGCAAGATACATCAACCCATTCTCTGACTGGTCGTTCAAAAGAATCTTCGGCCAGGAATACAGCAAAGACTTGCTGATTGAGTTCTTGAACCAGCTGCTCCTGGGAGAACAGCACATCACGGATGTGAAGTTTAAGGACAAGGAGATGTTGCCAGAAACAAAAGACCAGAGAGGTATCATCTACGACGTCTTTTGCGAAACTGACACAGGTGAGCACATTATCGTTGAAATGCAAAACAGGAGCCAGTCCTATTTCATCGACCGGTCTCTCTACTATGCATCGAAAACGATAGTAGACCAAGGCATAAAAGGACAATGGGATTATCATCTCACACCTGTTTATGTTATCTGTTTCATGAACTTTGATGTAGATGAAAATACGCCAAAGAAGTTCAGAACAGACGTTGTGCTGGCAGACAAGGATAGCGGAGAGGTTTATTCTAACAAAATCCGCTTCATCTACTTGGTAATGCCTCTTTTCAAGAAGAAAGAGGAAGAGTGTAGTACGTTTTTAGATTGTTGGATTTATAATTTGAAGCATATGGAGACTTTGGAAAAAATGCCTTTTGAGGCTCAGCATAAGATATTCAAGAGACTGGCAGAAATTGCCGACTCCAAGAGCCTGACCAAAGAGGAACAGGAGAAATACGACAACAGCATGATGGTCATGTGGGACAATTATGCTGTATATAAGCATGCTGAAGAGAAAGGAATAGAAAAAGGAATAGAAAAAGGTAGAAAAGAAGGCAAAGAAGAAGGTAGAATAGAAGGTAAGAAAGAGGGCAAAGAAGAAGGTAGAAAAGAGTTTGCTTTGAAGTTGTTGGCGCACAACTTTCCATTAGACGAAATTGCCAATCTCACCGACTTATCTATCGAAGAGATTAAGAAATTGGAACAATAATACTATTAATAGAGAGGGTGTATCATAAGTGCGATGACATGCCCTTTTTTTTCGCTATTTCAGCCACTTCAGTCAGCAAACTCAGCTACTTCATTCAGCAAACAAATCCGTCTCATTCTGCTTACGAATTCGAATCTTCGAGCCAACGAAGTCATATCTTCAAGCCAGCGCAATCGAATCTTCAAGCCAGCGCAGTCGGATGTATCGGCTCAATGAAACGTATGAACTTGCGCAATGAAGAACATGGTTTCATCAGCGTAAGCGGCTCCGCTTACCATGGGCTGCTGAAATTACGTCACGACGTAGCATTTGCTGCGTCCCGACGTAATAACCAGTGCGTCGCGACGCAGCAACAGATACGTCGTGACGTAATTCCGGCTACCTCCTGCCCCATCAAATAAGCCTCACTTGCAAGCCAGAATCAACACCATTAAAGGCTATATTGTAAAAACAACACTTCCGAAAACGTTTACGTTAGATTTTTCGTTTATTTTATTCAACATTTAAAAATTTTAATTACCTTTGTAGCAGAAATCTAAGATTATAACCAAAAATCGAAGATTCCTTATGATCTATTGAGAATCAAACACGACAACAACTAATCGCTAGTAAGTTCAATTAGACCAGAGAAACTTAACAAGATTAATAATAACCTACAAAACAAACATCGTTATGTATCAACAACTGAAACGTGCCAGCATGGCACTGACCTTGAGTTCGGTTTGTTTCCTCGCTTTTGCGCAGAAAACAATCCAAGGTACCGTTAAGGATGCTAATGGCGACCCAATGATTGGTGTAACCATTACTGACCAAAATGGTAAGGCAGGTGGCATCACCGACCTTGACGGTAAGTTTACCATTCAGAACGCAGACCCTAATACGGTCTTGACTTTCAGCTACATCGGCTGCAAGCCTAAGAAAGTAAAAGTAGGAAGTCAGAAAACATGGAACATCGTACTTGAAGATGACAATGCAGCTCTTGACGAGGTCGTTGTCGTTGGTTATGGTACTATGCGTAAACGCGACGTAACCGGCTCTATTGCATCTGTCAACTCTGAAAAGATAGCCGCTCGTGGTACTACCAATCTTGCAGAGTCTCTGCAGGGTTCTGTTCCTGGTGTCAACATCACCCAGTCTGGTAGCCGTGCAGGTGCAGGCTTCAATATTCAGGTTCGTGGACAGGCTTCTATCAACAAGCAGGCACAGCCATTGTATGTTATTGATGGTGTAGTTTGCGACAACATGGACTTCCTGAATCCTGATGATATCGACCGCATCGACGTATTGAAAGATGCATCTTCTACCGCCATCTATGGTTCCCGTGCCTCTGCCGGTGTCATCATGATTACCACCAAGGGCAGCAAGGGTGCAGACAAAGCACAGAAGGCAACTATCTCTTATGACGGATATTATGGTATCAAGAAGTTGGCGCGCATGCCGGAATTCATGGATGCCAACGAGTTCATGGATTATCGTTTTGCCAGATATACCACGCTCGATGGTAAGAGCTACGATGGCTCTAGCCGAAAGGGTGTTGATGCCGAAGGACATCCACACTACATCATCAAGAATACCGACTTGAATTCTGCCTTCCTTGCCCGCAAGGGAGCAACCAGCTACAAAGACTCCAAACTTTATGACCTGATGATGGATCCAAGTTTCGACGGTTACGACTGGAAGAAGATGGTTACCCGCACTGCCGCCCAGCAGAACCACTTTATCAGTGCTGCCGGTGCTACAGATAAGATCAACTACCGTGTAGGTATGGGTTATCAGGGAGAAGAGAACGTATTCAAAGGCAACGACTATGAGCGTTTTAACTTCAAGGGAGCAATGGATGCCAAGCTCTCCAAGATATTCGAGGCAGGTTTCTCTACCAACATGTCAATGAGCCGCACCCAGGACGTATGTACTGATGGTACTTATTCTCCATACGTGAATGCATTCTATTTTAACCCATTTGTATCTCCAACAGATGCAGATGGCAACCTGATTCCTAACCCGGGAGCAAAGGCAGCCTTTGGTTCAGATGCACAGTTTACATCTACATATAACCCGCTCATCGATTTGAATGACGGCAACTATACCAATGAGACCAAGATGTACCGACTGATGGGTAACTTCTACCTGCGTGCCAACATCATCAAGGGATTGAAGTTTACAACCACCTTCTCTCCTAACTACTCTCACAAGCGTCAGGGAATCTTCTACGCAACAGGTCTGAACGAGGGTAATGATGTAGGTTCTACTTACTACCAGAAGAACAAGACCAACTTTGGTTCAGTAGCCAATACTACCCGTGTAGACTGGACTTGGGACAACCAGTTTGACTACAACCGCACATTTGGCGACCACACTGTTGGTGCTATGGCATTGTTCTCACTCTATAAGAGCAATACAGAATACCAGTATGAGGAAGGCAAGGGAATCGCTAGCGACCACACTACATTCCACAACCTGGGAACAGCCAGCGGCGACAAGACGCTCTCAAGTTCTTATACTGAGTCATCACTGGAGTCATTCGCTTTCCGTGCCAACTATTCCTACAAGGGCCGTTACATGGCTACAGCTACACTCCGTACCGATGGCAGTTCACGCTTCGCAGACGGCAACCGATGGGGCTGGTTCCCTTCTGTAGCTGCAGCATGGCGTATCTCTGATGAAGCTTGGATGAAGCAGTTCAACAACTGGTTAGACAATGCTAAACTCCGTCTTTCATACGGTGTTACCGGTAACAACAATGTGGGTGACTATGTAACTATCGCTTCTGCTACAGGTCCATCTTATGTAACCATAGATGGCAAAGAGGTACAGGGTTATTATCCTAACGGATTGGTAAATACAGAACTCATCTGGGAGAAGGTAAAGGAGTTTGATGTAGGTCTCGACCTGAGTTTCCTGAAAAACCGCATCAATGTAACAGCCGACTTCTACAACCGTCTTTCTGATGGTCAGATTATGTCACGTTCAGTGCCTATCGAAACTGGTGAGAAGACTTCAACCTTCAATGTAGGTTCTGTCCAGAACAGAGGTATTGAACTCGGTTTGAACTTTAACATCATCAACAAGAAAGACTTCTCTTGGAGTGCGAACGTAAACTTCGCCCGCAACTGGAACAAGATTAAGGAGTTGAGTAATGGTAAGGTTGATGAGGTAGCCAACAACTGGTTTATCGGCGAACCACTGAACGTACTCCGTGACTATACCCATACCGATGTCATCACCGACAAGGGTGTAACCATGCACACCATGAATGGTGACAAGCACTATACCCTGAAGGAATTCCACGAGAAGTATGGCACTAAGTATAAGTGGTATGAAGGTCAGATGGCAGTAAACGACTGGAACGATGACGGTAAGATTGACGACAACGATAAGCAGATTTATGGTTGTACCGATCCACGCTGGACCGGTAGTTTCACTACCAATGTTTACTTCAAGGGCTTCGACTTCTCCATCATGTTCTATACAAAGAGCGGATTCTGGTCACGCAGCTACTTCCATGAGAAGTATATGAAGTATGGCGACCGTGGTAATGCCCACATGCAACTGGACTACTACATACCAAAGGGAGCACCAATCATCGATCATGCAACAGGTGAGATTACAACCGCCACAGAGACCCACTACGGAAAGTATCCTTATCCAAACAACAGCGATACTTCGATGGGTGGTTACTTCGGTGACAAGGGTTCAGCCAAGGGAGAAGGTTTCCAGTATCAGAAGACCTCTTTCACCAAGGTTAAGAACATTACCCTGGGTTACACATTGCCTAAGAGCGTAGTAAACAAGGCAGGTATCAGAAATCTCCGTGTTTATGTAAACGTTCTGAACCCATTCAGCTTCACCAACTACAAGGGCTTCGACCCAGAGTGGGCATCACAGAATCTGCAGAATGGCGGTCCATCATCTGTAACCTACCAGTTTGGTGTAAATCTTAAGTTCTAATCTCATTAAATGAAGTAAACAATTATGAAAAAGATATTATATAGCGTAGCATTGGCGGCCTGCTGCATGGGAACCATGACAAGTTGCAGCGACTTCCTGGATGCTAGCAACAAGTCGAATGTAACTGCTAAACAGAGTTTTGCGACAAAAGAGGGATTAAACAACCTCGTCAATAATGCCTATCAGCATCTGCAAAACGTTTATGCAGCTCCTCTGTTCACTAGCTGTTTCTCAGCAGGTACAGACATGTATGCCGATGCCCGTAACAAGATGAACGAGGCATTGAACACTTACGAGACCTTGACTCCAGAAAATACGGATATCAAGAATCTCTATACTTACCTCTATTCAGGTATACGTGCAGCCAACTCTGTATCATATTATGCACAGACAGCCCAAGTTGATGACAAGACTAAGGGGCAACTTGTAGGCGAAGCCCGTGTATTGGCAGCCTACGAGTATTATCTTCTGGTAAACAACTTCGGTGGTGTGCCTATCATGAAGGACTTCCTCACCACAGCAGACACAGGATATCCGAAGTCTTCTGCTGCAGATGTATATGCCTATATCATCAGCGAGCTCGAAGATGTTATCAGCAAGAATGTGCTTCAGGCTTCTACAGCTACCAAGGGTGGCGGCAGAATCAGCCAGGAAACAGCCAAGGCGATCCTTGCCAAGACCTACCTTTCTGCAGCATGGGACCTCAACAAGCAGGAATACTTCTCTAAGGCTGCTGCTCTTGCCGATGAGGTGATTGCAGGCAGAAAACTGACTACCCCATTTGCCAAGCTCTGGAAGGCAGACGGATCGGGCGATGACAACGAAGAGTTCCTTTGGGATGTGGAATATGATTTGGCTACAGCCAACAATACAACCTCAGGTGGTACAGAATGGAGCGGTTACTACTGCAACTATCTGGGTGGAAACGAGGATAACATCAAGGCTACAACCTCCAGCTATGTACCAACCCTCTATGCCTTGCATTGTTTCAAGAAGGGAGACCAGCGTTACGATGCTACCTTCATGAAGGAATTGCCAGATATAAACAAGGGAAATGCTGCAAATACCGGTTACTGGACCTGGTACAAGAATGGTGAGAGTCTGGTAGGTAAGCCAGTAACGCGATACTATTCTGCATGGTATGAAACAGATGCCGACTTTGAAGCATGGAAGGCTATAGATCCTGCAAACAGAGCAAACACCTATCGCATTCCGATGGATTCACAGAGCAAGGAAGCACAGAATATGGACGGCAGAGATATGGAATATTACGATAACCAGCAACTGGTATATGGTTCCAGTCCATGTAAGAAGTTTGACGACAGCAAGACTGCTAAGACAGAGAAGAACACCTGCTATCGCGACATCCATATCATCACTTTGCCAGAGATGTATCTCGTAGCAGCTGAGGCTTATCTGAAGGCTGGTGATAATCCTAAGGCATTGGCACGACTCAATGAGGTTCACCAGCGCGCTGGCCTTCCTGCACTTACAGGAACTATCACTATCGATGACATCCTTGATGAGAATGCATGCGAGAACTTCGGTAATGAGGCTCGTTGGATGGATCTTCGCAGAACCCAGACTCTGGTAGAGCGTTGCACCAAGTATAACCATGAGATGGGAGACAAGGCTGCCCAGTATATCGGCAAGAAGCTTCTTCGCCCTATCCCACAGGCTGCAATTGATGCCAATGACCAACTGACATTAGCCGACCAGAATCCTGGTTACTAATCAAAGTCATTATGTTGATAAGAAAACCTATCAAGACATACGTTAATCATTAGGTTTAAGACCGTATTCTAGGGAGATCATTCCTGATGGATACGGTCTTTCTTTTGGTTCTATCGGCAAGGTATACGTAATCGTTTTCGTAGTTTTTCGCCCACTATCTGCATGCGATAAGCAAAAATGTCGTAACTTTGCAGAAAATCTTATAGAAAAGAAAATAATAAAATAAATAAACCTAAGAAGAAATGAAGAAATCAATCATTAAGACAGTCGTGCTGGCTGCGCTCATGGCTCTGCCAATGTTCACTAAAGCACAAACTTTCGCTGGTATCACAGCCGAGCAGAACGCACAGAAAACTCCTGAAGGATGGACTGCCGTAGAACTGCCACAGTTGCCTACCATCACTTCGGCAAACACATTTAATATCAAGGATTATGGTGCTTCTACTACGGCAGAAGACAACACCAAGGCTATCCAGAAAGCACTGGATGCTGTGCCTTCTACCGGTGGTATGGTCGTGATTCCTGCCGGTACATGGATGTTTGGTAGTGCAGACCAGATGACAAGCAAGACCGAGGTACTCAGCATCAAGTCTAAGACTGTTCTCCACCTTTGCGCTGGAGCCACCTTGAAGCTCGTAGAATACGGCAAGGCTCCAAATAATAAGACTGTATTTATCGGTTGCAAGAACAAGAACCAGAGCGACATTGTTATAGAGGGCGAAGGTGAAACTTCTATTATCGATGGTCAGGGAACCCGCTGGTGGAAAGCTCGCGACAACAAGGAGACTTTCAATCCTGGAGCCATGATCCGATTCGAGAAAGGCAGCCGATTCCTGATTCGCAATCTCAAGGTTCAGAATACTCCGGGTGTCAACATCACCTTGAGTAACAGCAATGGTGCCAGCAATGGTACTGTTCATGATGTAACCATCTATAACCCTTCTTCTGAAACCAAGACAGAGCAACCTTCTCATAACACAGACGGTATCTCTATCTGGGGTCATCACATGAACATCTATAACTGCAACATCAGTACAGGTGATGATAACGTAGTTTGCGATGACAATGCACAGTATATCCATGTTTGGAACTGCGACTTTGGTACAGGACATGGTGCTTCTATCGGTAGTTTCACCAAGAACATCAAGCATATATGGTTCGACAATATCAACATGAACGGAACAACAGCAGGTATCCGCATGAAGACCGGTATCAATAGCAGCGGTACCCTCCGTGGCGGTGGCGAGGAGGACTGGAAGTTCACCAACTTCACCATGACCAAGGTGAAGAACCCATTCTCTATCGACTGCTTCTACGATAAGAACTACAACAGCGATCCTGCCGTAGATAAGGCAAATGCAAGAGCCTTGGATAGCACTACCCCAACCTACACCGACATTCTGCTTCAGAACGTGAAGACAACAGATGTATGCGAAGGTAACACTATCTTCCTGATTGGCCGCCCTGAGAGCCACATCAAGAACGTGACTCTCGACAACGTACAGATTTCAGCCAAGAAGGGTATCGATATCCGCTTCGTAGATAATCTCGTGTTCAAGAACAACTCTAAGATTACCGTCAGCAGCGGTTCTATCTGGCTCAAGAAGTTTGATTCTACTTGGACAGACGAGTGTGATGCTACGTCTACAGGTTCAACCGTTACTGATACCAAGGGTCCTTTCACATTAAACTCAAAAACTTTGACGAATAAGACAGCCGGTTCTTTCAGCAACGGCTTCGCTATCAGCAATGAGAAGGGAAAGACATACGATGCTGGTTCTGGTACCAACTATATCAAGTATAGCGCAAATCAATACACCATCATCATTCCTGACGGCATAAAGATTGTCAAAATGGATATCGAGGGAAAAGACAATTACACAGATGCAGATGCCTATCTCGGCGAGATAAACGGTACAAGCTATGATGCTTCTACCTATGTTTTTCCAAAAGACAAAAGTCTGAAAAAATATACAGTAGAGTTTGATTCACCTGTAGAGCACACGCTTACTTTCACTCCAAAGGTAAAGCAGTGCATCTTGCAGTTCACTCTCTATACAGAGACTTCTACAGGCATCCAGCCAATTGCTGCCATCGCCAAGGTAGCCAACAACAACATTTACGACCTCAGCGGTCGCATGGTAAAGCTCAATGCCAAGGCAGAAGACCTGAAAAGTCTCAAAAAAGGTATCTATATCTACAACAACAAGAAATACGTAGCTAAATAATTCATTTAAACATCGGTAACAATGAAAATAAAATCGCATTCACTCCTGTGCATTCTCGCCACCATCGCATTGAGTTCTCCGCTCTCTGCACTGAGCGTGAATGCCCAGAAGGCGGTATCCAAGACATGGAATCCGAACCTGAAGAACGGAATGTACCGCAACCCGGTTATTGACGCCGACTACTCAGACCCTGACGTATGCCGTGTGGGCAATGACTACTATATGACCTCCTCTTCCTTCCAATGTTTCCCAGGCTTGCAGATTCTGCACAGCACCGACCTGGTAAACTGGGAGATTATAGGTGCTGCCCTACTCGATGACTATCCGGTTTTGCCTGAATACCAGGGCACCGAACTGGATTGGCGCAAGAAGGTTCAGCATGGTAACTACGTGTGGGCACCCTCTATCCGCTACCATGACGGATGGTTCTACATCTACTGTGGCGATCCTGACCAGGGACTCTTCATGACCAAGACACAAAACCCACGCGGTCCTTGGGAGCCTATCACCTGGGTGATGAAGGGAAAAGGTCTTATCGACTGCTGCCCTCTCTGGGATGAAGACGGCAAGGCTTATCTTTCGCATGGATGCGCCGGTTCAAGAGCCGGTATCAAGTCGGTACTCTTCGTAGCTCCGATGTCACCTGACGGCACCAAGGTTATCGGTCCTTCACGCATCGTATATGATGGCCATGAAGACCAGCCAACCATCGAGGGAACCAAATTCTACAAGCGCAACGGATATTATTACATCATGAGTCCTGCGGGCGGAGTAAAGTATGGCTGGCAGGTAGAACTGCGTTCCAAGAATCCATACGGTCCTTACGAGGAGTATGTGGGTATGGCACAGGGAAAGAACAAGAAGGTAAACGGCCCTCACCAGGGTGCATGGGTAGATACCCAGAACGGCGAAGACTGGTTCCTCCACTTCCAGGATAAGCACGCTTATGGTCGTGTGGTTCATCTGCAACCAGCCAAATGGGTAAACGACTGGCTCGTCATCGGTGACGACAAGGATGGCGATGGCTGCGGTGCCCCTGTTCAGCAATGGAAGAAGCCAAACCTGCCATCAAGCGGTAACTTCCAGCCTAAGGAATCGGATGATTTCAACAGCGTAGATTTAGGTCTGCAATGGCAGTGGAACGGTCCTTACAGTCAGTACTGGTACTTCTGTGATGCCAAGAACTCCAAGTTGCGTCTCTATGGCGTGCAGCAGGCTGAAGATGTAAAGAACCTGTATGATTTGCCCAACCTCCTGCTCCAGAAACTCCCTACCGAGAACTTTACTGCTACTGCCAAGGTGAAGTTCATACCTAACCGCACCGAGGCTTACAAGGAAAAAGATAAGGTATTGGGCGAAAGCGCCGGCATGATTATGCAAGGCATGGACTATGCGGCACTCAAGTTTG
>OIWU01002067.1_pt1 | contig 17924 bp, 24 predicted proteins | sample 1587711 | NCBI WGS metagenome assembly OIWU01 (sample SAMEA3888909, study PRJEB22519) | human gut metagenome | biome: human gut; feature: human-associated habitat; material: faeces | place: Denmark | collected 2010 | reverse complement strand
CCCCTCTAAATCCCCCTTAACTTTTAAAATTCTATCATTTTATAATAACCATACTTCACACACTTTGTATCATTTAAACTCATATCTTTATAACATTAACCCAATTTAGTTAATTTTATTTTATCTTTAAGTTGACAAATTTCATTTATTTGGTAAAATGTAAATAGGTCGAAAGGAGGAGAGACTATATGATTACAGCATTCGGGAAATTCTGTCGAATTTTAAGAATTAAGCATAACGAGTTGTTGAAAGATATGGCTGAAAACCTTGATGTATCCTCTGCATTTTTATCTGCTGTAGAAAACGGAAAAAAGGAAGTTCCTTCATCTTGGTTTGAAAAAATCAAAACCTTATATTCACTTACGGAAAGCGCTACCGATGAACTTTCTACAGCAATCGATGCTTCTAAAAAAGAGTATCGCGTAAACCTTGAAAATATTGCAATAGAAGATCGTGCATTAGCTTTATCTTTTGCTAGAAAACTTGAGTCAATTTCTCAGCTGGACAAACAAGTAAAGGACGAATTGCGTTCTATATTAGAAGAAACCAAAAACAACTGAAAAGAGGTGCTCTCTATTGAATAAAATTGCAAGACCAACATCAAGAATTAAACTAAGGGCCTATGCTAAAAAAATCCGTGAGTTAACAAAAACTCCGGAAGATGAACCATTCCCAGTAGTTCCATTTTTAGAAATAGTTCTAGGTGCATGGAATTATGAAATGGATATTGTACCAGATGAAGATATGAAAACCACTTATGCTGAAACAATTCCTTCGTTAAAAATTTTTCGAATTAGAGAAAGTGTCTACGATAATGCAATCGAAGGATCTCCCAGAGATCGTTTTACCATAGCACATGAAATAGGACATTTGTTTCTTCATGATGATGTCTCAGTATCATTCGCCAGAAATGAAAAATCCATTCCGGCATATAAAGACCCAGAATGGCAAGCAAATACCTTTGCAGCAGAACTTCTCGTTCCACTCTCTCATATCCGTGGATTGACTATTGAAGAAATTGCAAAGAAATACAGTGTGTCAAAAAAAGTAGCTCAAATCCAAGCATCGTATTTATCTAAAATTCCAGCCTAATAGCTGTTTACATAGATTATATTTCAGTTGGCGCTGAAATATAAAATGCAGATGGCGGGGAGTTGAGCATGAGTGTGATGATATTCTTATTATATCAACTTCCTTTCATTTTGCAAGATTTTTTTTGCGAAAGGAGGAATTATTATGTTCATTTTTAGGGCAAGTATGACCATTAATGGTGTAAAAATCTACGCCAAAGATTACGGCAAACGAGCTTTTAAAATTTGGATTGACAAGAAAAAGTGATATCCAACAAGCCAGAGTATTATTTGCTCTGGCTCTTATTCTTATACAAGGATAAAAAAAATAAGGGGACGGATAACCGCCCCCTACCATTTTCGTGACCTCACGAAAAAGCTTATTTCTTCGTCAGCACAGCCACATTCCCCTTACTTGTAACATTATACCCGATAACCTCCGCCACGTCCCGAATCTTAATATAATTTGTCCCATCCTTCAAAATCCGTTCCACCGTATGTTCCTTGCCATTGATAATCATTTTGCATTTTTCTACCACTTCATCATCCCTCATTTCGTATTGAAATACATCCTCGACAACAAACCAATGTGTGAATTTATTGCACCGCAGCGGAACCTCACGCACGCCGTAAGCCGAACCGTCAGCAGCTATGTAGTAGGGGTAGCCGTTCTTCATGCCAGTGTAAACACCGATATGCCCCTGCATCCAGACCAACGCCCCGATGGGTGCTTTTTCGATGGTGGAAATGGGGTTGATTTTGGTTGCCCTTGCCTTCCACTGTCCCGAACCGAGCGTCACGCCGCACGCCCACGAAATCAGACCGCTGCAGTCCACGCAAACCTTTCCGATTTTATCCCTGTCACTCAGCCAGACCATTTTCCCGTAGGTGTTTTTCAGAAATTTATAGTTTTGCTCCGTCATAATCTTTCCCTTCATGCCGTAAACATACGGCGTACCGATTTTGGAACGGCAGAAGGCTACCAATTCTTTTCCTGTCATTTTTTTCGCCATATAATCACCCCTTTACAAGCTCTCTGACTGTTTTATTTTCCTTCAGCAGCTTTCGCATTTCCTCCAGTGCCTCATCCACCCACAGAGAGAAGGTGTCAAAGGATACCGCCATAGCCAATGCAGGAAACCGCTGGATGAATAAATCGTAGGTCTGCCGCAGCTTCAGCTTCCCTGTGCCGCTGCCCAGCTCCGCCTCTGCCTGCGTGACCGCCCACAGCAGCCATTCCTTGACTCTTTCCCTCTGCTCGGATGTTGGCATTTTCAGAAACCGCCCGATGAATACACCGACCATCCCAGTGACTGCCATCAACGCAACAACCAGATACCAATTTTCCATTAAAAACATTATTCAATCTCCTTCCCTTCTGCTCGCCGCTTCCTGCGTTCTGCCTGCTCCACACCCTTATCGTACAGCTTCATCAGCCCACAGATGCCTAATTCTGTCCCAAATACGCGATGCGTACTGTCAACCACAGCACTCACATCATGGCCAAATGCACCTAATACCATGCCTGCAATCGTGATTCCTGCGCAGAATACCAACGAATAAATCACAATGCTGGACATGGTATCATCGTTTATCTTTGGTGGAAAACGAATCCGTCTGCGTTTTTTCATTAAAAACCGCCACCGTTCAGCAGGAACCCAAGCACCGCACCGACAACCACTGCAATCGCCTTATCAATCAGCCCATCCCAACGCTTTGCCGGCTTGGAAACCAGCTGCTTCACATCGTCCTTGATTTCTCCGACATCCGTCTTGATATGCTCCTGCTCATTTTGCAGAACCGAAAACGCGTTTGTCAGTTCTTCCAGATTGTCCTGCCGCTTCTCCATGCGGTCAATCCTCTTGTGTGCGGATTTGGTACTATCCAGTGCCTCTTGCACCATTTTTTCAATGTTTTCCATAAATCATCCCCCTTATCCTTGCACCTGTGCCGCTGTGACATGGTGCGGATTTTCAAAATCATTCAAGTGCTGTTGGAGCAGTGTCATAACCGAGGCGGCATTGATGTACGCAGAGGACGCAAGCGAACCGCTTTTCACGCCACTGGTAACGGATGCCGCAAGCGTGGGAATGAAATCCCCCAATTCCACATCGTTGTACTGCTCTAACAGGCAATCCCATTCATACGATATAACCTTCGCCTGTTTTTGAAAGTCCATTTTGGTATTGATAACCGTTACCATATCTCCCAGAAAGACCTCCTCCAGAACGGCATAATCACGATATTCCACCGTCTTTTCCAGTGCCACAAAATCCACCTTGATGTTAATACTCGGAATATCACAGCCTTCGTCCAGCAGCTTTTGTGCCTCTGCCTGCACCTCGGAGAGCGTCTTATTTTCATCCTCTAGGGTATAAATCTTCGGGTAGATATAATCGCCCAGATGGGGGCTTTCGAGCGTTGCAGAGCCGTTCTTGCCGTAGCAGATAATGCGCGTCTTGACCTCTGATTCATCCTCCGTCACCTCAAGCCCGACAAGGTTTTTCCCGTAGCGGATAGAAACGCCCCTGTCCTGTCCCAATGCCGCCTTGACGGATACCCGAAAGCCATCCCGCAGCAGCTCGCCGCCGTAGCCCTTGACAAACGAGGTTGCTTCGTCATCGTCCGAAAGCAACGCCTGTACGGGATTCATACGCCCCGTTGTGAACGTCCCTGTCAGCGAAATATCCGTATCAAAGGAAAAGGGCATGGGATAGGCAAACGCCGTCTGCATGGCTGCCAGAGCCGCTCCTGCCGTGCCACTGTGGCTGATTGGTTCGCACTGGTTGTCCAGTAAATCATAAAAAATATGTCTTGCGTTGACCGAAATTTCCTTCATGCTTGGCTTGACGTAATAAATGCGGAACGGCTGCATCCCTCTTGGCGTAGAGGCGTAAAGAATCCGCCCTCGCTCGATGCGTTTCCACTTGCCGCCCTCGTCATACGGGTGCTTCAGCTCCAGTTCATACGCCCCGTTCAATTCCTCCGTCACAATACAAGAGCCGGGAACCAATGCCCCCAGCCCGATTGTGTCAAATGTCTGCGCTGTTTTTTCGTGAATGGTAATCATAGCATCACCCCATCATGCCTACCAGTTCCTGATACTGCTCCTCCGTGATGCGGTTCGCCATGAGGAATACGTCTAATTTGTTCATCATATCCTCTTTGTTGTATGCCCCTCTGCTAATCAGCTTTTTCAGTCTTGCGTATGTCATAAATATCTACTCCTTTCAAATTTCAAGTTCCTTCAGGCAGACTAAATAGTCTACATTGATTGCAGTGTCTAAAATTGCCTGTTCGGTTTCGGATAGGGGCGGTTCGGGGGTGGGTTCGGGTTCGGGTGGTGTGTATTCCGAAAACGTACCTATTTCAGAATCATAAATCATGCCAAGCGTAACGGTATCGTCACAAGGAATAGCAGTCACAGGATTGCCCGATGGGTCAGGTGGATAGTAGGGTTCTGTTTCCCTGTCTTTCAGAACGTCAATCACTCTGTTTTGTAAAATCATTGCATAGTTTTTCATTTTTTCACCTCCTTACCATTCGATGATGACAATGCCATCGCCGCCAGCAGATGCACCAGTATAATTATAACTACCGCCGCCACCGCCACCACCATAACCTGGCGGAAATTGAGATGCCCCCTTTGAAGAATCAGCACCATTTCCTCCGCAGCCATAAGAACCGCCGCCGCCGCCACCATTTGGGGAACTTCTTACCGATCTATCCGCTACTGTACCTCCATTACCTCTAACTCCATCTAGTCCATATTCAGCCCCACGATTACTGGAGGATTCTCTGTAATAGAATCCTCCTATACCACCAACACCAGCACCAACAAGCCCTGTTGTAGTACCTCCACCTCGGAGTGTAACGAGGTTTCCGATAATTGTAGGTGTGCCATTTGAACCTGCACTACCACCGTTGCCAACAGTAATGCTTATTGTTTGTCCTGCTGAAACAGAATACGGCTCCCTTATGATGCACTCGCCACCATCGCCTCCTTTTCCGCCGTAATAATAAGAACCACTATCACTATATCTGGTGCCTCCCTGCCCACCTGCACAGGCAGTAATCCAAATTTTCGTTACGCCATCGGGAACGGTAAACGTGCCATTTTCGGTAAAGGTCTGCGTACCACTCTTTGCGGGGAGCATTTTATCCAACGACTGAAACCCACTTGTCCCAATCGTACTATTCAAATAGGCTTTAATCTTTTTCTCCAGCGCACTCTCCACATCCCCACGCTGTGCAAGCATTTCCAAAATCCCCCAGAATGTATCCACGCCGTACTCTGCCGCCTTGTCCCCAGGCTCGCCGAATGCTGCGGCAATCTTGTGCATGGTATCCAGTGCGTTTTGAATTTCCTGAAACAGCACCACCAAAACGCCGTATTCGTTTTCGCTTTCTACCGCATCCGTCCAAGGAATTGCCGCCGTCACATAGATTTCAAACACCTGCGTAGACAAAATCTGACCGCCTGCATTCCAAACGGAAATCTGTGCCTCGACTGCCTTTGCCTCCGAAAGAATTTCATTCGTCAGGGCAAATTGGCATCTGCCCGCAGTCGCATCTGTCACTTCCCCCTGATTAAAAAATGTGCCGCCGTCCGCTTTTCTGAATGTGATACGCACCTGCTCGCCTGTCAGATTGATTGCCACACCGTTTTCATACAGGCACACGTCCAAATATCTGGATTTTGTATCGTTCTGCACAGGGCGAATCCCGATGCTGTTCGGCTTTTTGTTCACATCAATTTCCAGACGATTATACGTTTTTGCCATTTTCCCACTCCTTTCCAAAAATCGCATTAAAAAAGCACATCCGTTTTATTTTCAGATGCGCCTTTCTTGACAGAATATCTTTCTTTTGTTATCATAAATATAAGAAAAGGATTACCGCTTTTGGAAGGGCGGTCAGTCCGAATGGTTTTGGAAAGACCGTCTAACTTCTGTTAGGCGGTCAATTTTTATTTATCCCCTGTTTTTACACAGGGCGATAATTGCAACGATAAGAATACCTGTCTGAACTAACTCAGAATATGTAATATACATCGTGCATCACCCCCTTTTCAGAGAGTGACTGAACCGCCAAGCGATAATCCTCGCTTACAGCATACCATAAATTTCATTTTTCGACAACTACAGCCATCTCCAACGGGGCTGTATTTTTATTTTGCTGACATTCCCCGTCCAGCGGATTTCGTTCTGCCCGACCTTGAATCTGGGGAACTCCGCACCGCCGTATTTGCCGTTTTGGTTGGTGTTCCCCTTGAACACCTCCATCATTTCACTGTCAATGGTAATGCTCTCCTCCACGCCGTACAGGGGGAAATCCGCCCCATTGATAGTAAGCGTGATATCCCCTCTGCCGTAAACCGTAATCAAAGGCTCACTATAGACTGTGCCGCTGTTGCGGATGGTGGTCGGGGCGGTCAGCTCCAAAGCATCCCCTGCGGCATTGACGCTGTATTTGAAGGGCTGTGTATCCAGAATGACCTGAAATTTCTGGAACACACGCATCATCTGGGCTATGCTGATTTTATTCGCAATCGTCACACGATACACCTTATCCGGCTCTGTGGAAAATGTCATTTCGCCACTGCCAACAAGCCATGCTGTGATTTCGTCCAGCTTTGCACGCTTAATCAGCGCACATTCCATCGTCCTGTCATAGCTTTCATAAACGCCTTCATCTGTATGCAGAGAACCGTTTCGCCCCGCCACGGTAATACTTTCTATCCGCCGCTCCGCACGCACCGTTTCCGGCATAGCGGTCACAATGACCCCCATCTCTCGGCTGTCAACGCCGTTGAATGTAAACCATGCCTCATGTATCATTTGTTACCACCTCTCCCTGCGCTTTGCTGTCTGCGGAGAAACTCGATCTGCTCTGCGACAACTCTTGCTTCTCTTTCGCTTTTCACACTGTCGATATGCACATTGATGTCCCCGTAGGTGTAGGTCTGAGATTTGCTGATGTCGCCCGTTGCCGTTTCCACTCTGGGCGGACGTGCAACTGCGTCCATGCTGTTCTGTACCGTCCGCATCACCGATTTCATTTTATCTTTGATGCCGATTTCGTAGCCCTCCATGGAATACTCGCCGAAGCCTTCAAAAACCTTAGAGGGCGAATGAATGTCCAGTTTAGACTTCGCTTTCGCAATCGCCGCCGCTACCACTTCTGCAACTGCTTGAATTACGCCACTCCTTCCGTTCTCAATACCATCGGCAAGTCCTGCCATCATCATTTCGCCAATATTGACATATTCAACACGAAAACCCGTCATAACCTCGACAAGCCTCATTTCAAGTGCCTGCACATATTCCGTCAGAACAGGCTCCTGTGCCTGCAAAGATGCAACAATCTGTTTCATCGTTATCCCCTGCGTATTCTGGTTTGCGGTCGCAACAGCTCCGGAAACAGCACCTGCAATGTCAGTTTTACTGTCAGCTGCCATGCCCTGTGCAAAACTCTTTGCCGCTTCTGTCCCTGCCTGATACAGTTCATCCTTGACTTCTCCAATGGTCTGCGGCAGCTTTTCGGTGTAGTTCTGTTCCAGTGCATCAAATTCGCTTTGATAGAATTTTTTCGCCGCATCTGCCGCCAACTGCTGTTTTTCTTCGTATTTTTGGATGTATTCCTGCAATTTCACATCAGACATACGAGAGAGCTTATCCATGTAGTCCAGTGCATCATCCACGCTCATTGCGGAGATTTCACTCATTAAGCCCCCAGACAAGCCTTTTGCCTGCATTTCTTCAATCGCATTGCTGTATTTCTGAATCTTTCTGATTTCGGCATCCAGATCCCCAAGCCGGAATATCTCCTTATCATCCTCCGTTTTCACGCGTTCAAACAAAGAACCGTAGTCGGCCAGTTTTTCCTGTAAGCTGGTTTGCTTGCTTTCAATCTTGGAAAGTGCCGATTCATATTCCTTCTGAAAGGTCTGCAACGCAGAAAGCCGCTCCTTCAGCTTTTTCTCCTCTGCTGTTTTTGTGGCATCCTCCTGTTTTTTATTCCAGTCGTTTTCCAGCTTTGTAATTTCTTCCTGTATCTTCTGCCGATTCTTCTTTTCTGCCTTTTTCAGCTCCGCACGCTTTTTCGCAAGGTTGCTCTTGTATTCCTTCAATTCCTCGGCGGCTTTCTTTTCCTCCGATTTCTTCTGTAAGGCTTCAATTTCGCTGTTGGTTTTCTCTAATTCGCTTTTCAGCACGTCCCCAACCTTACGGGCAGTCTGCTGTGCGAAGGCTACCATGGAATCCATCCCCGCTGCCGCCTCTGCAATGTCCTCTGCCATCTTTTCAGCCGCTTCGACCGCCTCGCCTGTGCCATCCTCGATGCCGACAGCAACGCCGGCAGGAATCTGTTTACCGACCTCATCACGCATGACGCGGGAAGGGGAATGAATATCAAAGAACTTTTTCAGGGTTGAAGCCGCAGATGAACCAAGTTTTGTAGCCGCTGCGACCACTTTATTGATTGCCCCTTTTGAAAGTAGACCATTTGCAAAACCCTTTGTACAATTTTCAGCAACACTCTCCATTTCGGATTCCGCTTTTTTCATTTCAATAAGCCCTTTATCCTTCATAGTTACAAGTGCATTTGCATATAGCACAGCATTTTCATCTACTCCGGCTTTCAACGCCTTCGGGACTTCCCTGCCGGCATCCGCATACGCCTGTACCGCATTCAAAAAATCATCCTTCGTGGACATTAAAGCATCCAATTCCGCCTGCCCAATATCATAACCTGCATCCTGTGCCATTTTCAATCTGGTTGCAAAATTTCTCGATGTGACTTCCAGTTGCTGATCCAGCTGATCCTTTGTTTCATCTGTCACTCTTTGCTGTTGATATACATACTCATTGAGCCCGTTTTTAATTTCTTCCAGACTGTTAGACTGACTCAAAGCCAAAAGGCTGTTATATTCATCGATGTCCTGATAGGAGCTGCGCAGGATGTCGGTCTGCTCTGTATAAAGCCCCTCCATTTCCGCAAGGTCATCCTTTACCTGCTGCAAAGCAGACATGGCTTTTGTCTGTTGACCTGTGCTGCCGTTCATCAGCGCGTCTTGAAGCTCTTTCTCCTTTTCAATCAGCTCCTGTTTTTTTGTGGCAATATCATCCTCCAGAGTTATAAGGTTCTGCATTGCCTCTGCTTGGTTCTGGATTGCCGCCGTATAAGCCTCCTCTTTTGCGTTCAAAAGGGCATTGACACGCTTCTTTTCCATTAGCAAATCCAGATTATCAGCTGTCTGCACATACGCCTGTCCTTCCTTTTCCGTCAGAGAAATTGCATTCGGAATCACACTGTTGATTTGCTCCGCCAGAGCCTTTGCCCTATTTTCGTAGCCATCCTTTACCTGTCCGTTTGCATCGCAAAGCTCCTGCAGCTGACGAATCAGGCTGTCTGTGTAATCCATTTCAGAAAGAGATTGATTGATGCTTTCCTGCGCCGTTTCCTTCATGCTCTTGCGTGCCTCTGCCTGCTGATTGATGGAATCTGTTGTTTCCTCCAGACGCTTTCGGAACTCGCGCATCCCCTCGCTTTCTTCCTCTGTCGCAGAAAGCAGAGAAACCAGCCCAATGGTCAATGCTGCCGCACCTGCAATCAGAAGTCCGAGCGGACACGCCGCCACCACAGCATTATAGGCAGTCTGTGCCGCAGTCATGAGGGCAATCTTTCCTGTTACCACGCCAACCACAAGCTCTTTTGCGCTCAGCGTAGAGGTCAGCAGTAACTCCGCATTTCGATTGACTGCCAAAGCCGCTGTATAAACACGCACTGCCTTTTCCGCCGCCTGCCAGCTTTTCACTACCGTAGAAAGACTTTGCACTGCCTTAAAGGTTCCGATTGCCGCCGCCGCTGTCAGCGTTACATTCTTAATCTCCTTTGTGTGTCTGAGCATAGCCGCAAGGGCGTTGATTGCCTTCGGCAGAGCCTTCACCGCCAGAGCGGTTGTTTCCTCCATGAAATGCCCTGTGCTTTCCGCAAGGTTATCCACACTTTCCGAGAGTTTTCCACTCCGCAGATTTCTTGCAACCTCATCCACCGATGTGATAGCGGTTTCCGCAGCCTCTTTCATAGGGGTTTCAAATTTTTCATAGACCTGTATACCAAGCCCTTTCAGACCACTGCCTAGAATCGTCATCTGCCCCTTGAGGTTGTCCATCTGCACATCTGCCATATCCTGCATGGCACCGCTGCTGCTCGCAATGGATGCAGAAAGATTATCAAACTCCGCACCACAACCCGCAAGCATTGCCTCCGCACTTTTCAAATCTACTTTATTGAAAATATCGTTCAGTACGTTTGTTTTTTTCTCTTGACTCATGCTCTGCATTGCAGCGTCCAGCTTTTTGAAGGTTTCATTCAGAGGATTCAGATTCCCTTCCGCGTCAAATGCAGACACACCAAGGCTTTTCAGCGTTGCCGCCGCTTTATCTGTCGGTGCGGATAAGGATAAAATCATGTTTCTCAGAGCCGTACCACCCTCTGCACCCTTGATACTTCGGTTCGCCAGAACACCGAGAGCCGTATTCAGCTCTACTGTGCCGCCTGCAAGGTTCTTCGCCGTACCGCCAACGGTCAGAATTGCTTCGCCAAGCTGTGCCACGCTGTAGTTCGCCTTACTGGATGCCCTTGCCATCTGGTCTCCGAACTGTGTCAGATTATCTGCGCTCGCCTCGATGCCCAGAGCCGCCATTGCATCTGTCGCAAGGTCAGAGGCATACGCCAAGTCAAGACCACCTGCCGCTGCCAGATTCAGCACAGAGGGCAAAACCTCCGCCGCTGTGCCTGCGTCATACCCCGCCAAGGCAAGATAATTCAAAGCCTCTGCCGCCTGTGTAGCCGTAAATTTTGTGGTTGCGCCTGCGTTCTTCGCCGCCGTAGCCAGTGTTTCATAAGCCTCACTGCCGTTATGGATTTCCGAAACGCTCATGCCCATGGTTGCCGCTACCTGTGACATGGATTCCTCAAAGTCACTGCCAACCTTGATTGCCGCTATGCCAAGCCCCGATAACGTACCCACCGCCGCCGCTGCCGCAGAAACCGCCGCTTTCATGGCTGCCTTCATACGAGCGGAGCTTTGTTCGGTCTTATCTAAATCCTTTGACAGTGCATCCGAGCTGTTCCCCAGCTCCTGCATTTCCTGTTCCATACGGTTCATTTCCGTAGTTGTGCGGTTCATCTGGGTTTGCAGGTCATTCACGGTCTTAACCTGTCTATTGTAGGCATCCTGCGCCTTTCTGGCCTCCTCGCTGTTCTCCCCAAACTTCTGCTTGGATTTTTCCAGCTCATCCGACAGGGTTGCAAGTCTTGCCTTTGCGCGCTCGCTCTGGTTTTGCAGCAGCTTCATTTTCTCCGCCGAGGCATTGAGTGAACGCTTCAAAACATCACCCTTTGCCGTTACCGCGCCTTCACTGTTCTCCATGCCCGAAAACGCAGAAATTACGGATTTCATTTCACTGCCTAAGTTTTTTAATTGGGAATTGATTGCCGCCAAGCTCGACCGAAACGCCGCCTCGCCGTCAATGCCAATCTTTGCACCAATATCCGTTCCCATTTCGCCACCTCCTTTTTTTGCATGAAAAAAGCACCCAAATGATTTGAGTGCTTTCTGATTTCTTTGTATTTAATTTAAAAGTGTGCTTATCATTGCATCCGTCTGATACATGTCATTATCCTTGCGTGTGTATGTGTATTTTACGGCTGTGTCCGTTTCGGAATAATAAGGTACTTTACAAAGAATTGTAACCTCGCTGACATTTTTCAATTCTTTTCCTATTCTTGCCGCAAAATCTTCACTGTACATAGCCAACATTTTCTTTGTTGTGTCCTTTGAATTTTTTGTATTCCAGGTCAATTCCATCAAAATAATATAATCATTTTCCGCATCCGTTCCTAAATTTTCATTGACAAGGATATTAGAAACAGTAGCAGATTTATAATTTTCTGCACATATTGCTCTTGCACTGTTTTCTATTATTTTCTGCTCTGTCATTGTGCTTTGCTGCGATTGATTCGTCTGCTCTCTTTCCGTTTCTTCCAGTCCATCAGCGTAGCCATTATCCATCATCATAGACATAGCAATCTTTTCAATATAATCTTGACCGCCATAATAGCACGCCGGGGCTTGCAAAACATCACTGTACCCCGCATATTCCGCATAAACACACACCTTTTCTCCTACCTTTGGAACAGCAAAATATTTTTGCAGAACTTCCTCTGTAAAGCCTCCGTATTCCACGCCTAACATCATTAACAGCAAACTGGGGTCAACAATAGAAACCTCTCCGACATCCGTCTTAACGGTAAAAGAGCCGATACTCATACCTTCTTCGCCCTCTGTTACCTCACTTTCTGTTACCTCACCCTCAATCTTATACAATTCGCCTTCCAAGCCGTTTTCGCTTGCAGGCGTTGTATAAATGATTTCTGGCGGTTCACCAAAATTGGCGGTATCTACAAAGGCATCTATGTGTTCCGGATACACCTTGACCTCATTGGTTTCCTCTGTCTCTGTTTCTGCCTGTTCTGTTCCGCACCCTGCGGCAACGCCCATCATCAAGCAACCACATAATAAAACAGCCAAAAATTTTTTCATACTACCCCTCCTGTGTCATATCGTGCCATTTTTCTAAAATTTATCACATAACATGACGTATATCAAGAATATTTTCACGATTTTACACAAAATCCATCAGCCGCCAGAATTCCGCTTCCTCCTGCGCCTTTGATTTTTTCATTTTTGCGCCTTCGTTTCTAATCTGCTCCACAGCAATCAGGTCGCACAATTCGCCAAAGGGAAGGGCATAGGCTGTCTCATAGGACAGCCCGATTTTCAATCCGTACCAGATACACCACCCGACATCTGATTCTGTCGAGTGGTCTCCGCGTTTTTTCCTTCTTCATCTTCTGTTTCAATCCTTCTTTCGCTGCCGTCTGCAATCGTTTCAAAGATTTTAGTCTGCATATCCAGAAGATCATCCATGCCACATAAATCATAAAGCGCATCATAGCTCAGAGGGGGCGGCGTGCTGATGCCTTCCATCTTGGCATATTTCGCCCCTGCATCCATCATGGCAGACAGCAACCAGAAGCTCTCATCCATTTTCTGCACCTCTGTCCCCTCCGTCAGCGCCTTCCCGATATTTTCCGCGTTCTCGTAGCGTTCCGAACAAGCACGCATCACGCGAGCGGAAAAGCACAGCAGATATTCCTTTTTGTTAATTTCAATTTTCGCCGTTCTCATACGTTTCTTCCTCCGTTTCCTCCGTCAGATTTACCGCTTCTTCTCCCCCGTCATGCGCGGCTGTCATGACGGCATTCATTGCTCCCCCGTAATGCCGAGGAATTTCTTAATTGCCGCCTCTGCGTCCGCCTCGCTGTCCATAGGGGAGGAAATCATCTTCCACGGGTGTCCTGCGGCATCGCTGCGCAGAATACTACCGCTGATTTCAGGTGTCCCCCATTCGACCTTTTCGCCCTGTGTGGTGAAGGTGTCGTTAGGGTTAGTCGGCTGAATCTTCGGCAATACAACCGCCTGCCACTTGGTTGCACTGTTTTTCTGGATTTTTATGATTGCGCCAAAGCCAAGGTAAGGCGTTTCCTGCTCATCATTCCAGATGTACCATTTTGCATCCTTTGTGCTGACATCCGACCCCGTCATTGCCTGCTCGATAATACCCAATACCTGCAGCATAACATCAGGCAGCAAATCATCCGTTGTCAGCGTCCATGTACCGCCTGCAAAGGTATTCGCACTCTCCGCAGGTCCATTGTCTGCATAAAGGATATTATCGTCCGCGCCCTCCAATTCAATGGAAAGCTCTACCGCCTTGCCCATCAGCGCGCCGCCGCTGTAGGACACGGCTTCTCCTGTGTTGCTGTATTTTGCAAAATAAGGTTTGCTCAAGCCAATCTTTGCCATATTTCCCTCATCCTTTCATCGTTCTTTTGATTTCCGTTTCAAATACTTTTTTCATTTCTGCCTCCGCTTTTGGCTTCGCCGTTTTCAATGCCTTTCGCACAAAGGGCGTTTTCTGAGAAAAGCTTGTACCGCTTTCCGCAATTCTGGCAATCAGCGCAAGGGGCTGTCCCTGCGGATATTTCGGCGTTTGGATATCGCTATAGCCTGTAAAGCCGACAAGCGTATCAATCCTGTCCCCCTCCGATTGGAAGGGCGCAACGCCCAGTCCCTTTGCAAGCACCGCCTTCTGCTCGTCCGTAATTCCCTTGAGGTAATGCCCTGCACTGCGGTCATTGTCGGTTGGCAATGCCTCCACAGCGGAGCGGATTTCGTCTGCGGTCACGCCCGCGCCCTCATAAAGTGCCTTTTTCGTGATACCGTCTGCGCTTTGCCGCAGCTTTTCCAACTGTGCTATGTAGCCATCTAAGCCTGTGAAGGTAAGCTTTGCCATCAGAACACCTCCCAGACCCATTCATAATGCGTAAAGCCTGTTTTCTCCTCATACTGCACGCTGTTTAATTCCCACGCAATATAAGGGGACGCATCAAAAGCCGCCTCCAGCTCCTCTTTCCATGGGTCAAACTCCTGCTTTGTGAAAAGGTCTGTTGTGCCTGTAACGGCTTTCTCTGCATGGGTATCGTCCGCAGTCAAGTCATTCGTGCCGTCCTCCTGCCAAACAAAATATCGGTCGGACTTCATGGTTCTTCCGTGTCGCACCGCATCCGTCACAGCAAGGTGTGCCGCTATGATGTGTTCCTGCCAGCTCATGCCATCACCTCAAATTCCTGTTCGATTTTCGCAAGTGCCAGATCCACGCAGGGCGGATAAATATCCATGACCTTCTGCACCGTATCAATGCGGTATTGCTTTCCTTCCAAAAGTGCCACATCCTGCGGAGAAGCCGCCCCCGCAGCAGGCACCCGAATCACGCGCACAATTTCCACCTGCGCCTGCTTACTCTGATAAATGCGGTTAATGCCAAGTCTTTGTTCCGCAAAGCGCAGCTTTATTTTTTCTGTCAGCTTTTCCTGCGGCGCATAGCCCGCCTTTGCCGCATCGCAGACAGTGCAGATTGTCACAAGCCCATCATTGAACGCCTGCGTAATCTCATGCTTCGGTCTGTTTGGTGCTTTCCACATACTCTCTCACCATTCTTCCGTTCTGCATATCCAAAATCAATGCCATGTAGTTGTTTTCAAATACATCCAGTGCCTCATCTCTGGCGTAGCGTACAAATTCCATCATCAATGTACGGGGAAGTCCGTCCGCATCATAATCCAGAACGCTACCACCCTTTTCGTTCAGATATGCCATTGCGGCGGCAATAAAGCCACGAGTTTTGTTATCCGTGGCTTCATCGCCCCATGTAATATTCAGATTGTTTTTGACATCTGCCAGAAGCTCCGCAGGAATGTTCTGCCGCTGCATCAGGATTTTGTCACAGTGACGGTATAGGCTTTGGTGGTTGTGCCGTCAGCCGCCGTTACAGTAACCTTAACGGTATTTGCGCCTTCCTTCCACGTTGCCGCAGAGCCGTTGTCTACCTCCGCATCATTTGCCTGTACGCTGATTTCCGCGCCTGCATCAGAGGGTACTGCCGTAATGGTGTTGGTTGCGTTTGTGGTTGCTGCTGTGTAGGTTGCGGTTTCCTTCGCAAAGGCAGGGGACAGGCTCAGGCTTCCAATCTTCAAATCAGACAGAGTGGCATCATTGGAAACCTCCGCAGCAGCTACCTGCTCCACCTTATAGGTCAGAGGCTTAAGGTCTGCAATATCCAGATACAGGAAGGCGTTGTTATCCATAGGGAAACCGTTTGCATACAGCTTCACCAGATAAACCCTGTTATCCTCCAGGAACTGATACTGGTCGGAATAATCAATCTTCCCCTCCTTGCTCATGCCTGCCGCCGCAAAGTATTTCTTACCCAAACCAAGAACCGCCTCGCCTCTGCTCAGTGCCGCAGACTGGATAATTGTCATGGGATAAGGCACAACATCATTGCGATAGGTGCCATCGGGAGCCATTACCGTTGTTGCAGGCATCACCTTCTGGAAATAATCCTGCGGATTGACAATCAGAAGGACATTCTCCACCGCTCTTGCCTTCCCATTGGGATCCGCCGCAATCAGAGAAATCAGATTGCCGACCGTTTTCACGGAAAGGTCATTTACCTTGATTTTCTCCTTTGCAGGATAAACGCCGCCTGTTACGGTAACGCCATCACCTACCTGACGCATCATGCCAATAGGCTTTTCATGCCCATCCCCCTTGACAATGCCTGCCTCCAGACCATTCGCCAGTGCTTCATACAGAATCTGTCTAACGTAATTGTCCAGCCATTCGGGACCTAAATCCAGCATTGCCTTGCAGACAGGCAGGAAGGCGGACAGCTTCAGCAGGGTTGCATTGACTTCCTTGAAACCGGAAAGCAGCTCCTTCACAATCGTATCCGTCAGTGCGCCCCACTGCGCCTCCTGCCGTCCATTGGTGTTCATCAGCATCTTGATTGCGCCGCCTGTGGACAGGAATCCGATATGGGACAGCAGAGGGTGCTCCTCTCTCAAATCATCGAATACGGAATCAATCACTGTCTCAGGCATCACAACATCCAGATTTGCCAATGCCTGCTTGGGGTCTGCGGCACGCATTGCCTCGCCCAGCTTCTGGTAATACTGCTTTTCGGCAGAGGTCAGCTGACGCACGCCACGGGAGGTCAGCGCCCTGCTGTCATTCTCCTGTCTGAGCTGTTCGATTTTGTCCTCATAGTCCTGCTTAATGTCCTCGCCGATGCACGCCATCATGTCATTCATGGCGGCGGCAAAGCCCTCCTTGTCATCCTGCTGCAACGCTGTCTGCATTGCCTGTCTGATTTCTTCTCTTGTTTTTGCATCATTGTGTTTCATTTTCTATCACTCCTTTATTTTTCTGCATCACCATTGTCTCCTTCCAGTGCCACAAATCCTAATATTTTCCAGTCCCCATTCTCATCCTTACGCAGCACATATTCCTGGTTAGCCCGGTTATATGCCTTGGTAGAGCGCAGGAAATAAGATGCCGTCACATAGGCACAATCACTTCCCTCTACTTTCTTATAAGCCACTTCATCTGTATCGCAGACAGATGCTGTTGCTATAATCTTACTTTCTGCTTTATAAGCCGCAATATCATTCTGCATCTGGGTTGAAAATGTATCCTGCGGATTGTTTTCCAATAACTCTTCATCCATCAGTGCACGCATCTTCTCCAACAGCTTCTGGTACTGCTCATCATCGTAAGTTTCATTATAAAGGCAGAGCAGAATCCTATTATAATATTTGATTACAGCACGAGGTGACGCCGGATAATCCTTCTCTAAATTTTTACTTAAAACAGAGGTTATCTCATCTGTTTCTCCTGTTGTTTCCACACTTCTTGGTGAGCGGTTTGTCAGATAATAATAAAATCCGGCCACAATTCCAACGCAAATCACACCTATAATAACTGTCTTAATTATGCCTGCTGTACGTTTCTTCATGTTTACGCCTCCTCAAAATCCAGTGTAACACTCTTTCCATCTTTGCCTAAATATGCATTCGGATATATCTTCCTTACAGCATCCATATAGTCTTCGCCCCTTACAAGGGAAGGGCTGAAGTGGGTAAGCCACATTTCTTTCACCCCGGCATCCTTGGCAAGATGTGCTGCTTCATAAAAAGTCATATGTTTATATTGCTTTGCCTTGGCAAGTTTTTCTTTTTCGGCATACATGCCTTCACAAATAAATAAATCCGAGTCTTTCGCTGCCTCCACAATGCTGTCCAATGGTCTTGTATCGGTACAGTATGTGACTTTTAATCCTTTCCGGGGTGCCCCAAGCACCATCTGCGGTGTATAAGTAA
>OIWU01002065.1_pt1 | contig 17929 bp, 16 predicted proteins | sample 1587711 | NCBI WGS metagenome assembly OIWU01 (sample SAMEA3888909, study PRJEB22519) | human gut metagenome | biome: human gut; feature: human-associated habitat; material: faeces | place: Denmark | collected 2010 | reverse complement strand
CTCTTCGTCATGTCAACGCATACCTTTTCGTGTATGCTCATGCTTTCTAACACCGTTGCTGAAGTGCTTGGTTTGGCACGTAAACGTACCCCATCTCCCTTTACCGATCCATTCTGATTTGAATACATCATAACATCGGCTGTTGGAACTAGTTCATTGCAAATAACAACTCCTTCTACCATAACAACTTGTGCAGAACTCACTTCAGTTGTATTGCGCCCCGCAAGTATATCATCTGCCGTAACCATGGCAGATGCCTGCATATTTCCTGCAAGCACTATTGCAACACAAAGCACCATTATCATCATCTTTTTCTTATTTATTGTACTGTTTCATGTTTTCCTCCTACTTATCAATTGACTGTCTGCTTAGTAACACTTCTCTATTATTGTATTTATCCCCTCCTTCTGATCCTGTTTTTTCTCTCTTTTCATTTGTTGCCAAAGTTCATGAAAATCTTTATGCACAAATACTCCTGTTAAACACTTATCTGACGGCGCATACTTTATCACATAAGTAACTCCATCTTCACTCCTCACATAATAGGTAATTTCTCCATACAGAAGAAGATTCTGCTTATCAAACCGTGATATGCCATAAATAGATTTTATTGATTGGTTTGGCGCAATTTTATCCATCATCTGTTGAACTGTTCTTAAATATTTTCTTTCTATCCCTTTTCGATAACTTGCATCCGAAGCAGAAATCCACTTATCTCCTTCAGATATAGCTGATTGATTTATTTCACCGCTGTTGATCTTTACAGCAACACTATATTCATATTTCCAGCCTTTCTTTTTCAAAACAATGTTATATTCGTCATCCTCGCTGTCTTCATAGGTCGTCACATCTACAGCAGCCCTCGCCTGATTTGTATCAATTCCATATATTTTGCTGACATACTGCTTGGCAGCCTCAATCGCCTGATCCTCTGTCAGCTTATTTGCCGTTTCGTCAACCGGCCTTTGTGCAGCCCTCGCTCTGTCTGCCTGATTCTGCTTTGCCAGCGCATAATCACGCCGCTCATTAAAATCAATGATCTGTAATAACTGCTCATCGGTCAATTCGCTCTTCGGCAGATAAAAGGTACTGTTTGCACGACAGTATACGACTTCTTTCCCGCCATTCGCTTTCACTTCTTTCTGAGAATCTACTTCCTTCAGCTTCGTCTCCGGCAATGTTCCCTTTTTATATTCCTTCTGCAGCAGTTCCTTGCGCTTCTGCTCCTGAAAAGACAACTTGCGTGAATAGTGATCTGCATCTTCCCGTTGTGCCTGTGTCATATGGTTTAGCTGCTTCTGTTCCTCTTGAGACATTGATTGTAAATGTTCATGATAGTTATCCACAGCAGCATATGTACCCGTCGTCAACATAATGGCTGCACCAACCGCTGCGACTGCCGTTCGATATGAGAATGCACGCACCACTTTGCTATTATCCTGCACGTCCTCCGCACGCACCCGGCATAACAGTTGATCTATTCTACTGTTTTTCACCGTTGGTTCAGTTGGAACTTCCTGCAGCAGTCGTCGGCTGATTTCTCGATCCAATCTACTTCTCATTGTATTTACTTCCTTCCATAGTCCATTATTTACCTGCAATTTTTTAATTTTTGTCGCGCTGCATAGAGTCTTGATTTTACCGTACCTGTTGGTATGTTTAAGATTGCGCTTATCTCTTTTTGCGAAAAGCCATATATGTAATACAAATATACCAATGTACGATCCTGCTCTGCCAGACTTTCTATCTCATGCCAAATTCCGCTATGCGGATAACCCGACGCTTCGTTCGTCGGATAGTCATCCATAGATTCCACCAATTCTTCCCGTTTTCTTTTTTGAATCATAGATAACGCTGTATTGACTGTAATCTTTGCTACCCACGACCGCATTTTATCCGGTGATCGAAGCTGTTCCCTGCGTTCCCACGCTTTGCATAACGCTTCTGCCACCGCATCATCTGCATCCTCCGGATGATGCAGTATATTCATTGCGAGCCGTACCAGCATGCCTCTTTCTGTTGCAACAAATTGTTCAAATTGCCTAGAAGTCAAACTACGCCTCAATTTATTCCTTCCTTTCTGCGCACACTTCCAGTGCATTACCTCCCTGTGCCAGAGGTGCACCATAGGCACAAGGTTTCACCATCTCCAGTGATCACCTTTTGATCGGTTCTACTTATATGACTATTTAGAAGCCCAAAAGGTTCATTTTATTTTGCAATATTTTATTTTTTTAATATTATTAAGTTTTTCCGTGCATTCTCCTAATAATATTAATGGTTTGTGGAGTTTATTTTGATTTTGTAAAGCATTTAGATTCAAAAACGCAAACTTCGCACATCAAACTTGAGCTTACCATACCAAAAATTAATATCAGAACATATCTGTGAACGATTCTCCCACCCGGCATCATACACTGTCACTATTGCAACGCCTGCTTAATACTTTGATAATGCAAAAAAATCCCCTGCTTATCGTATTCTGATAACTGTGCTGCATCCGCTATCTGAAATGCATTCGTCTCTTCCGTCTGCAATTTGATATCTGCCTCTGTAAAATCCATATGATATTTATAGACATCTACAAAATAGTTATCACCTTCTCCCGGATTCTCACGGTGATACGAAAACAGAAAGCCACCTTCTGCATTCGTTACATCCAGTCCGGTTTCTTCTAAGATTTCACGTTTCACGGCATCTTCCGATGTCTCCCCGGCAATAGCCGCTCCACCGGATACTTCCCACCAGCCGGGTGCCCAAGCTTTGTCAGCCGCACGCTTTGTGATCAAATATTTTCCATCCGGTCTCTGAATAACACCGAGTACCGACAAATGATACTCCCCTTCTTTCAAGCACCAATCATTTCTTTTCATGGTTCGCCCGGTTGGCTTCTTGTCCTTATCATAAATATCCCATAATTCCATCGTAATCTGTCATTCCTTTCTCTGACGGTAGTTTTAATAAACAACTTCGAAATGTATGAAGTGTGTATGTTTGATTTAATCGTTATCTCTTCTTCCAAACAGTAACACCAGTCGAAGCAGCTGTAATAAGGTGGATACCGTTGCCGTTATATAGGTCATTGCTGCCGCTGAAAGTACACGTCTCGCCCCTCTCACCTCATCTTCATATAACATTCCGCTATCATTTAAAATGCGAAGTGCTCTGCCCGACGCATTAAACTCTACCGGAAGGGTGACAATCTGAAATAACAATGTCAACGCAAACAATATAATACCAAGATAGATCAAATTGGTATGCCCGATTAGCAATCCGACAATGATCACCGGCCACGACAATTTAGAACCAATATTGACCACCGGAACAATGGCACTGCGTATCTGTATCGGAACATAACCAACATGATGTTGAATGACATGTCCACATTCGTGCGCTGCCACTCCAACGGCGGCAATGGATGATGCACCATATACACTATCTGACAATCGCACCACCTTCGCACGTGGATCATAATGATCAGTCAACTGTCCGCTGATATGTTCGATTCGTACATCGGTAATCCCTGCACTTCGCAGGATCATTTCTGCTGTCTGCGCCCCTGTCAGACCACGTTTGCTATGATATCGACTGTACTTATTAAATGTCCGGCTGACGTTGGCAGATGCCAGCATACATATTACCGCACCAATAATAACAAGAACATATGTCGGATCCATATAGTAATACATCCCCGGAAAATAACTTAAAAGTGCTGTCTGCATACACTAATCCTCCTTACTCCAATTGTTTTTACATTAATCCTAACTATAGCATTTCCCATCTCGTTTATCAACTATACCTTACTTTAACTTCCCATATTGGTTGTGGAGGAATATGCATCGATTTCCTATAGATCGATGATATAAAAATGATTGCTTTTCATAGAAACACGCTATATAATTATATTTGGCTTTACGCGGATTTTACGTAAAATGCTACTGTTTATCTCATTATTTGCCTAGATTTTACAAAGCTTTTCGTCGATATGTGCTGTGATTTTTATGCAAATAACACCATTTAGTGATTGATAAGGAGAAAACGAATGACTTCAGAACACGTGATCAATCTTCTTGGAGGGCTTGCGCTCTTCATCTTTGGAATGACTTTCATGAGCGACGGTTTGAAGAAACTTGCCGGCGATTATATGAAAACTATTTTGGAAAAATTAACGGAAAAACGTATTATGGCTGTGTTGCTGGGTGCCGGTCTGACCGCACTGATCCAAAGCTCCAATGCCATGTGTGTCATGACCGTCGGATTTGTAAATGCCGGAATGATGCAGTTAGAGCGCTCTGTTGGAATCATCATGGGTGCTAAGCTCGGTACAACGATCACCGGACAGCTTCTTGCAACCAATTATATTTCAAAATATGCTCCGGTTATTGCCTTTGTGGGTGTTGCTTTCTTGATGTTTGCTAAATCCAACAACATCAAAAGCTTCGGACAGGTTGTCGCAAGTCTTGGTATCCTCTTTGTCGGATTGTCCACCATGAGCACCGCAATGAGACCAATGGCACAGGAAGAATGGTTTATTAATATTGTGGCAAATCTTTCCAATCCTCTGCTCGGTGTACTGGTCGGCGTGATTTTCACCGTAATTATCCAAAGTGCCTCTGCCTCCGTCGGTGTGCTGCAGATCATGGCGGTAAGCGGTGTCATTGGATTCCGCCCGGCCTTTTATGTAATGCTTGGTATGAATATCGGTGCAAGTATCGCTCCGATCTTAGCTTCTATTGGTGGCAAAAAGGATGCCAAACGCGTTGCTGCCATCGTTGCTATTTTTGAAACCTGTGGTATGCTGATCTTTATGTTAGCCACTACATTCCTTCCGGTTCTCGACTGGTTGTCGATGACTTCCGGAGATCCGAGCCGCCGTATTGCAAATGCGAACACGATCTTTAACTTAGTATCACTGATCGTGTTGTTCCCATTCTCAAATCTCATTGCCGCTTTGTCTAAGAAGATCATTCGCGGCTCCGACGAAGAGCCAAATATGGCAAAATTAGAGTTTATCAGCGAAACAACACATACGACTTCTACTGCAATGATCGGTCAGATCGATGCGGAGACCAATCGTATGGAAGAACTGGTACAAACCAACCTTCGTCTCGCTACCGAGAATTATTTTGATAATCGTTTGAAAGACGAGGATGATTTCAACCAGACGGAAGAAACGATCGATTTCTTAAATAAGAAAATTACCGATGCACTGATCCGCATGAGTTCTTTTGCAGATCTGACGCCAGAGCAGGCTAAGCACGTTGGTAATCTATTCCATGTAATCAATGATTTAGAGCGAATCGGTGACCATGCAGAAAATATGGCACAATATAGTATTCGTATGCACAAGAATAAGGAGCGTTTCAGTAAAACCGCCATGGAAGAACTCCGTGGGTTGGTGGATATTATTGAACGTATTTACAAAGAAGCTTACGCCCAAATGGTATCACCGGATCAGGATAAATACGCACATGTATATGCCTTGAAACGAGATGTAAACCGCATGATCGAGGACATGAAGGAAAAGCATATTGTCCGTATGAATAAGGGAAAATGTAATTCACAACAGGGTATGATGTTCGTAGAACTTTTGATGGATCTGGAACGTGTTGCAGCGCACGCTATGAATATTGCACAGGCAGCAAATTAAAAGCAATTCTTGCTTGGCGATGTCACGCTACATAACAGCAATTTCCTATTCAAAATAATGGATCAACACAAATTAAATCCCCCTTGAGCAGACTTTTGGTTATCTACCTTATCTGCCTAAGGGGGATTCATTACTTCTTACAACATTTTTTTGTGTTTGAAATAGATAAATTCAAGAAGAATGATGATACCACACACGATTGCCACAACAGGATAACCGTAATGAATCTTAAGCTCCGGCATTCCAACAAAATTCATACCATACCACCCTGCCACAAGTGTCAACGGCGAAAAAATAGCCGTGACGATCGTCAGGATACGCATGATCCTATTTTGTTCTTCATCCAAGCGCTGCTGCTGTAATTCTCGTATTTGCAGCATATATTCCCGAAGCATTTTAGAGCGATTGTATAACCGCTCTACCTTTTGTCCATATGTCTGAAAACAGATCACCTCTTTCTCATCAAAGAAATCATTGACATTTTCGACAAGTGTATCGCTCATATCCATCATCTGTTGATATTGAAAGCTCTTGTTGAGTAATATTTTGCGATATTTGGCCATTAATCCGGTCGGATCCGTCTTCTCCCCGGACTGGATCTCCTCTTCCATCTGGAAGCAGCCTGCTTCGATCCTCTGCAAATGTTTGATATCATCTTTTAATAATTCGTCCAAAAGGCGGATAAAAAAACGTACAGGCGACAGATCATCTTCATCACTGATCAGCGAGCGAAGCTGTTTTTCCCAGTGATCATGTCTGGTCTTTTGTCCGATCAAAACCAGTTCGCTGCGGTCAAGATAGTAAATAATACTGACCGCTCTGCCGTCATATGCTTCTTCCGGATGCCACATAATTTCGCCCACCACAGCGTCCGCAAGAACTACAGCTTTCGAAAAATGCATACGGTTAGACTGCAGCATATATTCCATTTCATTCCAAAAGCTGGCACTCTCCCAGCGTTCCTTCGCTTCCGCTGCATCAAGCACCAGCACCCGCCCCTGTTTCAATGCAAATTCCACAGCGATCCCCCTCACATCATACTATTGACCATAGTATGCATTTTCTCCATGTTTTCTAAAAAAATGCTTGTCACGAATACTATCCGGTGCCGGCTGTACCTGAGGGTTGAGTAATTCTGTTCGGATCGCCATGCGCGCAACCTCTTCCAGCACGACCGCATTATGCACTGCTTCAGCAGCATCCTTGCCCCAGGTAAACGGTCCGTGGTTTGTGCAGAGTACGCCCGGCGTATGCATTGGATTCAGTCCTCTCTGCTCAAAAGTCTCAATAATAACAAGTCCGGTATTACGCTCATACTCTCCACCAATCTCTTCCGGTGTCAGACTTCGCGCACAAGGAATCGGACCATAAAAATAGTCGGCATGTGTTGTTCCATATAACGGAATGTCACGTCCTGCCTGCGCCCACGAAGTTGCCTCCGGCGAATGTGTATGCACAACGCCTCCGATTTCCGGATATTTTTTGTACAATTCCAAATGCGTTGGCGTGTCCGATGATGGGTTAAGCGTTCCCTCGATACGGTTTCCTTCCAGATCCATAACCACCATATCTTCCGGACGCAGCTTATCATAATCTACGCCACTGGGTTTGATCACAAAATATCCGGTATCTCTATCAATCCCGCTTACATTTCCCCAAGTATACGTGATCAATCCTCTGCGCGGCAGTTCCATATTTGCTTCATATACCTTTTTCTTTAACTCTTCTAACATAGTGTCCTCCATTCGAAAATATCTGCTTACCAATGTAACGAAGTTTCTTCAATCTGCAAGCCCCCACGATATGATTCCATAAATTGTTCAAATCCCTGCACGATCTCCGGATCAGGGGCTATTGTTGTCCCTTCATTGCCGGCAAATACATGATCTTCCAAATACTGTGCCAGCGACTGTCCCTCCTGCTTATGAACCATAAAATCTGCAAGCAGCGCAATACCCCAGGCACCGCCCTCACCGGCTGTCTCCATCACTGAAACCGGTGCATTCATTGCTGCCGCAGTAATCCGCTGTCCGACGCCCTTGGTCGTAAAGAAGCCGCCATGTCCATACATTTTGTCAACTTGAACCTGCTCCTGCTGCAAAATATCCAATCCGATCTTCAAGGTTGCCAGCGCACTATATAAATGTGTACGCATAAAATTAGCTAGGTTAAATGCCGCATCCGGCTTACGCACAAAGAGTGGCCTTCCGGCATCTAATGCAGTCACACCTTCTCCGGAAAAATAATTATACGAAAGAAGACCGCCGCAATCGGCCGCTCCCTCCTCTGCTTTTTGGAACAATTTTGTAAACAGCGTTCCTGTGTCTACCGAAAATCCCATGTAATCCGCAAATTCACCGAACAAGTTGACCCATGCATTGATGTCCGAAGTGCAATTGTTACAATGTACCATCGCCACCGGCTCACCGGAAGGTGTTGTAACCATATCAATTTCCGTATGCACCTGTTTTAATGCCTGTTCAAGTACAACCATCGCAAAAATTGATGTTCCGGCAGATACATTTCCGGTGCGGACACCTACACTATCTGTTGCGACCATCCCGGTTCCGGCATCTCCTTCCGGCGGGCATAACGGAATCCCCGCCTGTAAAGAACCGGTTGGATCCAATAACGCGGCTCCCCTCTCGGTCAGCACTCCGGCTTCCTCTCCTGCCGACAAGACCTTTGGCAAAATATCCTTTATATTCCACGAGTATCCACGATCGGCAATCATCTCATCAAACTGTGCCAGCATCTTACTATCGTAGTCTCCCGTCTCGCTGTCGATTGGGAACATTCCCGATGCATCGCCCACACCGAGTACTTTTTCGTCTGTGAGCTTCCAATGTACATAACCTGCCAATGTCGTAAAATAAGAAAGCTTCGATAAATGTGGTTCCTCGTTCAAAATTGCCTGATATAAATGTGCAATACTCCATCTCTGCGGAATATTAAACGCAAACCGTTTCGTCAACTGCTCTGCCGCCTCTTCTGTCATTGTATTGCGCCAAGTACGGAATGGAACCAAGAAGTCTCCTTTCGCATCGAACGCCAAATATCCATGCATCATCGCCGAAAAACCAATTGCTGCAAGTTTGGTGATTGTTACCTGATATTTTTGCTGCACCTGTTCTGCCAAGGAACGATAACAGTCTGCCAAACCATTCCAGATATCCTCCTCATGGTATGTCCACACACCATTCTCTAAGCGATTCTCCCAGTTGTGGCTGCCGGAAGCAAGCGGTTCTCCTTGTTCTCCGATCAGCACAGCCTTGATACGCGTCGAACCAAATTCAATGCCAAGTACTGCTTTTCCTTCTTGTATATATTGTGCGATCTCCATATTTTCTTCCTTTCTCTTAATCTTCTAGTGAATCATTTTCTCTACATCTCATGCGCTAAACGCCTGCCCGTCTTGCTGTGCCATTATACGGACACCTATTTATACTGCATCACAATAACCGTATCTTTTTTATTAGGCGCTTTCTTCGTCACCTTTAAGGACACCTTCGTCTTTCCTTTTTTATTGCCTTTGCAGGATATCTTTTTACCGGATTCCAGCAAATAGACTTTTTTGAGCTTTTTATTTTTGTACTTGCGTACTGTCAGCTTTTTATTTTTAGGCCATTTCGTCACATGTACATAGACATTTTTACCTTTCTTGGTATATGTTCCCCAAGATGGGACCTTACCAAACGGATTACCGGAGGTAGCATAAATACTGCTGCCGTTTTTCTTCATCCAGTTACCAATGCCACGCAGTGCTTTCTTACTTCCCGCTGTCATAGTACCGTCACCCTTCGGTCCGATATTTAACAGATAATTACCACTCTTAGAAGCAACATCGACCAATTCCCGGATTAAATATTTATAGCTTCGATATGAATTCTCCAAATCCTTTTTATAGCCCCACGCATCGTTCATGGACTGACAAGTCTCCCATGGTCTTGATGGTGCTTTCTCCGGAATACTTCTCTCCGGGCACTCAAAATCACCCAGCTTAAATCCACGGCAGACACGCTCGTTTACTAATATAGAAGATTTCAAAGATTTTACATATTTATACAGATCTTTTCCATCTGCTTTCGTCCACCATTTTGCCAGTGTCGGCGCCTTTCTTCTATAAGTCCAGTCTCCGTCAAACCACATAATTGCCGGATCATAACGGTCCACTAACTCTTTTAACTGAGCCTTCATGTCGCGGATGTATGCTGTGCGCGCAGCCATTGACTTCATCTTCGTAAAATCACCGTTGATCGTCTGCGACGAATGGTTCCAATCTATGATCGAGTAATACAAGCCAAACTTGATCCCTGCCTTATCACAAGCTGTTTTTAACTCCATCAGCACATCACGGCCGGTTTTGCCAAATGGTGTATACTGCTGCAGACTAAACATCGTCTTACCGGTATAATCCTTAAAGCTGGCAACGTTCGTATCCCACATTGCCATTCCCTCATGATGTTTGGCTGTGATCACGATGTATTTCATACCGGCAAGCTTTGCATATTTCACAATTTCATTGGCATTAAACTTGGTTGGATTGAACTTTGCGGCTACCGTCTGTTGATATTTTTTCTTGGAAATCCCCTCGATCTGCATCGCCCATTCCCCGTGTCCATAATAGGAATACGCTCCAAAGTGAATGAACATACCGAAACGATCTTTCGTCCACCACTTCATGTTCGATGGAACACTGTACGCCTGCGATTGCACACCTCCTGCTGCCATGCCGATCACCAGACTCAATACCAGTAACAAGCTCCATACTTTTTTGCTTTTTTTCATTGTCATTACCTTCCCCTTTCTGTTATGTCAGTACTTGTCCGATAATCACGAAACATAACTCCATATTAATTATAACACTTTGTCTATTTGCCATACTATAGAGCAGACAGACAAGTATCTGCATTTTTCGGACATCTCTAAGATCAATCTTTCGTTGCCAGTCCACTTCCGCTGATCGGAATCTTATCTCCTAAATAAGTCGGCTTTGGCTGTATCCACAGATTGACCACTTCCTTATCTCTCGCAGCCACTTCGCGCAATTTGCAGATCCAGATATTACGGTATTTCATCCGTTTATTCGGTGCGGCATAAGCATCCAGTCCCAATTTACGTGCAGCGTACACCGCGCGATATGCGTGATACTTTTGCGTGACAACAACCGGATTATGTACCTCAAAAATATCTCTGGCACGATACATGGATTCATACGTTGAAAAGCCTGCATGATCCATAAAGATCTTATCCTCCGGGACATCCAGATTCGCCATAATATAGTCTTTCATTCCCTGTACTTCATTATAGCCTTTCCTGCCATGATCCCCGGTCAACAGAAAACGATCCGATACCCCCGCACGGTATAATTCGATCGCACGATTTAAACGATCACGAAGCATTAAGCTTGGCTCCCCATTGGGCTTCATGCCTGCCCCTAATACCAATATGCAGTCGGCTTTCGGCATACTGTTTTCCTGCCCCGTCTCATATACATAACCTTTGGCGTAATGCACCACATACACATCCATGCCAAATATAACGGCTGCTCCTAGCGCAGCAACAATTCCACATCCGATCAACATTCGTTTGATCCCTTTCCTATGTTTTGTAATAAAAGTTTTCATATCCCCTCCAATCCAAGCAGGAATTTACATATTTTCCTGCTAAACAAAAAAAGCAAAGCCAGCGCTTTGCTTTGCAAGAATTGCTAAAGCAATTCTTGGTGATGTCACGCTACACAACAGCAATTTCCTATTAATCAAAGAAAATCCCGGAGAATGCTTTCCTGTCCATAAAAACGTACACTCCGGGATCCGTATCAACATTGGATTATGCTCTATTACTCAATGGATGTCACTTCGTAATCTTTAGCTTCTACTGTCTGCTTCAATACATCATCTGCGATGTCTGCAGATAACGTAACAACTGCTGTCCCTGCCTCATGGCTTACCGCAGCCTCTGTTACCTGATCCAAACTCTCCAATGCTTTCTTCACTGTTGCCTCGCAGTGTCCACACATCATTCCGTTAATTTTCATTGTTTTTGTCATCGTTGTTTCCTCCTCATTATATACTATTTTAGACTGGATTTGTGAATTTCCAGCTCTTTTTTTATCTTTATGGGCATCATATATTTTGCAGAGATTCAATCTCAATGCATTGGATACCACGCAAAAACTGGACAGACTCATTGCTGCAGCACCAAACATAGGATTTAACTCCCAGCCAAACAACGGGATCCATACTCCCGCCGCCAGCGGAATACCGATCACATTATAGAAAAATGCCCAAAACAGATTTTCGTGAATATTGCGCAGCGTTGCTCTGCTCAAGCGAATTGCCGCAGGCACATCGCAAAGTCTGCTCTGCATCAAAACCACATCTGCTGCATCAATGGCAACGTCTGTTCCGGCGCCGATCGCAATACCCATATCAGCTCTGGTCAGAGCCGGTGCATCGTTAATGCCATCTCCAACCATGGCAACCTTACCATATTGCTGCAGGCGTCTGACAACCGCTTCTTTGCCATCCGGAAGCACTCCGGCGATCACCTCATCTACGCCGACCTGATCACCAATTGCTTTCGCTGTGCGTTCATTATCACCGGTCAGCATAACGACCCGCAGTCCCATACCCTGCATCTCTTTAATAGCAGAAAGACTGTCTTCCTTGATCACATCTGCAACTGCGATAATACCAAGCAATTTGCCATCTTTTGCAAAAAAGAGTGGTGTCTTACCCTGACCCGCCAAGCGGTCAGATACCAGTGTGATCAGTTCTTTCTGCTCTGTCGACCGGCCAGAGGCTGGCGCAATTGACTTTTCCTGCTCTGTCGACCGACCAGAAGCTGGCACAATTGACTTTTCCTGCTCTGTCGGCCGATCGAATTTCTTATTCTGTGAATCGATTCGATCGCTATACACTTTCTCGAGTGAAATCGTCTGCTCAATAAACTTTCGACTGCCTCCCATTATCTTTGCGCCATCGCACATTGCTGACAATCCATTTCCCGGCAATACCATAAATTCTTGCGGTTCTATTGAAGTTAAGTTGCTCTCCTGTCCGTATTTCAGGACAGCTTTAGCAAGCGGATGCTCACTTTTTTGCTCCAACGAATATGCGTACAACAGTAATTCATCGATCGATACGCCCTCCGCTGCAACGATATCCGTAACTTGCGGTTCGCCTTTCGTGATCGTACCTGTCTTATCCAGACATACAACATCCATCTTACCGGTCTCTTCCAACGAAACGGCTGTCTTAAACAATATTCCATGTTTTGCACCAACACCGTTACCCACCATGATCGCTACCGGCGTTGCTAACCCTAATGCACACGGGCAGCTGATAACCAGTACGGAAATGCCTCTGGCTAATGCAAAGCCAATGCTCGCGCCGGTAAGCAGCCAAACAACCATCGTCACTGCTGCAATAACGATCACGGTTGGCACAAATACTCCGGATACTTTATCAGCGATCTTGGCAATCGGCGCTTTCGTTGCTGCTGCATCGCTAACCATTTGAATGATCTGTGACAACGTCGTATCCTCGCCGACACGTGTTGCAAGGCATTTCATGAAACCAGACTGGTTGATCGTTGCTGCAGATACCGGATCATCCTTTTGCTTGTCCACCGGAACGCTCTCTCCTGTAAGTGCCGATTCATCCACCGCACTATTGCCATCCAGCACGATGCCATCCACCGGTATCGTTTCTCCGGGTCTGACCACAAAGATATCGTCTTTTTGTACACTGGCAATATCCACTGTCACTTCGGCGCCATCTCGTACAACGACGGCAGTCTTTGGTGCAAGTCTAAGCAAACCTTTGAGCGCATCCGTTGTCTTTCCCTTCGAGCGCGCCTCTAACATTTTGCCGACTGTGATCAATGTCAAGATCATCGCCGCAGACTCAAAATAAAAGTCGTGCATATACGCCATAACCTGCTTGTCCGCGCCACGCATCACAGCATCCGTCATGGCAAACAATGCATATGTGCTATATCCAAATGCCGCTGTCGCACCTAATGCTACGAGCGTATCCATATTAGGTGCCCGATGCCACAAACTCTTAAACCCACTAATGAAGAAATGCTGATTGATCACCATAATAATGATCGTGAGAAGCATTTGTGTCAATCCCATCGCCACATGATTCCCTGCCATCCATTTCGGCACCGGCCGATTCCACATCATATGCCCCATAGAAAAATACATAAGTACTAGCAAAAAGCAGACCGACCACAGCAAGCGCTTTCGCAAAAGCGGCGTGGTGTGATCGACAAGTTCCTCTTCGAGTGCTCCCTGATTCTGCGCATTCCCGGATTGCACGTCTGCACCCTTTATTTTGGCTCCATATCCTGCATTTTGTACCGCCTCAATGATGGCATCACCAGATGCACTTCCTTCTACCCCCATCGAATTGGTAAGCAGACTAACGGAGCACGAGGTAACACCCGGAACTGCGTTGACTGCTTTTTCCACCCTGGCACTACACGCCGCACAGCTCATTCCTGTTACAATATACTGTTCCATCCGAAGCCTTCTTTCTACGTCTGTGTTTATTTATCTCATTAATTTTTGCAACACATTTACTAGCTCATCCACTGTTTCGTCTTTTCCCTCTTTAATATCTGTCGTAACACAAGTTTTTATGTGATTTGCAAGCAAAACTTTGTTAAAACTATTCAGTGCTGCATTTGCTGCGGCTACCTGTGTCAATATATCCGGACAATACGCATCTCTCTCCACCATGCCCTTAATGCCACGGATCTGTCCCTCTATCCTGCTCAGGCGATTCAACAAATCCTTGTATTCCTTGGGAGCACGTACTTTTGTCTTATGACACGGACAAACCTTCTCTTCTGCCATGTTTTTCCTCCTTTCAAGCAAAATACCCCAAGGGGGTATCCGCATCTAGGATATACCCCCTTAGGGTATTTGTCAATATATTATTTGATTAAAATATTCACTTTCTATTTCTCAACTACTTTTACATGCCACTTCTTAGCAAACTTTTTGATCCATTTCTTGTCGGCTTTTCGAAGCTTTTTGTTGATGATGAGTTTCTTTGGTACAAAATCCTGTGTATACATGGTATACTCCATTTACAATGTCTGTATCACGTGTATATCGATTTACAAAAAACGGATCAATCAGTGCATAATAACCAGACCAGCCCTTTGTCCCAACTTTTGGATAGATTACCTTGCTTCCGGGACTTCGAGTTTCCGAAAGGCATGTAAATCATACATCAGAGACAACAAAATTTAGAAATCACTATGAAAACTAATTGCGGCAAGGCAATTGCTATAGTTTTTTGATGGCAGTATTCACTATATGTCAGCTGCAAAATATAATTAAACCATCGACATAATAAGCAATATGTGGTTGTGCGAAATAATGAGGTATGGGAAGTTTGAATTAGGCTAAGTTGAACGGTCTAATATTAGAAAACCGCACCAAACGGCGGAGAAAGCAGGACGAAGATGAAACAAAAGACAAAGCAAAAAGTTATCACGGAGCGGGAAATTATTCGCTTCCGTCAATGTTTATACAAAGCAGAAAAGTCCCCGAGTACGATAGATAAATATGTACGGGATGTCCGTAAATTGCAGCAATATGCGAACGGAAGGATCCTAACGAAAACGCTTATGCTGGAATATAAAAGAGATCTGGAAGTGAGCAGTACCTACAAGGCTACCAGTATTAATTCGTACATTGCAGCCATCAATCAATTTTGTCAGGCAATGCACTGGAATGATCTATGCATCAAAACGATCAAAGTGCAGAGAACAGCATTTGAGCCCGAAGAAAAAGAATTAACGATAGGAAGACAATAAAGCCGGCATCGCTGTTTTCGTTGCTGTGATCTACAGAGAAATTAGAACATTGTGAGATATGCACATAATAATCTTATAAATATGTGAATATTGCCGATAGTAATCCCTCTTGAAAGATGACATATTATCACGTACGAAACAATATGTACAAATGCATAACAGGAAGAGGGGGAGTACACTATGGCAAGAGAAATAAAACCATACGAAGAACTGGAGCTAAAAGACGACTTTATGTTTGGATTGATCATGCACGATCCCAAATACGTAAAACCATTTTTGGAGATGATCTTGAAGATCAAGATTCGAAAGGTCGTGTATCCGCAGTCACAGAAGAGTATCGATCTGTCTGCAAATGCCAAAGCAATACGGTTAGATGTGTATGTGGAAGATGATCAGAACACAGTATTTAACCTTGAGATGCAGACGTCAGATAATAGGAATCTACCGAAACGGATGCGGTATTATCAAGGCGTGATAGACCTTAACATATTGCAGAAAGGTCAGGATTACACGAAATTAAAGAAAAGTTATGTGATCTTCATTTGCACATTTGATCCGTTCGGAGAGGGTCGGCATATTTACACATTTTGCAATATCTGTCAGGAAAATACGGCATTGACATTAGATGATGACGCAGTTAAGATAATCTTAAGTACGAAGGGGACGATGGATGATGTGAGTCCCGAAATGAAACGGATTTTGGATTATATTGATGGAAAAGGTGCGTCGGATGAGTATACGAAGCAGTTAGAGGAAGCAGTGCGTTCGGCCCGCCAAAATGAGAGTTGGAGGTTGGGATATATGACGTTAGAATACGAATATCGGCAGCGTTATGAAGAGGGCTTGAAGGAAGGTGAAGAAACAGGAATAGCCAAAACCAATGAACGGTCTATTCGAAAGCTATACAAACGTGGAGAAAGCATAGCATCCATAGCAGAATTTGTAGAGTTGGATGAGGAAGCAGTGAAGCGGATTATTAAAGCAATGGGATTAGAGTAAGAAAGTAGGATGAAAAATTATTATGATTAACAAGTTGCACGCCGAAATGATTAAGTTGTATGCAGGGGATCCGAAAAGAATACAGCATTTTTGCAAAGTTCACAGTTATGCGAAGCTTATTGCCGAAATGGAAAATGTCGATGAGCACACATTGTTTATTATTGAAGCTGCGGCATTGACTCACGATATAGGAATACATTTGTGTGAAGAAAAATATGGAAATTGCGATGGAAAACTTCAGGAAAAAGAGGGACCTGCGCTTGCAGAAAAATTGCTTACAAAGCTTGGATTTATGAAAGATGTAGCAGAGAGAGTGATGTATCTTATAGCCCATCATCATACATATGATGACATAAATGGGATAGATTATCAAATCCTTGTTGAGGCAGATTTTCTTGTAAATATGTATGAGGATGGCTTGTCAAAAGATGCGGTTGAGCATGCGTATAACAAAATATTCAAAACTGATTCAGGCATGAAAATATGTGCTGAAATGTTTGGAATATAGGCAGATGCAGCAGATATAATCAAATGTTTTTAAACACTTGCGTAAATTTTTGTTTTTTACTTTCTTTGACAATGAGGAAAAATGTTACGTTTACCTCAGGGTCAATGAGAGGAATATACACACGATTTTTTGGCTGTATGTAATCATTAAAAGCAATGTCAGTCGTGAAATAAGGCAGTATTGAGGCTTGGATAAGTTCTTCAAATGCCGTGCGGTCTGTCTGCTCAAAAAATTTTGAATCGGGCATTTTTTCGTCGATTATATCACGCCAAAAACCGAGATTTGGCATGACTATCATGTTTTCACCATTTATGTCATAAAGATGCAGGCTTCTCTCATGTGCAAATTTGTGTGTGTCTGTAGGACAAAACATCAGGTGTTCTTCTGAAAAAGTTTTTATAAAGAGTCCGCTTGTATTATCAGGTTTTTGCGGAAGAATTATAAAATCATATGTATCATTAAAAAGACCGACTGTTAAAACGTCAGTCTTTTTTACTTCGGAGGAAAGTGTCATGTCAGGATAAATGCTGCGGAGCAGTTTTGTCAGCAGCTGGCTTGGCATGGGAGCACATGAGCCAACGCTTATTGTATTGTTCATGCGGTCAAATGAACGCACATGGAATACCATGTCATTAACATCATCCACTATCTTTCTGGCATAGGAGACTGCAAGCCTGCCGTTTTCATTAAGAGTGATTTTATTTTTCTGTCTTTCAAAGAGAGAAACCTGAAATTCACTTTCAATCTGCTGCATAGTACGGCTCAAAGAAGGCTGTGAAATATGAAGGACTTCGGCTGCCCTGGACAGAGTTTTGTATTCTGCAAAAGCTATAAGCTGCTCAAGCTGGTATGTTTCTAACATGATTAAAAACCTCCTTGTTTTACTTAATTAACAGTTTAGCAGATTTATATTATAAATCAATATATAG
>OIWU01002061.1_pt1 | contig 17947 bp, 12 predicted proteins | sample 1587711 | NCBI WGS metagenome assembly OIWU01 (sample SAMEA3888909, study PRJEB22519) | human gut metagenome | biome: human gut; feature: human-associated habitat; material: faeces | place: Denmark | collected 2010 | reverse complement strand
GACGACCCTAATCCTCAATTCGGCTGGTGGGCTGCGCAACCCACTAACCCATTACTATTTCTTCGACCTAGCGGATCCCCGCAAATATGGTAGAATACACGGCATGGACTATAATCGCCTGATGGATCAGAAGAGCGCGGCGGCGCATCTGCACATGCCGGAGAACGAGCTGCGGCACTTCGCGCAACGCGGCGAGGTCGAGAGCGTCAAGCGCGGCGACCTCTACTTCTTCGAGCACCGCGTGCTCGACGAATGGGCCCAGCGCCGTCTCATCGCGCTGAGCGACAAGGCCCTGACGGCCGAGCACACGGTCGCGATGACGGAGCGCCGCCGCACGGATGGACACGACTTCCATGTCGCCGAACTGCTCCGCCCCGAGACGATCGCCCCCGCCCTCACCGCCCGGGGGCGCGCCGGCGTGCTGCGCGACATGACGGACTTCGCGGACGCCACCGGCCTTCTCTACGATCCTGAGACCCTTTTCGCCGAGCTGAGCGCACGCGAGGAAGTCGCCTCCACCGCCGCCGGCGGCGGCGTCGCCTTCCTGCACCCCCGCTACCACGACCCCTACCTCTTCCAGGAGACCTTCCTCGCCCTCGGCCGCGCCGTGCGCCCCGTCTTCTTCGGTTCCCAGGACGGCACGGGGACCGACCTCTTCTTCCTCATCTGCTGCACGGACCACACCCTCCACCTCCACATCCTCGCCCGCCTCTGCCTGCTCGCCCACGGCACCACTCTCCTCCAGGAACTGCGCGACGCCCCGGACGCCGCGTCCATGCACACCGCCCTGAAGATGGCCGAGGACGACTTCCTCAACCACCTGCATCCGTAAAATGTGGTATACTGACCCTTCGTTTTTTCTGAGCAAGGATTACACACCATGTGGAACTATTCCGAAAAGATGATGGACCACTTCCGCAACCCGCGGAACGTCGGCACCATCGACAAGCCCGACGGCACCGCGACCGTCGGTTCGCTCGCCTGCGGCGACGCCCTCACCTTCCAGTTCAAGCTCGGTCCCGACGGACGCATCGCCGACGCCAAGTTCCAGACCTTCGGCTGCGCGAGCGCCATCGCCTCCTCCTCCGCCCTCACCGAGATGGTGATCGGCAAGACGCTCGAAGAGGCCTCCAAGATCACGAACAAGGAGATCGCCGACTACCTCGGAGGCCTGCCGCCGCAGAAGATGCACTGCTCCGTGATGGGCCGCGAAGCCCTTGAAGCCGCCATCAAGAACTTCAAGACGGGCGAAAACGCCGACCGCAACCTGGAGGACACGGTGCTCTGCACGTGCTACAACGTCTCGGAGAACGAGGTGCGCCGTGTCATCACCGAGAACTCCCTCACGACCGTCGAGGAGGTGACGAACTTCACGAAGGCGGGCGGTGGCTGCGGGCGGTGCAAGGAGAAGATCGCCGCGATCCTCAAGGAACTCAACGGTTGACGAAAAGAGACGGATTGGCGCGCACGATGGAACGTGGCTTTGACAACGAGAAATACCTGTCCGAACAGTCCGAGGAGATCCGCCGCCGCGCGGAGCGCTTCGGCAAACTCTACCTGGAGTTCGGCGGCAAGCTGATGAACGACATGCACGCCGCGCGCTGCCTGCCCGGCTACGATCCGAACGTCAAGCTGCGCCTCCTCCAGTCCCTCGGCGACCAGGCCGAGATCCTTCTCTGCATCTACTCGGGCGACATCGAGCACAAGAAGATGCGCGCGGACTTCGGCATCTCCTACGCCGACGACGCGATGAAGCTGATCGACGACCTCAAGGGGCTCGGCCTCCTCGTGCGCGGCATCGTCATCACCCGCTACGCCGGCCAGCCCGCCGCCCTCCAGTTCCGCCAGCGCCTCGAAAACCGGGGCGTGAGCGTCTGGTTCCACTACGTCACGCAGGGCTATCCCGCCGACGTCGCGACCATCGTCTCCGACGCCGGCTACGGCAAGAACGACTACGTGCCCACCGAGCGCCCCATCGTCGTCGTCACGGCGCCCGGACCCGGCTCGGGCAAGTTCGCCACCTGCCTCTCCCAGATCTACCACGAGTCCCGACAGGGCCGCAAGGCCGGCTACTCGAAGTTCGAGTCGTTCCCCGTCTGGAACATGCCCCTCGAACACCCCCTCAACGTCGCCTACGAGGCCGCCACCATCGACCTCAAGGACTTCAACATGATCGACCCGTACCACCTCCAGGCGTACGGGAAGACGGCGGTCAACTACAACCGCGACGTCGAGGCATATCCCCTTCTCCGCGCCATCTGGGAGAAGATGACGGACGGCGAATGCCCCTACAAATCCCCCACCGACATGGGCGTGAACCGCATCGGCTTCGGCATCATCGACGACGCCGTCGTGCAGGAGGCATCCAAGCAGGAGGTCATCCGCCGCAACCTCCGCTCTCTCTGCGACTTCGCGATGGGCCTTACGGACCGCGATTCCGTCGCCCGCGTGGACGCCCTCATGCACAAGCTCAACCTGCGCAACGAGGACCGCATTCCCGTCGAGGCCGCCCGTCTGGCCGCGCAGGAAGCCCGCGAGGCCAGCAAGGGCAAGGACGGCGGCTCCGTCGTCTCCGGCGCGGCCATCCAGCTGCGGGACGGGCGCATCGTCACCGGGCACAACTCGGACGAACTGCACGCAACATCCGCCATGGTCCTCAACGCCGTGAAGCTTCTCGCCGGCATTCCCGGCCAGATCCACCTCATCGCCCCAAACATCATCCAGTCCATCGCGCACATGAAGCGCGACATCCTCAAGGGCGGCTTCACCTCGCTCAACCTGGACGAGGCGCTGATCGGCCTTGCGATTTCCTGCACCACGAACCCCGCCGCCGCCATCGCCACCGAAAAGCTCGCCGAACTGCGTGGCTGCGAGGTCCACCTCACCCACATCGCGCCGCCCGGCGACCAGGCGGGCCTCCGCCGCCTCGGCTGCCGCTTCACGAACGACCCCTTCTTCGCCAGCAACGCGCTCTCGATGGCCGGACAGTGACAGAGGGAGAAGAGGGGATCTTCCCGTCCGCACGGGACGGCGTCGGAAGGACCTTGAAGTCACGGAGATCCGTCAGACGCCCAGCTTCCGCCTGTGCGCGTCATTCGGGCCTCCCCGTCTGCGTCCAGCGGCCCGTGAAGTCGATGTCGATGTCGGTGATGTCGCCCTCCTCCTGCGCGCACTGCCCGTCGTTCGCGTTCAGGGCCACCATGTCGTCGAAGCACGTGCCGCGCAGGTTCGAGATCTTCCCGTGGTGGCACCAGCCGTCGAGATGCACGCCGTCCATGTTGAGGAAGATCGGGTTGCACGTCGTGTAGTCGAACGTGAGGTCGTCCACGAGGAAATAGGACGTGCGGCAGGAGGCGAGGCCGTAGGACGTCGGGTTTCGGATTGTCAGGCCCCTCACGGTCATCCCCTCCACGTGCGAGAAGCGCATCGCCATGCCGAAGAAGAAGCCGTTCTCGTGCTTCGGCGGCAGGCCGCCCGCGCGCGGCGGCGTGCAGTGCCGGAGCTGCTGGGGGTTCGGCGACTGGTCGAGGTTCGCCATGTCCCAGATGCCGCCCGTGAGCGCGATGCGGCGGTCGCTTCCGCCGACGTAGCCCCTGTTCTCGACCATCGGGCAGTCCGACTCCGGCGCGAGGCGGACGACCGAGAAGCGGTCGAGCCGCAGCTCGGTGTCCGAGCCGATGCGGAGCGTCTTCGAGATGCGGTAGTGCCGCTTCGGCGGCGGCAGGTAGACGCAGGGCGCGCCGGAATCGAGCCGCGCCTGGATTGCCGCCGTGTCGTCCGCCACCCCGTCGCCGACGAGCGGCGGCAGGCCGTCGCAGACGGCACTCGCATTCAGGGCCAACAGAACCATCGCCGCCCAGGCGACGAACGCGCGGATTGCTTTCCTCGTTGTCATGGGTTCTTCCCTCTTTTGCCTTGGAGTCAGTAGACCAGTGAACGGAAGTCCGTCACGCGGTGAAACGTGATCATGTCGCCGTTATGGGGCGACATGGCGTCTTTGTCCCCCGACCGGGAGACGATGACTTCGGACGTGGATTCGCGGCATTCCACTTCGTGAAGGCCGCATACCAGGGGATGCCGACGCCGTCGATCTCGGGGTCCGGATTGCCCCCGAAGATGGAGTCAAAGTGGAACGACTCCGCAAATGTCCAGCTTCCCCGCTGCGTGAGGTCGTCCGTCTCCTTGGCCCGCATGAGGACGGGTGCCAGGCGATTCACGCCCCAGCCGAACTTCCGTCCGTCGGGAGAGGGCACCATCCGCTCCATCACGAGATAGACGTTCCCCCTTGCGTACCAGACGTTGCAGGCGGACTGATGCCAGCTCTGCCCCTTCGTCAGCCAGCCGACTTCGCTCCACGTCTCGCCCTTGTCCGTCGAGACGCAGACGCCGAGGTTTCCGCGATGCCCAAGTATGTAGAGCCGTCCGCCGGCCGTGAACGGGCGCGCATGACACATCGGGAAGCGCCCCGTCTGACGCCAGGACCGGCCCATGAATTGTACAGACCAAAGTCAATGTGGGCATGAAACGGGAGGGACGCGCTTGTCGCGTCCGTTCACCCCGTCCACCTCCTTCCGTATGTTCCGTGGCGGCCGTCGTCCGTTCTGTGCATTCCGTGGTAGAGGCAGACACGATTCTCTTCGCCAATATCCTTTACTCTCATCCTATGCACGAGGGTCTCCTGACCCCGGCAAGCCCGCGCGTGGCGGATCAATCAGGATGACGGGCCCCTTCCGTTCCGTACAGACAGTCAAATCGTCCGTCTCCTCCCCCGGAATAAGCCGGGTCGAACCGGGTACCGGACGGACGGCGGAGAACAGGCCCTTGCGGCCACGCAAGCGGATGCTCTTTCCTGGTGCCGGATTGCGCGCCTCGACGTCCAAACGGACCAGACGCCCTGCTTTCAGGTCCAGTCGTACGCGGAAGCCGCCGGCCGCCGACGTACAGACGGATGCTTCGCCCCACGCCTCGGGCACACCGCGCAGGAGATGCGTCACACCGTCCTCGTCGTAAACGAAGAGGCGCATCGCCGCCTCGACGCAGGCTCCCGCCGCCGTCGTGAACCACGGTGCCGTCTGGTGGTCCCGTTCCGGCTCGCGCATCTCGTACGTCTCGCCGAATGGACCAACCGACTGCGTGGCCGCCGCCGCGAGCCACTTCACCGACGCCTCGCGCTCACCGAGCGCCAGCAGGGTGAGCGCCATCTTGGCGGCGTACCACGAGCAGACGCCCGTGCCGCTCGGGTACATGCTGCCCACGGACGAGGCGTTCGCGAAGAAATAATCGGCCGATGCGCGCGCGAGGCGATCCGACGCCCGAAACACGGGGAACGGATAGAACCCACCCACCAGTCCGATGTTCGGCACGTCCGGCTGGTTCAGGCAGGCGACGTAGTGCCCGTCGCGCACGGGCAGTCCGCGCAGCAGGGCGTCGGCCGTCGCGCGCCAGCCCGCCGTCTCCGCGTCCTCCCTGCCCAACGTCTTCGCCGCGTCCGCTGCGCAGCGGAGCGCATACACGGCCCCGACCGTTGTCATGAGTGGCTTTTCGGCCGCCGGCCCCAGACGCTCGAAGTCCGTGCACTTGCCGATGAAGGCCGCGCCCTTCCCGTCGTCGTAGACCATGTTCCGGGCGAAAAAGCGCGCGCACCCGAGCAGCACGGGCCAGGCGGTCTTTTCCAGAAACACCCGGTCGTCCGCATACAGGTACTGCATCCAGGCCGTACGCGCAATCGTGCCCATGTGGAAGACGTGGTCGGTCCACATGCCCTGCGGCGCGCCCTCCACGCGCCCGTCCTCCAGCGTCTCCCACGTCCAGCGCGCTCCGAACTGCCCCTGTCCGCCCACGCGGCCCTCGGCAATCGGCAGAAGCCGGCGCCGGAAGTCCGGGCAGCGCCGCGCAAGATCGAATGCGTTCATCGCAAGGAGCGCGCCGTGGACATACGTTTCGTCAAAGCCGAAATACCGCGCCTGCCAGTGGCCCGGGAAGAGGCCCGGCGGATAGCTCCAGGCCGTCACGGAGCAGCGGACGGTGTAGCGGGCCGTGTCCAGGAGGCGCTGCACCGCCGAATCCGGCACGTGGATCCACGACGTCGCGTAGTAGTCTTCCCAATTCTTGACGTGCGCGGCGAACAGGCCCTCCCAACCCGCGTTCCGCACATCCGCCACGGACCCCGTGTCCGCGTCAAGCGCATCCTCCAGGACAATCGCCCACGTTCGCGTGGCGCTTTCACCCGGTTCCAGCGTCGTTTCGGCGACGAACGCCCCCTCGAAAGGGAGAACCGTCACGCGCCCCGCCGTCAAGCGATGCCCGATCCAGCGCGCCGCATACGCGCGAGTACCCGCATTTTCCTCCGACCAGCCGCCGACGACAAAGGGGTCGTCGGGGATTTCGTAACCGATACCGAAACGGACACGTCTCGTCTCCGTTCCCACATTGCGGACCGTCTTGCGCACCATCACGCACGCACGGCCCATCGGAACGAACGCCGTCATCCGTTCGTGAACGTCCCGGCTCGCGCGTCGGTTCTCCAAGACCGCACGCCGTGTGTCCAGTGTCTGTTTCCAGATACCGTCCACGACATCCTTCCCGTCAATCGCCCAGACGGATTTGACGCGTCCAAAGCAGAACAGGCCGCAGTCGGGAAGCGGACGCCGCCGCCCGGCACGGTAGATGCCCGGGACGAGTCGGCTGAAGTTGTTCGTCGACATGCCGCCGTCCGGCTCGAACGCACACGTCACGTCCCCGTTCCCCAGCATAGGCGGGGCATACAGGTGCGGCAGCTCGCCGATCCGGCCGCTCAGACCACATCCTTCCGGGGCAACCGTCTCCGCCTGGATCGAAAAGGTGGAAAGCAGACACACCGCCGCCCAAAGGGACACTCTCGACATGTTTATACCTTTTTTTCGCATGTCTGCATTGTACACAAAAACCGGAGGCACACGCAATCCGTTTTCGCCCATTGTCCTACATCCTGCGGCACTCTAGAGTAGCACAGAGACAAGAAACACAGGTAAAGCGGCCCGTGTTCGGAAATCCAATCGCGCAGAGACGGCAGAGAACGCAGAGAGAATCAGGATTCCGTCAAACGACGAACCATCGTCATGGGGGCGATCTTTCTCAAACAGAAGGGAAGTGGTTACGACAAACCGTACACGATGGCTTCAAGGTACTCTGCGGCCTCTGCGACTCTGCGTGAGAAAACACATTCCACCTTTTCCCCTTCGGTATTGATTCGCCTCAGTGTGGTTAGAGATTTCCGTATTCGCGCATGGCCGCTATCGCGTTCCGAATATAATCCCGGTCTTCATTCGGTAAGATCATATGAATGTACGATTTCAGCATTCCCGTCTCTCCAAGAAGATAAATGGCCGCAAGTTCCCTTTCCTCGTTCCCCCTCATTCGTCCATTGACGCATTCAAGCAGAAACGAAACAAGTTCCCCATGCATGTCCGGGACATGGCGCCACATTATCCGAATGAATCCGTAGAGGGCAATGGCCGAAAAGGAAGATTTCGGATTCCGTGCCTCGCGCTCCAAAAGCCGGACGACTCTGTCATCCTTAATCGACGAACATCCTTTCCGCTGGGCCAGATGGCGTCCATGTGCAATTCCCACATTGCGGAGTGCCATAAAACGCACGGCGGAATCGGTATTTCTCTGTTGGAACAGGCGGATCATCCTGTCTTCGTAGTCGCAAGGTAGCCTGCTTCCCATAAGGACCTGGTTGATCGTGTCAATGATGTCCGCAGCGGGGACACGCTTCTCATTCCACTGAGGACGTTCATCCCCAAGGCGTCCGTACAACTCTTGCTGTTTCATGGAAAGAAGAGGAATGGAATGTGACGTTCCCTTTCGAACCAGACGCCGGATCTGTTCACTCATCCAAACGAGGGGTTGAACGGAACCGTTATCCACCCGGGAGACGAGTACACCGTCGTCGCCTGTTCCACTGAATACCCCAGCATGGAACATCACCTCAAAAGGCAACCTCTTCGACAGAAACCTATTTCCCTCCCACAAGGCAAGTTCCGTCTGGTCAAATGGCATTCTTCCGTTACCCCGAACAAAATCCGAGACCCGATACGCGATGCTTAATTCTCTTTGGCAACATGCCAATCGCCAGATCTCGCGTATGCCATGTATCCCCACCAGTCCTGCACAGACGGCGCATGTACATCCGACAACGGCCCAAACGACGTTCTTCATCCCTTTCTTCATGCCGTCTCCGTAGGGTTGCCATCGTGTCCATTCGTTCAGGCCATCTCCAGTGAGAAGCCGTACTTCGACAACACTCTCAGAAAACGCGGCGAAAAACTCCACGACAGAACATCCCCTGCCTTCGGCGAAGGGAACGCCATCTCCATTCCACGTCCCGCACGCGCCAACCTCACAAGAAAGCCATGCCCAAAGGTCATAAAGAACGGAGCCCCGTGCCAGCGGCTCACACCCACATGCAAAACGGGATGCTGTCCCATATGCAGGAGCCTCAGGATTTCGGGACCGAATTTCTCCGCCACGTCCTCCGTCAATCTCCTTTCGACACATTCAAACGGGATGCTACGGCGGAAGATGGACTCGTACTCCAAGATGTCTCCCCGACCGGGAATCGGCGTTCGAACAAAAACATCCGAATCAACGGTCGATGCTACATGGTCAAACCGAATGACCACATGATTAACGTAAAGCGCCCGCACGTTCATTCACTTTCTCCCTATCAGAAGCCCCCCGACACCAGGGCCCACGCCAATCCAATGACGGGTACGACCCAAAGCCCAATGTGGACGAGGCAGATCACAACATAGACGGTACACCAGCCCGGCGAAGCGATATGCATCCTCTTCATCATCTCGGCAAAGGGCACCTCGCGCCCGTGGACGCCCAGTCGCCGCCGGATCCCCTCCTCCACAAACGTCAGCAACCAACCGACAGTCCAGCAGACGGCCAAGCCCATTCCCCAAAATACAGTGTCGTTCATGTGTTCGACCTCAATGCCTGTTTCCTACGTGCGAGAGCCAGCAACCGCCGTCCCCTAATGAATCCCCACGGAAAGTCAATCCCACAGAACGCCATGTTCCTCATCCGTTGAACAAGGTTCTCTACCTCGTTCCAGGTGAGGGTCGGTAAGGTTCGTGCCCACTGACGCAACAATCGTCCATAGCGAATCATCGCCACGACATAACACAGCAATCCCAAGACCGCCCCATACGCAATCCAGGAAGAAAGAGGCCCATGATACACGACAACGAGAATCAAAAGAATCGCCAAACCACATCCCTTTATGGAGATTCCAATCCCGTACGCCCTCATGTCCTTCGCAATCTGTTCAACCTCCTGTCTCCGTGACAAAACATACCACACGCCGTTGTCCCTTTCTTCCACAGTTGTCCCTTTCTTCCACAAATGATCACCTCCTCTCAAAAGGATACTGTCAACGAGTCAATGGTATCACATTTCAATGCAGAGAGGAAACAGGAAATTGAAGTTTCGGGATCCGTGGATCCGTGTCGGGCGAAGCACGTATCCGTGTTATCCGTGGTAAACCCACCACACACAATCCACAGAACACACGGAAGCCGCTTCGCGGCACACTGAAAACACTGAATTCCGAAGTCCCTGTTCACACATTCCGTGTGTTCTGTGACGGCCGCAGGCCGTTCTGTGTATTCTGTGGTCAATCTCCTCCCATTAAAGGTGCCGGAACCACTGATGGCACGGATACTCGCTTCGCGAGACACGGATGTACACGGCTTTGCGAACGTTCTGCCCTTTGCGGCCCACACGATTTGATTGCGAGGCGATGACGTTTCCGGAGATGACGGTTCGGGCCATGGATGAGATTTTATTACGCATTGAAATCTCAGACAGAGGGGAGGAGGGTGACTCAGCGCGCGACGTCCAAACGGGCCCGGCGTGGGTACGGCCGCGACAAGCGCGGCCCTCCCGCTCAGGAAGAGGGGAGGAGGGTGACTCAGCGCGCGACGTCCAAACGGGCCCGGCGTGGGTACGGCCGCGACAAGCGCGGCCCTCCCAACTCGAAAAAAATCGGGATAAGGGTGTCAATGGCGAATGGGCGGCGTTTTGGCGTTTGGCTTCAAAGCCACCGCCAAAGGTATGGTATAATCTGCGCCGTGATTGAAGACTACGGATATGTTGGCGGCCCCGTCGCAGGCAAGGGCGCCGTTCCCGCGCGCGTGCTCGGCACGTGGGGCGACTACTACCGCGTCGTGTGCGACGCGGGCGAAGGAATCGCGCGCAAGAAGGCCTCCGCCTTCCACGGGCGGCCCGACGCCGTCATCCCCACGACGGGCGACTTCGTCTCGCTCAAGTGGAACCCGCACGGCGAGAGCCGCATCCTCGCCACCCTGCCGCGTCACAGCACGTTCGCGCGCACCGATCCCTCGTCGTCGGGACACAAGGCGCAGGTCATCGCCGTCAACTTCGACACGCTCTTCTTCCTCACCTCCGTCAACCAGAACTTCAACGTGCGCCGCCTGGAGCGCTTCCTCTCCCTCGGCCGCACGTCTGGCGCCCCCGTCGTCGTCCTCCTCACGAAGAGCGACCTCGTGGACGCCGCCGCCCTCGCGCGCTACCTCGCCGAAGCCCGCGCCCATGCGGGCGACGCCGAGGTCCTGGCCCTTTCCGCCCGTACGGGCGCCGGGCTGGACGCCCTCGCCCCCTACGTGCGCCCCCGCCGCACCCTCGCGTTCGTCGGCTCCTCCGGCGTCGGCAAGTCCTCCCTCGTGAACGCCCTTGCCGGCGACGAACTCATGCCCACGCTCGAAATCCGTTCCTGGGACGCCAAGGGCCGCCACACGACGACGGAACGCGAGCTCGTCCTGCTGCCCTGCGGCGCGCTCGTCCTCGACACGCCCGGCATGCGCGAAATCGGCCTCTTCGAGGCGGACGACGGCATTGCGGACGCCTTTGCCGACGTCGACGCGCTCGTCCGCCGCTGCCGCTTCTCCGACTGCCGCCACGACACCGAGCCCAACTGCGCCGTCAAGGCGGCCCTCGCCGACGGCACGCTCGCCGAGGACCGCTGGCTCGCCTACCGCCGTCTCAAGGCCGAGTCCGCGCGCGAGGAGGCCCGCCGCGTCGCATCAACGCACCGCTTCCGGAAGTAGCGCCTCCGCGTAGACGAGCGTGCCGGGGAGAAGCGTCTCGGCCGTGACGGGGTTGCCATAGAGGTCCGTCAGTCGCGTCGTCTCCGCCAGGGCGCGCACTTCGTCCGCCGCGAGTCCGGAATAGGCCGCGACCTCCTTCCCGCGTCCCTGGAAGACGTACTTCACGCCCGCGCGGCCCGCGTCCTCCTTCCGCACAAACCGCCGTCCCTCGACGGCCCGCGCAAGCTGGGCATGGGCGACGAGCGCGGGATGCGCAAAGCCGTCCGCCCCCACGAGCACGAGGAAACTCGGCATCTTCGCTAGCCCTTCGTAGGCGTGGGCGGAGTAGAGGAAGACTTTCGCGTTGCCCTCGGCGAGGAGGCTGAGGATGTAGCGGCACGTCATGTCCCCCAGACGGGCCGAATCCGCGACGCTCTCCTGCGGCCCGGGGACGGACGCCTTCAGGAGCCCGCCCATGCGGCAGCCGACGCCGCTCGACCCCGAGCTCGTGCCCTGTCCCTCGCTCATGTAGACCGGCTTGCCGCCGAGGTCCGGATGCCGCGCGCGGAGCGGCGCAAGCGGCGTCGCCGTGATGTCCGCCTCGCCCCGCAGCCCGCGCGGGTTCGGCGTGTAGTAGTGCCAGTCGACGATGTCGCACGCCGCGAAGCCGCCGCCCGCGAGGACGTCCGCCGTCCATCTGCGCCCCCCTTCGCCGGACGTCGAGTTGAAGCCGCTCACGCGGATTTTCGGGTTCACCTTCTTGACGGCGTCGTAGGCAAGGCGCGAAAGCGCCGCGAAGTCCGCCCCCGCCTTCGCCCGGTCGTACCACTTGATGTCCGCCGCACTCTCCCACCAACGCCCCCACGGCTCGTTCCAGATGAAGTATTCGTCGATGTTCCGCTCGTGGTGCTTCACGTAGGTCGTCACGTAGTTCACCCAATCGGCGCTGTTCGTCGGGCGCAGGTACTTCTCGAAATACCCCATGCGGCGGCAGCCGAGGTCGCCGTAGTGCGTCGCCCAGGCGGGCGCCGTGCCGAGCTGGGCGAAGATCTTCACGTGGGCGTCGCGGTAGCAGGCCACCTCCGCGTCGTGGAAGTTCCATTTCCCCTTCTCGGGCTCCTGCGCGTACCAGTTCGAGACCTGCTCGCCCGCGTCGTGGAGGCGCACCCAGTTGACGCCGCCCGCCTTCATCGTCTTCACGACGGCGCGGTTCGGGTTGAAGTGGCAGCCGAATGGCGAATCGGGCGCATCGCGCCCCCAGGCGACGGGACGCGGCAGGCGCGTCACCACCAGCTCCTCCTCCTGGGAGATCCGCGTTCCGTCCCGCTCCGCCCACGCCGTCACGCGGAACTGCCCGACGGGCCGGTCGACGAAGGCGTGGTTGGCGAAGGCGACGGCGCCCGATGCACACGCGGCGGCGGGGAACGCCGCGAGATCCCGCTCCCGTCCGTAGAGGTCGGCGACCGTGACGCACACGCGCGCATCGGGCGGCAGACCCCGTGCGGCAAGCTTTAGGCGCGGCGCCTCGTCCGTGAACTGGATGCGCGTCTCGTCGGCGATCTCGCCCCCGTCCACCGCGAGCGCGAGCTGCGCCGGGAACGGCGGGGGCGGCGCCTCGCCCGCCCCCAGATGCACGCGCACCGCGTCGAGGCGGAACGGGCCCCGTTCGCCCGAGAAGCGCAGCCCGAAGGACTTCGAGAGGCGCATCGGCCTGAAGACGAGGCGCGCCGCGCGCCACGCCGTCGATGCGTCCAGCCGCAGGCTGCCCGCCCAGCGCCCCGTCTCGTCGAGGACCGCGACCTGCGCGGGCGTCTCCGAACGGTACTGGAAGCGGAGCGTGTGCGGCTCGCCGGGGTAGGCCGTCTGGAACGCCTCGCCCCAGAGGTCCCAGGGCCTTTCGGAGACGACCTTCAGGACGGGCACGCCGTCGGGCGCGGGCTCGCGCGTGTCGGCCTCGCACGTCGCGCCCACGCAGTTCCGCCCGAGGTTCCAGCCGCAGGGGAGGCCGAGCGGGAAGCGCGCGTGGCGGATGAAGTCCGTCTGCGTCTTCGGCGGACGCGGGATCGCCGCCGCAAGGTCGTCCTCCGTCGCGGTCTCCAGGACGATCCGCGCAAGGTCCGCCTCGCCCGACGCCGTGTAGAGGTAGAGGCCGACCGAGCCCGTGCGCGGCTTCTTGACCTCGAAGAGGTACGTCTCCTCCTTCCAGTCCGCCGACGTGAACGCATGGCTCGAAAAGCCCGTGTACGGCGCGCCGTTCAGGCGGAGCCCGAGATTGAAGGAGCGGCCGGCCGTGACGCGCGCCTTGACCTTCAGACGGAAGAAGCCGGGGAACGTCGGCTCGAAGCCGGCGATCGAGAACTGCCCGCCCGCCGCCCCCGTCCGGGTCGTGAAGCGGAGGAATTTGAGGCCGCTCTCCTCCCGGACCTCGGTCGTGACGCGCCCCGCCTGCCAGCCGGAGAAGTTTTCGTTGACCCGGGGCGGCAGCACGCCGTGGAATGAACCAACGCCCTCCGCGTCGACCCGGCGCGATGCCGCGCCGAAGTCGACGTCCAGAAGCGGCGCGGCCGCACCACACGACAACATCATCCCGCCCAGAGCGAGCAGGTACATCAGGGCTTTGAAGCCAGCAATGTTGGTGGCGATCGGTTTCATGGCGTATACCGCTATTCCCAGTCGGCGAAGTCCGTGCAGGATGTAATCGTACAGCCGTCGGCATGGATCTTGCCGTCAGCGGGCGACACGCGCATCTTCACGACGGCGCGGATCGTGGCGATGTTGCCGATGACGAGCGGAACCTCCGCCTCATAGTATTCGCCGCTCTCGTCCGTCCAGTGATGCGTGACAATCAGGTCCGACTTGAACGCAACCCGCTCGCGGAACGGTTTCCCCTCCTCGGTGCCCTCGTCGGTCAACGTACCCGAGACGGTTCCTTTTTGATCGAAGGTGAGCGTCAGCGTCGAGTTTCCGGAGACCGCATCGTCGCCGTGAATCTCCAACGTCTTGGAGACGCCCGTCCTCTTCTCGGCGAACACGGGCAGGTTTTCGAATCCCTTCACCTTCCAGACGTTCTGATAGAGGATGAGGTCGGCACCGTCCATGGAAACCATGCCACCCTCCACGCCCCCGTTATCGTTGTTCTGCTCAATGCAGAAGCGGCACGCCCGGCTCTCGACCACCTTTCTTCCGTCCCTGAAGGCGAGCGTCACGTCAAAGAAGTAGCACGCCCCTTCGGCATCGTGTTTCCATTCCGTCAGGGAGGGCGCGGAGAACGTGGCCGTGAGCATCCGGTCTTTGCCCGTGTCGAAGAGGACCTTGCCGGACACCTTGCCGGACGCGCCAACCGTCACTGTCCCATAGAGGTTGTCCTCAAGGGATTCATAGCCCGGAATCTGTCCCTCGCCACATCCCACGAACGTGCCAACCGCCCATGACGGCAGGGACTGGACCTCCACGGTGAACGTAGAGACGTATGACGCGCGGCCCGATTTCACCTTCGCCCGGACGGTAAACGTTCCGACCTTTGTCGCCACGCCCTCGATTCTGCCAGTCTTCGCGTTGTACTTAAGCCCGGAAGGCAACCCGGCGAGCGCCACCGCATTGCCCGCGTTCGCGGCATTCAGGACGGGCAGGTCGAACTCCTTCACGCCAGCGGACATCACGTACTTCTCGCCGCGCCCGTTCTGGAGCGCGGCTGCACCACCCGCCGCATCCGCCACACGCAGAAGTTCGTTCGCGCCCGTCAGGTTGTCGACGACGATCATGAACTTCTTCTCGACCGCCTTCTTCACGGACGCGCTCGTGAGCTTTGCCGTCACCGGGTACGAACCCGGCTTCGTCGCCGTGCCGGAGATGCGGTTCGCCTTTGCGTCGAACTTCAGCCCCGGCGGCAACCCGGAAAGCGCGACCTTCGGGAGGGACAGGGACTGGACCTCAAGCGACAAATCGAACGCGCCCGACGTGTAGTAGACCTCCTCGCAGATGAGGTTGAGCCATGCCGCGTCCTCCTCCGCCCGAGCGAACAGCGCACGCACGGTCGCATCCCCGTCCATCACATAGGAGTAGGACGGCGAACGGGAATCCGCCGCGCCCTTAAGCGGATTCCCGCCTGCATCGCACCAGCCCGCGAAGACGAATCCCTTCTGCGGCGTCGCCTTCAGCGTCACCTTCCTGCCATCGGCGTAGACACCGGTCCCTATCGCCTTGCCCATCGCCGGATCGCACGCGACCTTCAGGATGCGCTCATTCAGGTCACGGTTGACGACCGTGAAGACGATGTTCGACGTGGCCGTCTTCTTTCCGGCAGTCTTGGCCGTGACCGCAACCGTGTAGATGCCGCTCTTCGTGGGCGTTCCGTAGATCGAGTTCGGCGAGTAGAACATGTCACCCGTCTTGATCGCCTTCGACGTGAACTTGAGTCCCGGCGGCAGCCCCTTCACCTTGACGGTCGGGAGAGACGGGGACTCCACGCTGATCCGGACGGCTCCCTGCATCTTCTCCTTCGTCTTATACAGATCGTCAAGGTTGTGGACGAAGATCTCCGCACCGTCGTCCTCGACCGGGATGAACTTCGCGTAGAGGTCTAGTTTTTCATCCCACGCAGATTCGTTGACAATCGGCAAGTTCGGATTCCGGTAATCGTCGAAGCTGCTCGCGTATCCATAATACGGCTTTGTGTAAGATGCATCGTGATACCAGCCCGCAAAGACGTAGCCCCTGTTCGCCATCGCCTTCAGCGTCGTCTTCTTCCCGGCATACACGTCGCCACCGCCCTTGACCGTACCACCAGGCCCCGCCACGGCGGACACCGTGAGGTGCGGCGCCTTGTCGACGAACAGCGGATAGATCTTCGTCACGGTACGCCCGTTCTCGAAGTACGAGACGGCAACCTGATACGTTCCCTCCTTCGTCGCCGCGCCCGAGAACGTCGCGACACCCGGATTCTTCCGATCGGCGGCCTTGATGCCGGGCGGCAGCCCCGCCACCCTCAGCGAGGCGTAATCCGCCACCGTCAGCTCGCCCGAAACCGACACACCCACGCGCAGTCCCTCCCCATCCGCAAGGAACGAGGGAAGTTCGGGCCTGGCCGGCTCGACAAGATCCTTGACAACCGTCATACCATAGAGGCCTGGGTCACTCCAGTCGCCCGCATCCTTCCGCACATGCAGGCGGACCCGCTCGTCGTCGTCGGCAAAGGCCCTTTCCAGCCCAGCTTCGGAAAAACCCTTCTTCGTCGGCCAGTAGATGTCGTGGATTTCCGCGTCGTCAAGATAGAGGCTTCCATCCCCGAATACCACGTCTTCTGGGAAGACGACAGCCGTTGCCTCCACGTCAACCAGCGCCGCCATGTTCAAGGTCAGACGCCCCACGCCACTGAAGTCAAGGACCGAAAGGTTCTCGCATTCTTCCAGCGCGTAGGTGTCGAGGGTCAGCTTATCCGACGTGAAATAGATCTCCTTGACGTTTTCAAGATAGCCCATCGCGCACGGAGCGACGTACGTCACGCTGGACGGCACGACGAGTCGTTTACCGACGACGCCGTGAAGCACCATCACGACCGTCTCTCCGCCATTGCCAAGGAGAAGCCCGTCCACAAGCGAGAACAGGGCGTTATCGCGAATCGTAATTTTCCTGAGTGTTCTTTGGACCTCATGGTTGCTCTCGAACGTCTTCAAATCCGGTCCGATCACGAGTTCGGTGAGTCCACACCGTTCAAACGCGCCGCTGCGCACTTTTGTCACGCCATCGGGAATCGTGAACGTACCCTTCTTTCCGGACGGGAACTGCCACAGCGCATCGCCCTGTTCGCCATCCCCGCGAGCCGCCTCCTTGAGGTACAGAACGCCGTCCTTGGAATAGTACTTCGGATTCCCTTCCTCAACCTCGAAATCGCAGGCGATGGAGGTGCCCTCGCCAATCCCTGCCGTGTAGTCGGCGGGCACGACGCATTTCGTCATCCTGAGGACGGGCTTCGACCATCCCTCCAGCGACCAGTCGCCGATCTCCACCGAATAGAGATGGCCCGACGTGTCACGCGCCTGCGTCGGCAACGTCAGCACGCCGCTTCCCTTCACGACGCAGCCGTCATCTATGCTCTTGCCGAACACATCCTCGGTATCTACGTTATCAGATCTCCATTCGCCATTGGGGCCCGTCCATACCCATCCGTATTCGCGCACGACCACGAGGTCTGCGGAATAGTCGCCATCATGCCGGATGCCTTCCCGGATGCCTTCAGGCCCGTTCTGCGCACAGGCGAGCGTCCACTTCCCGTCCGGCGAGGTGATCGTCCAGAACGATCCCGGCATCGACTTCGTGTTGTCGAGCGTCCAGGGTTCGGACGCCCCGCACACGGCGGTCAGCAGCACGCCGACAGCAAGTGCCCAGACCCTTCGGAAGAGTGTTTTCATCGGTTTCATCTTTTTTCTCCTTTGTGACAAACTTACAGGATCTTCTCGGCGGCGGCGGCGGACCGGCGCGGCCGCGCGCAGACGAAGAACGTACTGCCCGGCGCGGTGACGAGACGATAGCACATACAGTATAGCAAACTCCCCCGTCGTCCGCACAGACCGACCACCTTGAAGGGACTCCTCTTTGTCCTGTCAACGGCGCGTCAGCGCACCGCCCGGATTCGCAGGAAGGTCGCGGAGGACCCTTCCTCTCTCGCCAGGCGGACGTACCGCTCGCCGGGGCCGGGCGAGAGGCCGAGCGCGCCCAGCTCCTCCGCCGTGAGCGCGCGAGCGGCGGCAACGGACGAGAAGGCCTTCGCGTCCGCCGAGGCCTGCACGTCCAGCCGCGTCGCCGGGGCGTAGTCGGCCGGCGTCTCGCCGCCGGCGGAAACCTTGGCGCAG
>OIWU01002058.1_pt1 | contig 17960 bp, 17 predicted proteins | sample 1587711 | NCBI WGS metagenome assembly OIWU01 (sample SAMEA3888909, study PRJEB22519) | human gut metagenome | biome: human gut; feature: human-associated habitat; material: faeces | place: Denmark | collected 2010 | reverse complement strand
CGAGACCTTGGCGACTGTCGCGATAACAAGGGGAAACTCGCGAAGCGTGTTTTCAGTTGTTTACGATTTACAATAGTGACAATCTGTCATTTTTTGCGTCCACCCTATTGACTGGAAAGAATGGAAATGTTACGATATTTAGATGTTCAAAATATTTTAGACAAAAATGATTTGATTTTACAGGAATCCGGCTGCGTCGGATCAGAGAATGAAAGAGGAAATACCTATATGAAGAAGATTGGAATCGTAACAGACAGTCACAGCAGCATCAGCCAGGAAGAGGCGGAAAAACTTGGAATTTTTGTCCTGCCGATGCCGTTTTACATCGATGGGGAGTGCTATTACGAGAGCGTGACCCTGTCCCGCGAACTGTTTTTTGAGAAGCTGGCGGCCGGAGCGGATATTACGACGTCCCAGCCATCACCGACTGCAGTGATGGAAATCTGGGACAAGGCACTGGAGCAGTTTGAAAAGATCCTTTATATGCCGATCAGCAGCGGTCTCAGCGGTTCCTACGAGACGGCGATGATGTTGGCGAAGGATGAAGCGTATGAGGGGCGTGTTCTCGTTGTCGATGATGGACAGGTTGCGGCTCCGCTCCACCAGATGGTATTAGATACCTTGGATATGATCAAAAAAGGATATGAGGCGGAACAGATCCGTGATCTTCTTGAAAGGGCGGGAGACCGGATGATGATCTATATCGCGCTCCAGACGCTGGAGTGCTTAAAGAAAGGCGGAAGAGTGACACCGGCGGCAGCGGCATTGGGATCTGTGTTTCATATTAAGCCGATCCTGAAGCTGCAGACAGGAAAGCTGGACTCCTTTAAAAAATGTCACGGGATCGTAAAAGCAAAGAAGGCGGCCATCGAGGCCATGCAGGCGGAGATCCGGGATAATTTTCAGGACGCGTTAAATGACGGTGCCCTCCACCTTCTGGCATCCTCCAGCGGGACAGACGAGGAGAATGCGGCATGGGTCGAGGAGATCAGGGAAGCGTTTCCTGGTGTTCCGCTTCTCTACGATAATCTGTCCCTCGGCGTATCCTGCCATATCGGACCGGGCGGAATGGGAATCGGGTGCGCGGTGGCACCGGATTATAAGAGAGTGTAATGCCGGGGATATGGTTCTTTTGCAGCATGTGCGCCGGGTAGAAGCTGATTGCGGAATTCGATAAGAGTTTCAGAGGTGAGTTTCAGATAGAAGTTGTAAGCTCTGTGAGTGTTGCGTGTATACAAAATTTGTCTTATAATAGAAATCAGACAATAAAAAATGAATGTTGTTTTGCACACCGGAGAACACAATTCTGCAGCAGGGCGAAGGTTTGTTGGCAGGGAGGTGTAGGTGCGCATAGAAGGAGGTAATGATGGAATACCGTAGATTTGGAAATACGATCGTAGCAAGGATCGATCAGGGTGAGGATGTTCTGGAGAAGATGAAGCGCATCGCGATGCTCGAGGACGTAAAGCTTGCGAGCGTCAGCGCATTAGGTACATTTTCTTCCATGACCGTAGGAATTTATGATCTGGAAAGGCGTCAGTTTATGGGAAATGATTTCGAGGGAATGTTTGAGATTGTCTCCTTCACAGGAACCATCAACACGATGGACGGCAAGTATTACAGCCACATCCACGCGGCGGCAGCCGACGCGAAGGGCAATGTGTACGGCGGGCATTTAAGTCATGGCATTATCGGAGCGACCTGCGAGATGGTGATTACGGTGATTGACGGAGTTGTGGATCGTGTAAAAGATGAGGAGACAGGACTCAATGTCTTTAACTTTAAGTGTTAAAGTGCAGAAAGGTAACTGCTCAGCAGGTCTGCGCGTAACTGTGAAGGTACTGAATCGTTACATATTTTTGTGAATTGTGATAAGAGATAAGAAAAGATCGATAAGGAGCAGGTTATGGAACAGATGATTCCGGGATTTCTGGAAGAGATGTTGAAAAAACAGTATGGAGAGGAAGCTTTCGCGAAGATCCTCGCGGGATATCAGGCGAGACGCCCGGTGACACTCCGGGTCAATCCCCTAAAGGCGGACCGGAACTCGGTGGAGCAGGCACTTACCGGTGCCGGGATCGCGTTTAAAAATGTATCATGGTATGAGGACGCGATGATCATCGAGGGTGCAAGGGAGCCGGAGATCCAGGAACTTCCGATCTATAAGGAAGGCGGAATCTATCTCCAGAGCCTTTCCTCCATGCTGCCGCCGCTGTTTCTGGGTCCAAAGGCGGGAGAGTCCGTCCTCGATATGGCTGCCGCTCCGGGCGGAAAGACGACCCAGATGGCGGCGATGACGGGAAATCAGGCGCAGATCACGGCCTGCGAGAAGAATAAGGCGCGGTCGGAAAAGTTAAAATACAATCTGGAAAAGCAGGGGGCATCCGGAACCTACGTGATGGTGGAGGACGCAAGAAAGCTTGACGATTTCTTTTCCTTCGACCGGATCCTCTTAGACGCGCCCTGCAGCGGAAGCGGAACCGTAGAAGTGCGGGACGGTGTCTGCCGGACAAAAATCTCAAAGGAACTTGTGGAAAGATCCGCGAGAACGCAGGAAGAACTGTTAAAAAAAGCGCTGAAGCTCTTAAAATCCGGACATGAGATGGTCTACTCCACCTGCTCAATCTTAAAAGAGGAGAATGAAGGTCTCTTAAAGCGCGTGTTAAAGAGTTCAGGCGGAGAACTTGTACCGATCGGGGAAGAGTGGACGAAGGAACTTCCGTTACTTCCGAACGCGATGCCGGGGACACTCCTCGTGGGACCGGATGAATTGTTTGAGGGATTTTTTGTGGCGAAGATCAGAAAAAAATAGAAGCTCCGCGAGGAACTTCTATTTTTTTGCAAAAAAACGCTTTAAGCTTTTATTCCGCCTTGCGGTTCTCAACCTCGATCCGTTTCAGCTCAGGCATGATCGTGATCAGCATCGTGAGAATGCAGGCGGTTCCGCCGATGACATTGGAGACCGGCTCAGCGAGGAATACGCCGTCGGTTCCCATATGCATGGCGTAGGGGAGAAAGTAGGTCAGCGGTACGACGATGAATACTTTGCGGAGCAGGGAGAAGAAGATCGCAAAGACCTTCTTGTTCAGGGATTTAAATACCGCCTGACCGATGTACTGGAGGTCCATAAAGATAAAAGCCGCAAAATACATGTTCAGTGCCGGAACCGCATCCTGGATCAGCGCCGCGTCCGAGCTGAAAATACGGATCAGCGTTTCCGGGATGAGGATGATCATGCTCCACATGACGGCCGTGTAGCCGAAAACAAGGAGACTCATGATCAGAATGGATTTCCGCACGCGTCCCGGTCTGCGGGCACCGTAGTTGTAGCTCAGGATTGGGGAGGTTCCCTCTACCATGGCGTGGATCGGAGTCTCAACAAGCTGGCGCACACTGGAGATGATGGTCATGACGGAGATATAGATATCACCGCCGGTGACGGAAAGAATATTGTTGCAGCAGATCGTCACGAGGCTGTTTGTGAGCTGCATGATAAATCCGGCCGCGCCGAGTCTGAGGATATTTTTCGCGTGTCCGGTACATTCCGGGATCTCATTCTTATGAAGGAACCGCAGCTTCAACTCGGATTTTTTCGTGAGGAAAAACACGACGAAGGCGGCAGATAGGCACTGGGAGATCACGGTGGCGATGGCTGCGCCGCGGACGCCGAGTCCGAGGGCAAAAATAAAGAGCGGATCAAGCACAAGGTTCGTTCCGGCACCGATCGCGACGGATAACATGCCGATGCTGGAGTAGCCCTGGGCGTTGATAAACGGGTTCATGCCGACCGCGATCATCGACGGCAGGGTTCCGATCAGATAGAGCATCATATACGGATAGGCGTAAACGATGGCCTCAGCGGAAGCGCCGAAGAGGATCAGGATCGGGCGGGCGAAGAGGAAGCCGACCGCCATCAGGATCACCGCGCAGACACAGAGCATTGTAAAAGAAGTGTTCATAATGCGCCTTGCTGTGTCAGGGTCCTTTTTCCCGCGGAAGATCGAGAAGAGCGGCGCACCGCCGGTTCCAAAGAGATTGCTGAAGGCTGTGATGATGACAATGATCGGAAAGCATAAGCCGACCGCGCCGAGAGCGGCTGTTCCGATCTCCGGGATCCGCGCGATGTAGATGCGGTCCACGATATTATATAGAAGGTTTAAGATCTGGGCAATCAGCATGGGGAGCGCGGCTCCGAGGATATTGTCCGTTATGGTTCCGTTTTCAAAATCAATACGTTTCATATGTATGGTAGCTTTCCGTTACTTTTCATGGGTAGGAATTTTCTGAACTGAAAATTCCGTATGATACCGTTATGACCGCGGATTTTGCCGATTCGGAATGCGAAGCATCGGCAAAATCCTGTTACAGTGCGCGGGCATGGAGTGCCCGTGTACTGTAACAGATTTCCTGTAACGATTTGATCCTTTCTAAATTTTTTCTTGCGGTTCAAGTATAGCATCCCCTATAATATATGTAAATTATTGTTTTTGTATAGAAATACAATAAAAATTATATAATACAAGAGAATTTTTACATTCAGACCATGATTGTTATGATCCGGGATCAGGATCCCGCAATTCGTACTGTTGCGGGAGTGGAGGTCTGCAGATCACCGGTCAGAAGGAGAGATTATGGAGATCAGACAGTTAGAATATTTCCGGGCCATCGTTGACGCCGGAACCATCAGTGGGGCGGCGAGGGAGCTTCATATGACACAGCCGCCGTTAAGCTACCAGATGAAAATGCTGGAGGAGGAACTTCAGGTGCCGCTTTTTATCCGCGGTATGAAGCATATCACACTGACGGAGGCGGGAAAAACGCTCTACGAACAGGCGGGAAAGATCCTGATGCTCTCGGAGGTAACGAAGCGGGAGGTCATAAAATCAAGTCAGGCGGCGACGATCCATATCGGAATGACTCCGTCCACCGTGTCCATGATGTCCCATTACCTGATGCGTTTTGCAAAAAGCCATCCCAATATCCATTTTGATATCCACGAGGGATCCACATTCACGATGAGGGATCAGCTTGAGAACCGGATCCTTGACCTCACGACCCTGCGCACGCCAATTACGTTAAGGGGCTGTGAGACGAAAACTCTGGCAGAGGAACGTCTTCTCGCCATGGCAGTTCCGGAGTTTCCTCTTTTAAAAGGACGCACATCGCTCCATCTGCAGGAGCTCTCGGAACAGCCCCTGATCCTGTCCCACCGGTTTCAGAAATATATCGCCTCGAAGTTTGAGGAAGCGGGACTTGTCTGCGATATCTACCTTGCCTGTGAAGATGCAAGGACCGCGATCACGATGGCGGAACGGGGAATGGGGATCGCGATCCTGCCGACTTCGATGCTGGAACTTTCTGATAAGCTGAAAGCATGTGAGGTCTGTGATGCCGATTTTACAACAGAGGTCCTTCTTGCCTGGAGAAAAAGTCGGATTTCGTCGGAAATACAGGAATTTCTGGAATTTTGGAATTGAGAAATGTATTCGTGGAATGCATGAATCTTGCAAGCACCTTTTACAGGCAGATCATACGAGTAATTTTCTAAAAAATGTGCCATAATGAGAAAAAATGAAAAGCTTCATACTTATGAATCATGTCAGGTACAGAGAGGCTGACAGAACAGGAGAAGAATCGTTCATGAAGTATGATCTGGAACATTATAGGCAATATTTAATAGAATGCGAGAAAAGCAAAAATACGATCGAAAAATATCTGAGGGATGTGCGGAATTTTCTGATATTTTCAGGGGGACGGGAGCTGAGCAAGGAGATCATCTTGGAGTATAAGAAGCTCCTCGTAGAAAAATACCGGACTTCCAGCGTAAATTCCATGCTGATCGCGGTGAATGGATATCTGAGCTGGATGGGTCGGGACGATCTCCGGGTGCGTGTATGCAGAACGCAGAGACTGATCTTTCGAGAGGAGGAGCGGGAACTGACGCGTGAAGAGTACCAGAGGCTTCTTATGACCGCGAACCGGGAGAATCGCGGGCGTCTGTTCTGCATCCTTCAGACCATCGCGGGAACGGGGATGCGGATCGGGGAATTAAAATATCTGACAGCGGAGACTCTGGAGGAGCGAAAGATACGGATCGATTTTAAAGGAAAAGTGCGGATTATCCTGATTCCAAGGTCACTTCTGATCATCCTGAAGGACTACTGCCGAAAGCACAAGATCAAGGAAGGAAGTATTTTCCGCTCAAGGAACGGAAGACCGCTGGACCGGAGAAATATATGGGCTGAGATGAAAAGCCTCTGCGAGAGGGCAATGGTGGCAGCAAGCAAAGTGTTCCCGCATAACCTGAGACATCTCTTCGCGAGATGCTTTTACGAAAAGGAACACGATCTCGCACGGCTGACAGATTATCTTGGACACAGCAGCATCGAGACAACGAGACGGTATACGATGATCACAAGCGAGGAGGCCTGCGTAAAGGATTTAGAGCTGGGACTGGTCCAAAGGGAAGAAGGGGGATCGGAAGGTAAAAAAGGTAATACGGAACAAATAGGAAAAATAGAGGATCCGTTTACGACATAATGTGTATTATGTCATAACGAATCCTCCTTGTATTTATATATATACATAACAAGTCTATCACGAAAAGCCATTGTTTTCAATGGATATTCCAGGATTTTTGCTTTTTTGCGTTTTTTTACATGATTTCCAAAAAAACATGCGGTTCTGGAATCAGATTCGAAGATTGTGATACTTTTTCAAATTAACTTTAGAAAGCGTAAAAGTATACAGATTTCATGTAAGAACGATGCATACTCTTTTAAGACAAGCCGTTCATGACATAATACACATTATGTCATGAACGGCTTTTTTGAATGAAAAAATGTATGATCGGAGAACGATACGGAAGTCTTGTGGTAATTGAAAAAGTGAAGATTCCGGGAAAACTGAAAACCTATTGGCGGTGCCGGTGTGACTGCGGGAATACATGCACCGTGGAAGATTCTCACCTGAAAAACGGACATACGAAGAGCTGTGGATGCAGAAGACGGATCCGACTCCAGGAAAAACGCCTCGATCTCACCGGACAGCGGTACGGCAGGCTTGTCGTTCTGGGACCGGCAGCGGGAACGGCAGAAAAATGTGATGGCGCAGTGGAGCAAAGCGGATCGTCCGGTCATCGCGAAGTATACAGAAGAGAAAACAACCGATGGAGAGCCTCCATTGGCTTTCAGGGAAAATCCTACAATCTTGGCAGCTTCGCAACCTATGAGGAGGCAGTTCAGGCGCGGCTGGACGCGGAAAAGCGGTTATATGATCCATTTTTAGCGAAATATCGCGAAGAAAATTCCTGAGGACGCAGGGGGATCACAATACTGATAAAAACACTTCCAACCGCAGGAATACCGGGCAGCTTTGCTGCATAGAATGCAGTTTAGGGAGTGATTTTTATAAATTTTTAAGGAGCAAGGGGGAAAGGAGGAGCTTTGTGAGCATACAGAGGCAGAAGAATCCTGTGTGCAGCAATTGAAATATTGACTCACAGTAACTGTTCGACAGAGATACAGTTACGATCCACGATTCAAAGAAGGAGGAAAAGAGAGATGAAGAAGCGCGGAATGAAAAAACGTGTTATGGCAGCACTCATGACGGCCTGTATGGTCGTTGGGTCTGTGCCGGGGGTGTCGTTGGCGGATGTGTCAGGTGAACCATCTGGTACGCTGACACCGGCTGCAAAGAAATATAACTTTGATGGAACAGCGTCAACAGCTACAGATCCGGATATTGAGCTTAACAAGACAGCTGCATATAACGGAACATTTACTGAGAACGGTCAGACAGAACTTACAAAGACCTTTGAGGTTGGAACGAAACTCACGCTTGCGGATATTCCTGCATCCAAGGGTAAGAGCAGCAGTTACAGCGATCAGACTTGGGATAAATTCCCGGTTGGATATATTGTAGGAAAAGATGGAACGACCTTCACGATCACCTACAAGTGGAGATCAAGCGGCAGTGGCAGTGATTATGACTATAGCACCTCCACAAGAGGCAAAGCCACAAACGCAGCTGGTAAGTCCGGACGTTGGATCTTAGAGGGCGGCGAGTTCACGGAGGATAACGGGACAACACAAGAGGACACATGTACACCGGCTGGCATGAGATCGACGGCAAGTGGTATTACTTCAACACAGCATCCGACAAGGGAACACTTGGCGCAATACTTGCGAACACCACAACACCGGATGGATATCAGGTAGATGCAAATGGAGCATGGATCCGGTAATTCCGGCAGGAAACCTTCATGGCTCACCGGGCGCGGGATCCTCATAGCAGTCATATTTCTTCTGGGACTGGGAATTTTTCTGTACCCACATATCTGCGACTGGTACTATCAGTATCAGTTCAACAAGGCGATTGCGGCGTATGACCGGTTTCAGGGGATCGACTGCGAAGGAATGATCCAGGAGGCCAGAGAGTACAATGAAAGACTTGCAAAGAAAGAGGAACAGTTTCTGGTTCCCGCAGAGGAACGGGAGGAGCTTGACCACCTTCTGGATCCATGGGGAACAGGGATGATGGGATATGTGGACATTCCGAAGATCGGGGTCCACATTCCCATTTACCACGGAACGGAAGAGCGGGCGCTTCAGTCGGGCGCTGGTTTCTGGTATGGGACAAGCCTGCCGGTGGGCGGTGAAAATACTCATTGTGTGCTGGCCGCCCATAACGGTCTTGTGAAGGCGAAACTGTTCACTGACCTGGACAAACTGGAAGTGGGAGATCGGTTCACTCTGGATGTCTTAAATGAGACATTCACGTATGAGGTGGATCAGATCCTCGTAACACTTCCGGAAGAGACGGAAGAACTTTATATCCAGAACGGAAAAGACCTTGTGACGCTTTATACCTGTACTCCGTATGGGGTAAATACCCACAGGCTCCTTGTCCGCGGATACCGGGTAACAGAACCGGAAGAATGATGGAAAAAATGCGCCGGTTCACAAAAAAGTGAAAACGGAGCTTTTTTCGACATAAATTGACATGGAGGGAATCGAAAATGAAAAAGAAAATGAACAAGGTTTTAGTAGTCTGCACAGCGGCAGCAGCGATGACAGCATTTTCAGGAACCGCTTTTGGGGCAACTCTCGATCTGGAGTCAAAGACAGCGGTTGCTGACGCGAAGGATGGAGCCGGGGATATCCAGGAGGCCATAAATCAGATCTCGGGGAACGGAAATAAAGATGGGTGGACCATCAAAATAAAGTCTGGTACATATGATCGATTTACAATTCCGGCAGATTTTAAGAACATCACGGTTGAGGGAGAGAAAAACAGCGTTATTCAGGTGATGAATGCGCCAGTGGCAGACAACCTTTCAGATGCTGGCGGAATTAACGCGTTTGGCAGTAATATTACTTTAAAAGGACTTACAATTGATGCTGGAAATGTACCGGCTGAAGAGGGAAAGTTTACAGCAGCGGTTTCCAATCACAATGGCGCAGTAGGTGGAACTGGCTTTTCTCTTCATGTTGAAAACTGTACGATCAAGGGAACAGATTCACAATTTGCGGATGGTATTTTATTTGACAGTCCGGGATTTGATGTGAAAAATTGTAAAATTTCAGGTTTTAAGCAGGCAGTTGAATTCTTTGGAGATAATTTTGTAGTTCCGGAATCTGGAAATATGGTCAGTGGGAATACGGTCCGTGACTGTAGCTTTGCTATTCATGGATATTTTGGCGGCGGCTCGGATGGCGGAGTGCTGAGTTTTAAGAATAATAAGGTAACCGGTACGGATGATCTGCGCGCCAAAGTAGTGATTCAGGATCTGAGTAATACAGGGGCCGTTCGCGCGGATATCTCTGGAAACACATTTGTGAATGCACTTGTGGGACTTGTGAATCTGAGAGAAAACGGGAAAACGATCTCACCAGTATTGACCTCCAATGAGATGGGCGCAAACAGTTTTTATGTTGAGGCGGTGGAGCCGGGAACCATTGAATTTTATGCGACATATCATGCGCCGGAGAACAGCGAAGGCTGCTGGAGAGTGACAGGAATTGAAGATTTTGGCATTGATGTCGGATTAAATCCGGATGGATCCAAAGCAAAGATCGAGGAGTTGGTGGATGCAGCGAATGAAAGTGGATCCAGAACGTTGAGCATTACGGGAATTGATGAAAACAATCTGATCAAAACGTTCACTTATTTTAAAGATGGAATTTACTGGGACAGCGATAAGGAAAGTAAACCGTCGGTGGACAAAAAAGCGGATGGTCAGGACCGTATCGAGGCAGCAAGGCCAGGAGATGTTATTTCTTTTACACTGGAATCCAATCTGCCGCAGTCACTGTCAGCGCAGGTAAAAAGACGTACTCCAAATGACGACAGACCAGATGATGACAGACCATATATTATAGAAAAGAAGTCTTATCAGCTGATATTCCATGATAAGATGAGCAGTAATCTTTCTCTTAATCAGGCTACATTGAAAGTCGAAATCATGAATAATGGAAAGCTTGTGGAACTGCCGGAGAAATATTACATGGTGCGTACAGATCTTGAAGGTGAGACTTTCCGGGTAACAGTAGGACTTGTGGCAGCGTTTAATGATGGTCAGATCTCGTATGATCAGCTGAAGAATGCGGCACAGATCGTCGTATCTTATGACGCAACGGTAAAAGACAGTGTTATCAATGGAGACAAGGTGGAGAACCGTGCATGGGTCAACGACAGCGAAGAGGATATCGTTGACGGCCCGGTCATCGATCCAGATGTTCCGTCCACCGGTGGAGTTGGAACAAAAGCCTTCACAGCAGCAGGAATCGCCCTGATGGGAGTTGCAGCAGGTGCTGTGATCGTGACAGGTAAGAAAAAGAAAGAAGAACAGTAATTCAGACTTTTCGGATTGTTGCTAGTTATGAGAACGAGGTAGAGACATGAAAAAATCATGGAAAAGTTTCATGACCGTCACCGCAGCCGCTGCTGCGATGACGGCTGCCATGGCATTTTCTTCGTTGGCGGCTGTGGCGAAGGTAGATGATGACCTTCCGGAAAACCGTCATATCGTATCGGTAGCTTCCGGCGGATATGAGACGGGATTCCAGATCAAGGCGGCTCATGGCGCGGACATCTACGAGACGACAAGTTATCCGATCGATAAAAAGGCAGACGGCGAGGATGAGATCGGAACCGTAAGTCAGGGAAAGAAGATCGAGTTTACACTGAACTCCAGTCTTTCAAAGCTGCTTGCACGCTATGTTGTAACGGCATCCAACGCCTCACCGGCAAACTCCGCAAGGGAGATTCGCAAAGTCCGCGTACATAGTGCGTCCGGCGCGGGAATAGTCCGCGTACACAGTGCGTCCGGTGCGGAGACAGTCCGCATGTACAGCGCATCCGGTGCCGGAAGAGCGGGAAGCGTAATCAGGGACAACTACGACAATGAGATTGCCAGACAGTTCCTTTTAGCAGATGAAAAATATGCGATCCCGGATTCTGTTGTGGAGACCATGGTCTTCCACGATGAGATGAGCCGGTATCTGAAGTTTATCGACGGTACGCTCCGTGTGACTGCGGGCAGGGATGGAAAAGAAGTTCCTTCCGGGTATTACACGGTAACAGCCAGTGGTTCCAACGCATTCCGGGTTGAGGTTGATCTTGTAAACCTCTTTAATACCGGAATCATCGATTATGAAGATCTGACGGGTGAAAATCCGATTACAGTGACCTATGAAGCGGTCGTGACAGACGACGCGATCCAGGGGGACGAGCTGTTTAACGAAGCCTGGGTCAACGATGGAGAACATGACTCCGTGGAAGGTGCGGTCCTCGATAAGAAGGTTCCGTCCACAGGCGGAATGGGACGGGGAATGTTCACGGGTCTTGGACTCCTGTTTATGGGCACAGCGGCAGCAGCAGGGAAGAGAAAAAGAAGCATGTAGATCAGATACAGAAATCGATGTAGAAGGAAGGAATCCAAGATGACAGGAATTCGGAAAAAGAATAAGATCCTGGGCTTTATTTTTGCCGTGCTTGCGGTATGGATGGTGATATTTCAAAATCCGTCCTACGCGGCACAGCGGGGTAGTCTGAACATAAAAACAGAACAGACCGGAATGACGGTATATCTCTATCGGGTTGCAGAAAAACAGGCGGGTGTCTATGTGCTGAATGAGAAATTTCAGGCATCCGGTGCGGATGTTTCCGGAGGTGGTTCCAGAGAGGCTGCGATCACTCTGACAAATTTTGTGAAGGCGCAGGGGATCCAGCCTTACCGGACCGGAACGGGAAGCGGAAAGCATGTGGTTTTTCGGAATCTTCCGGATGGAGAGACTCTCTATCTTGTGACGGGGGATCCACTGACCGTTGGCGGCAAGACCTACATTCCGGCACCGGTTCTCGTGGAAGCGGGCGGTGCCGCGGCGGAAGCAGATATCAAGTGTGATATTGAAGAACCGGAAAACCCGACAAACCCAACGGAACCCACAAACCCGACGGATCCATCGAATCCGACCTCTCCGACCCGTTATTATGATGACAGCGATGATGACGACTGGGATCCGACTCCGAATAAGAAGCCGACGATCACAACAGCGGCTGACGAGACGGTGACGATCACAGATGCGGAGACACAGTCGGAAACCAGAGTGGAGGAGAGTACGGCAGAGAGTGAAACAGAGACATCTACGGAGACAACCGTGGAGAACGAAAAGAAGCTTCCCCAGACAGGACAGCTGTGGTGGCCGGTAGGGATTCTGCTCTCCGCAGGCGCGGTCCTTCTGGCGGCAGGTCTTGTGATGAAAAAGAGAAGTAAGGAAAAATAAAAAATTAAAGAGAAACATGAGGATACAGATATGAAAAAGAAAACGCTTCATCCCTCCGGATTTACAAGCAAATGGAGAGCATACTCCAGCACCACAACTCCGCCGACAGAACCGGGACGTTATACCATGACAGTCGTTGTCCTTGGCGGTAACTATCTGGCCTCCCCGATCAACCGGTCCTTCCAGATCACGAAGTAGAACGGCTGAATGGTAAAATCGCGGGTCCTGTAACCCGCGATCAGGAGACATTCATATGAAAAAAGTACGCATCACATTCCCGTTATCAGATCAATGGCGATGTGATGCGTATTTTAATGTAAAAAGAATGTGCCCAGGCGGCTCCGTAAGGAACCACCCGGGCACAGTAGATTGTTTCGTTATTAGTACAACTTTGCACCGGCCGGGATTCTGTCATCGACCATCAGGAGGTTCAGTCCCTCATGGCCATCTTTCTCATGGACTGCTGAGATCAGCATACCTTCGGAATCGATTCCCATCATCTTTCTCGGCGGAAGGTTCACAATCGCGATTGCTGTCTTTCCAACCAGCTCTTCCGGCTCGTAATACTCGTGAATACCGCTTAAGATCACGCGGTCCTTGCGCTCTCCGTCGTCCAATGTGAACTTCAGGAGTTTCTTGGACTTCGGTACCGCTTCACAGGCTAAAATCTTAACTGCGCGGAAATCGGATTTTGCGAATGTTTCGAAATCAACCATTTCTTTGAAGATCGGCTCGATCTTAACGTTGGAGAAATCGATCTTCTCAACAGTCTTTGCTGCCGGAGCGGCTACGGAAGACTTGGAAGATTTTTTGTCGGAATCTAAGGACTTCATTGTCGGGAAGAGCAGTACGTCACGGATCGCCGGGGAGTTTGTAAATAACATAACAAGACGGTCGATACCGTATCCGATACCACCGGTCGGCGGCATACCGATCTCAAGGGCATTTAAGAAGTCCTCGTCAGTGGTATTTGCCTCGTCATCACCGGCAGCAAGTGCTGCTTCCTGTGCTTTGAAACGCTCTCTCTGGTCGATCGGGTCGTTTAACTCGGAGTATGCGTTGCACATCTCACGGGCATAGATATAGAGCTCGAAACGCTCAACCTGCTCCGGGTGACCCGGTTTCTTCTTGGTAAGCGGGGAGATCTCGATCGGATGGTCTGTGATGAAGGTCGGCTGGATCAGGTGCTCCTCAACGAATTCCTCGAAGAAGAGGTTGATGATGTCGCCGCGGACATGACGATCCTCGTAGTGAACGCCCTTCTCATCTGCTAATTTCTTTGCTTCCTCAGTCGTAGTGATCTCATTGAAATCAATACCGGTATATTTTTTGATCGCGTCGATCATGGTAAGGCGCTCGAAGGGCTTTCCAAGGTCGATCTCGACATCTGCGTACGGAATCGTTGTGGATCCGCAGATCTGCTTTGCGATATGACGGAACATATCCTCTGTGAGATCCATCATTCCCTGGTAATCCGTGTATGCCTGATATAACTCCATAAGAGTAAATTCCGGGTTGTGTCTTGTATCAAGACCTTCATTACGGAATACACGGCCGATCTCGTAAACGCGCTCCATACCGCCGACGATGAGTCTCTTTAAGTAGAGCTCAAGGGAGATACGAAGCTTTACATCCTCGTCGAGAGCGTTATAGTGTGTCTCGAACGGTCTCGCGGCAGCACCGCCTGCGTTTGCGACGAGCATCGGAGTCTCGACCTCAAGGAATCCGAGGTCATCTAAGTATCTGCGGATGCAGCTGATGATCTTGGAACGCATAACGAATGTCTTCTTAACGTCCTCGTTCATGATCAGGTCAACGTATCTCTGACGGTAACGGGTATCTGTGTTTGTAAGTCCGTGGTACTTCTCCGGAAGGATCTGTAAGCTCTTGGAGAGCAGTGTTACGGAATGGGCATGAACAGAGATCTCGCCCATCTTTGTTGTGAATACAAAGCCCTTGATGCCGACGATATCGCCGATATCCATTCTCTTGAAGTCTTTGTAGGAATCCTCACCGAGGTCATCGCGGGATACATAGCACTGGATGTTGCCCTTGAGGTCCTGGACGTTGCAGAAGGAAGCTTTACCCATCACACGCTTGGACATGATACGTCCGGCGATGGAAACTTCCTTTCCGTCATATTCTCCATAATTGTCTTTGATATCTGCGCTGTGAGTATCCTGATCATACTTTGTGATCTGGAATGGGTCCTTGCCCTCTGCCTGTAACTCAGCAAGCTTCTCGCGGCGCACCTTTAAGAGCTGGTGGATATCCTGCTCTTTTGCATTTGCATTCTTGTTCTGATTCTGCTGTTCAGCCACTTTTCTATTTCTCCTTCACTGTAGTCTTTGTGTATGATCGATACGATCGTGTACAGAATTTTCAGTCCGGGCGATCCCTGTCTGTACACGATAGTGATCAATCGACTCTTTTAATATCGAGTACCTTATACTGGATAACTCCGGACTGTGTTTCAACGTCAACAACATCGCCAACGCGTTTGCCGATCAGCGCGTGTCCGACCGGAGACTCATTGGAGATCTTATTTTCAAGGCTGTTTGCCTCTGTGGAACCAACGAGCTTGAATTCCATCTCCTCGTCGAAATCGACATCGTAAACCTTTACGATACATCCGACGTTGATCTTGTCAAGGTTTACCTCGTCCTCAACAACGACCTCCGCGTTCTTTAACAGCTTCTCGAGCTCTTCGATTCTTAACTCAATATCTCTCTGCTCGTCTTTTGCAGCATCGTACTCGGCGTTCTCGGATAAGTCTCCCTGTTCTCTTGCCTCTTTGATCTTCTGGGCAATCTCACGACGACGGTTTACTTTCAGATCCTGAAGCTCATCCTCGTATTTTTTCAGTCCTGCATAAGTTAAAATATGTTTCTTATCAGCCATGACGTCTTACCTTTCTTATTGTTTCGGGGCAGAATGTCCCTTTATAATTTTTAGCTTTACATTCTCTGTATTATAGCGTGAACACTGGGGATTGTCAAGAAGACGAAAGGCTTTGTTTTTGAGGATTTTCACGGTATCATTCGATAAAAAATGACTCGTATGGACAGAGGCTGCATTTTATTAGGAAGAAACAGAAAACAGGGAAAGGACAGGAAATAACAGACAAGGTAAAAACAGGAATAATTACTGATATTTACTTGATATCCTATCCGCACTATGTTATAATCAGGTTGATCAAAAATATTTATGAGAAAGGAAGTTACCAATATGCAGTACGCGATTGCACATTTAGATCAGGACGGCAACGGAGATTCCGACAAGAATCCGTATATTTCCGTAGATTTTGAAAATAACCTTGAGTCATGTCTTGAGGCGGCAAATATGATGGAGGATGAGGGATATAAGGAGATCACACCGTTTATCCTTGAGGATGAGGGAAAAAGCGGCACTTATACCTGGGAGTATGTGAGACAGCATTCCATTTAAATTTGGAAAAGAGAAATTGGGGAGATCCTGCGGGGCGTGTGAATGCTCTGCGGGGTCTTTTTTGTTGCGATGAAGTTGGAAGAAGCTGTCGGCAGCAGGTCCTGTAAGTCTTGTAAGAAGGAAAAGATAGAAAAACTTGACGAACATATGTTCTAGCTGTATAATGGAAACATAAGATTTTAGGGAGAGAATTGAGTCTGGAATCGAGATAAACCATATCAGGAAAGCCGCAGAGACATTTAGTGGCCATGTATTAGTAAGGGATGTTGGTGACAGGTTCTGGAGGTTTTTTGGAGTGCTGGAAGATGACGGATAAGACTGAATAAAAGCTAAGACTAAATAACAGAGAAAACGGAGAAAATATATGAATCAGATCAACCGTGAGGATATGCTGGAGCTTACGAGAAGAATGACATTGAAGAGAAACTGCTTTGACCGGATTGCCGGGGCCTATCTGGATAGGGACGGGTTTGTAGACGGGACATTTAATAAGAATTTCCGTCAGCTCTCCCTGCCAGATCAGCAGAAGAATCTTGATATCGCGAAGACGATCCCGTTTTCGGAGACGAATGTGGCGTTGAAGGAATATGTCTTTTCGGGGGAGGAGAAAAAGCCCGGGAGTGTGTGGCAGCTGCTCTGCGCACTGCGGGAGTGTGAGCTGAAAAACGATGCACTGCTTGATATTTTTTATGAAGTGTTTGGGGAAAAATATCCGGCGTCGGGGGATTATGCGGTCTATTTCTTTCACGGGAATTATGATGTTCCGAGAAAGGCAAAGGATAAGGAAAGCCTCTGGGAATCGGAGGAAGTTTACCGTTTCCTGATCTGTGCGGTGTGCCCGGTGAGCGGAGATTATGAGCCGGGGATGCCGGTCTGCGGATTTATGTTTCCGGCGTTTAAGGACCGGGGACCGGATAATGGGCGGATCCAGGTGTTTGAGGCGGATCCGGCGCGGCCGCATAGGGATTTTTTGAATTTGATCTTGCCGGTGAGTGCATATATTTTGTGAAGGTATGTGGGGAAAATAGAAATTGATATCGGAAGGGAGACGGGCTATGGCGGATAGAATGAGCAAGATGGATAGATCAAACAGAATCTACGCAGCGATCGACCTGAAATCGTTCTATGCCTCCGTGGAAGTTGTGGATCGAAAACTTGATCCGATGACGACGCACCTTGTCGTCGCGGACCGGAGCCGGACGTCGAAAACGATCTGTCTTGCGGTGTCGCCTTCCTTAAAGGCGTATGGGATTCCCGGACGCGCGCGCCTCTTTGAGGTGGAGCAGAAGGTGGAAGAGGTGAACCGGGAGAGAAGGCGGCGGGCCCCCGGTGGAAAATTCACGGGAAGTTCCTGTGATGCGGTTGAACTGACGAAAAGACCGGATCTTGCGCTGGATTTTATCGCTGCGCCGCCGCAGATGGCCCACTATATGGAGAAAAGTTCACAAATTTACCAGATCTATTTAAAATATGTGGCACCGGAAGATATCCATTCCTATTCGATCGATGAGGTCTTTATCGACCTGACTTCCTATCTTGAGACATACCATATGTCGGCGCATGAGCTGACGACACGGATGATCCGGAATGTGCAGAAAGAAACCGGAATTACGGCGACTGCGGGGATCGGAACGAATCTGTACCTTGCAAAGATCGCGATGGATATTATGGCAAAGCACATCGAACCGGACGCGGACGGAGTGCGTATCGCGGAACTGGATGAGA
>OIWU01002055.1_pt1 | contig 17976 bp, 13 predicted proteins | sample 1587711 | NCBI WGS metagenome assembly OIWU01 (sample SAMEA3888909, study PRJEB22519) | human gut metagenome | biome: human gut; feature: human-associated habitat; material: faeces | place: Denmark | collected 2010 | reverse complement strand
GCAGCTGCAGGATGGCGTTGACCGTGGTGGTCTTGCCGGTGCCGGGGCCGCCGGTGAGGACAAGGCAGTTCTCGGTCATGGCCTTGCGGATGGCTTCCTTTTGGAGCGGCGCGTAAGCAAAGCCCTGCGCCAGTTCCAGAATCTGGATGTTCTTGTCGAGGTTTCGGGCCGTCTGCTTTCCGCGCCTGGTCAGCATGGCCAGACGGTCGGCGATGTCCTGCTCTGCGGCCAGCAGATCCGGCAGATAAATATACGGTGTGCCGTCGAACATCCGCACCGCCAGTTTCCCGGTCTGGATGCAGCTGTCCAGCGCCGCCGCCAGCTTTTCGGGGGGCTGGTGGATGAAGTTCGACGCCGTTTCCAGCAGCTGCGCCCGGGGCAGACAGGTGTGGCCGTTGCCGGCGTTGTGGCGCAGGGTGCGCAGGAGGGCGGCTTCCAGCCGCTGGGCGCAGTCCCCTGCCATCTGGTAATACTGGGCGATGCTGTCGGCGTGGCGGAAGTCCAGCTGCAAGGGTTCGCCGCAGAGCAGGTAGGGGTTCTGCTGGATGGCCTGCATGGCCCCCGGCCCGAAGGTGCGGAAGACCTCCATCGCCCGGCGGGGGCTGATCTCGAACTGAGCCAGATAGGCGATGAGCTCCCGCATTCCGAACATCCGCTTGAACTCCTGCTGGATGCGGTCGGCCTTGTCCGCCGAGATGCCCGGGATGAGGGTGAGCTGGGCGGGGTCGTTGGCGATAACTTCCAGCGCCGCCGCGCCGAATTTGTCAATGATCTTATCCGCCGTCCGAGCCCCGATGTAGGGCAGCGACCGGCTGGCGAGGAAGGCGTAGACGGCCTCGAGGTCTTTGGGCATATCCGTCTCGCACTCCTGTGCGTGGAACTGTCGGCCATAGGTGGCGTGGTTCTCGTACCTGCCCCGGCAGACGACGCTCTCACCGGCGTGGAGCTCTCCCACCACGCCGCACACAACGGTGACGACACCGCCGCCCGACACCTCGAACACGGTGTAGCCGTTGTCCTCGTTCAGGTAGATGATGTCCTCTACCGTGCCTTCCAGCCGTTCCAGCTCCTGCTCCATCGTCCCGCCTCCTCGTTTTGACACAACTATATATAGTATAGCGGTTTTGGGGGGATTTGTAAATATGAGGGGTGGGCTTTGAGGCTCTCCGGCAGCGTCCTTGCCCTCTCCGTCTGCTTTGCAGCCACCTCTCCCAGAGGGAGAGGCACTGGCGTGTCGGTCAGGCCCACGCGGGACAAGCAAAGCTCACTCTATCCGAAAACAGCAGTGCCCTGCTGCAGAGGGCAGCAGCTTCTAGACAAGAACACTTTGTCAAGCTGTTGTGAATCTCTGTAGCAGGGCACTATCTTTTATGCCATATTGAGCTTCCAGCGGTCAGCGGAAAGTGGCCCGGCCTGCCAATGGCTCCCCCTTTGGGGGAGCTGGCGAGCGGAGCGAGACTGAGAGGGTCAATCCTCCACCCGCGCTGCGGCAAGCTCCTTCGTCAGGCGCTTGCGCACTGCAAAGTACGCCGGGATGAGGAAGAAGCAGGCAAAGAACCATGCCACAGGGTTGGCGATGCAGGCCGCAAAGTAGCCCCAGAGCGGCACGAACCAGAAGCCCACCATGGCACGGGCGACCATCTCGGCCACGCCCGCGAACATGGCAAGGCCGGAATAGCCCAGGCCCTGGATGGTGTAGCGGTAGATGATGAGGACGGCCAGCGGGATGTAGAACACGCTGTTCCAGAAGATGAAGCTGCGGGCATTCGCCATGATCTCCACCTCGCTGCTCTCGAGGAAGAGGCTGATGAGCGGCACATCCAGCACACGCAGGATGAGGAAGGATGCCACGCTGTAGACGCAGCCAATGCCCAGCGCGGTATTGACGCCCCGGTCCACACGCTTGAGGTCGTGAGCGCCCATGTTCTGGCTGGCGTAGGTGGTCATAGCGGTGCCGATGCTCTCCAGCGGCACCGAGAGGAACTGGGCGGCCTTGCTGCCTGCGGTCTGCGCGGCCACGATGCTGCTGCCCAGACCGTTCACCGCGCCCTGCAGCACGACGCTGCCGATGGCAGTGATGCTGCACTGCAGGCCCATGGGGATGCCCATGTTGCAGAGCTTGAGGCAGTGGCTGGCGCTCAGACGGCCCTCTTCCCTGCTCCATTTCAGCTCCGGGTAGTGGCGGCCGATGTAGATGAGACTGCCGATGCCCGCCACCGCCTGACTGAACACGGTGGCGAAGGCCGCGCCGAACGCCCCCATCCGGAAGGTGAGGATACAGAGCAGGTCGAGGCCGATGTTCAGCACGCTGGCCACCAGCAGGAAATAGAGCGGCCGCTTGCTGTCGCCCAGCGCGCGCATGAGGGCGCTGGTGACGTTGTACAGCAGGGTGAAGGGGATGCCCCAGAAGATGGTGCGGATGTAGATGTCCGCGATGTCGATGATGTTGTCGGGGGTATTGGTCCAGACCAGCACCGCCCGGGTCAGGGCCACCGTCACCACCGTGAGCACGACGGCGAAAAAGAGGCTCAGCCAGACGGTATTGGCGGTGTAGCGCCGCATCTCTCTGTAATCCTTCGCGCCGAAGGTCCACGAGATGGGGATGGAGAAGCCGCAGGCGATGCCGTTGACGAAGCCCAGCACCAGATAGTTCAGGCCGCCCACACTGCCCACCGCCGCCAGCGCATCCACGCCCACGAAGCGGCCCACGATGATGGTATCGGCCAGATTGTAGAACTGCTGGAACAGACTGCCCAGCATCAGCGGCACCGCAAAGGCAAGGATGAGCTTGAGCGGGCTGCCCTGTGTCATGTCTTTTGTCATACAAAGCCCCTCCCCGGGCGGTCACTTAACATTTCTTTGCCGGATCTTTACCGACAAAAACGCCCTGCCGGACGAGGGGCAGGACGTTTTGCGTTTCATGAATGGTATTATACTCAGCTCATCGTGATTTTGCAAGGGGTTTGGGGCAGATTTCTTCGTACAACATTGCTATTTTCTATCGGTGGTTTTTGGTGATTGTGCGCAGGTCAGTTTCCGCGTCCCGCGTGCCGGCCCCGAGGGCCGCGGGGTTCGCCGGTCTTATCGCCGTCTCTGCCTGCCTGTGCCCCGCGAGGGCCGGCCTCGGTCTGCTGGGAGGAATCATCCCGCCTGCCCTGCTGGCCGCGAGGGCCGGCCTCGGTCTGCCGGGCGGAGTCATCCCGCCTGCCCTGCTGGCCGCGAGGGCCGGCAGTATCGGTCTGTTCCTCCGCCGGGGTCTTCTCCGTGAAAGGCTGAATGGTCATCTTTTCCTCATCCTCAAGAAGCGGTATCCGGATGGAGTCTTCCGGCCCGGGGTCTGCGGCCTGCTCCGGCTGCGGGGCCGTGGTAAGGCTGTCCGGCGAGAGAGTCGGGGGGCCGCTGAGGCCACCGACGGAGGGGGCCGGGTCGTCCTTCTTGCTGTCCTGCTTCCCGCCCACGAGCTTCACGATGTTACTGGTAAATGTCTTCCACACCGTCGGGTCGGAGGCGGGCTGCTTCGGCTGCTGGGCCGTGGTAAGGCTGTCCGGCGAGAGAGTCGTCAGCCCGCTGAGGTCACCGACGGCACCCGTTCCCGGCTGAGTCAGCTCGGGCAGTCCGCTCAGGGAGCCGCCTTCCAGACCGGAGAGGACCGTTCCCCATTGCTTTTTCTCCTGTTTACGGCGGGCGATCGCCTCCTCCACCCGGGCAGCCTCCTGCGCTTTCTGCTCCTCATCGCCAACGCGGTACACGAGGATCAGTTCCTTGCCGCTTTGGCGCAGGACGGTCTCATCCGAGAATGTTTTTCTATCATATCCCGTCTGCCCGACAACATGGAATCGATAAAGCCCCTCATGGGACAGCTCGAGTTCGAATGCACCATCCAAGCCGACCAGATCTTTGATCCGGGCCAGCGGAATGACCGCCTCCATCTCCCGCCCTTCCCCATCAAGGAACCGGATGCGAAGCTCATGGACCTCCTTTGCAAGCTCCCGCAGCGAGTCGCCTGTCATCCGAAAGAGTGTGCTGTGGGCATCGAAGCTCAGGACCTTGTTGACCGGGTCATACTCCGCCGTGGCCACATTCCCAAGCTCCTGTGTGCCATCCGGATGGGTGATCGCGCCGACGGTCTCGTACATCTGCTTCACACGGCCCGGCACCTTGCCGGCCTGCGTGTTTGGAGCGTCGTCCTCGTCGTCGCTGTTCTCGGTATCATCGGGCTGCTCCGGCTGGGAGGGCGTCCGCCTGTCGTAGCTGAAGTCCTCCATCTTCTTTCCGTCGGAGTCGTAGCGGGTCAGACTGCCGCCCGTCACCTTGTGGTCGTCGTCGGAGAGGGCGTCATTGGGGATCTCGCCGACTATGCCGCCGCCGATGGCCGCAGTTTTGCCGCCGTTGCTGGCGCCCGCCTTGGCCTCCACCTCGGCGTCGCCGGAGATATAGATGTTATTGGGGTTGCTGGGTGCGTCCGGGACTATCTCGTCTCCCGTATCTGCGCCGACGCCTTCCGTACCCGCGCCGTCGCCGATGCCGGCCGCGCCGGTGCGGGAGGATTCCAGATTTTTATTTGCATCGCCGCCCGTGGCCGACACCTTGCCGCCGGAAATTTCGATGTCGTGGCCCGGGCCGTACACACCGCCGCCGATACCGGCAGCACCCTCGCCGCCCACGGCTTCTACCGTGCCGCCGGTGATCTCGATGTTTCCGGCACCGCTTTCGTAGCCGCCGCCGATGCCTGCGCCGTCTTTGCCGCCCTCAGCGGTGAGGGAGCCTTTGGTGTCGTTGTCGTCCTTGATGGTCAGCTTGCCGGAAGACTCGTGGTCGTTCTTCTCGAGGCCCGCATTGTAGCCGCCGCTCTTCAGCTTGTTGTCGCCGTCCAGCTCGATGGTCACATCGCCATTGCCCTCGACCCGAACAGCAGCTTTGCCCTCATCGCTGACGTCGATCTTCAGGTCGTCGAAGGTGACGTCCACGTTGCCGCCGGAGGTGTCGATGGTGACGGTATGCTCCTTCGACTCCTCCGACTTGTCCGACTTGCTGGTGATGACGGTGTCAGTGTCCTTCTCGAAATCCTTGTCGCCCTGCTTGACATTGTTATAGTTTCCACTTTCATCGCTCGCACCTTTGACCGTAATGTCGCCGTCAGCGATGTTCCATGTTTTCGCATAGGCCGGGATGCCGGAGCTCACAACGATGCCCGCGATGACGGCGGCGGCCACGCCCCGCCGGAGTGCGCTTTTCAGTCTCATAGTACGTCTCCTTTCGTTTTGTGTATCATGCAATGCCGTCGCTGCGGCTCAGAGGCTCTCCTTTGAGATGCTTATTTCTTTGGGATGCCCCAAGTCCTCCGGTATCCAGAGCTTTATCTCACCCTGGGTATCCGGCAGGTCGTCCCAGTCGTCACCAAGGTCGGTATAGCTCCGCAGGTCACTCTCCAACAGATTGGTATACTTTGTGCCATCCGGGACGGTGGTTTCCAGCAGGAAAAGCCGTGGCTTATCCTCCTCGGGAGCGGTGTCCTCATATCGGTAAGCCAGCTGTTTCAGGGACTCGTCAAGCCCGATTCTCGGCGTTTCCTCTCTCGCAGGCTCGAGCCACCAACCCAAACTCGGGAGGTCGGCCCTTTTTTTCGCGAGTTGGAAGTCCATCATATCCAGCTCTTGTTTCAGGGACTCGTCATGCCCGATTCCCGGCGTTTCCTCTCTCTCAGGCTCGAGCCACCAATCCAAACTCGGGAGGTCGTCCCTTTTTTTCGCGAGTTCGTGGGTCAATATCAGCCACTCCTGCGGCTCTGGCGTCTGCACCGGCACCCACTCCAGATAGCGCTCCGACAGGTCGTCCCGCGTTTCGCCGTCCAGCCGGAGGCTGATGTCCTCCCTGTTCTGCTTCAGCTCCACGTCAGCGTCCTCGCCCGCCGCGTCGGCCATCTTGTCCACGCTATAGTGGGTCATGGTGTCCTCATAGCGGAAGAAGATGTCCTCCACGCCGTCCTCCCGGAGACTGGAGATGTCGGTGGTGACGGTGGAGCGGGGAGCGGCGCTCTCAATAAGCACCACACCCCCCGGGGTGAGGTTCTCTCCGGTGTCGTCGGCCTCTACGCTGCCGGGCATGGGGTTGGCACTCTCAATGGCCAAAGCAGGGTCCAGCCGATGGATGGTGACCCGGCTGGAAAAGAAGCCGCCCACCACCATGCCGCCGGGCAGGGGTTCGGGGGCGTTCTCCTGCACCGGGGGCGGGACGTCATCATCATCGTCGTCCTCGTCGTCGTCCGGCTGGGGCTTGGGGGTGGAGGTGTAGTCGTAGCCCATCCCCTCCATCACGGTGCCGTCCGCGTTCAGACGGGTCAGCCGTCCCCCTGTCACCTTATGTTCCTCATTAGAAAGGTCCTCCGTGGGTACTTCGCCGTAGCTGCCGCCGATGGCCGGGACCTCGGCGTCCAATATCTGACTTCCCGCCTTGGCCGTCACCTCGGCGTCGCCGCAGATGTAGAGGTCTCCCGGGTTCGGGTCGTCGGTAGGGCCGGTTGCCCGGCCTGCACCGTCACCGATACCGGCTGCTCCTGCGCCGCCCACAGCCTTGATGGTGCCGCCCCGGATGATGATGTTGCTGCCGGTGCTCTCCTTTCCCCCGCCAATGCCTGCGCCGCCTTCGCCGCCCTCGGCGGTGAGGGAGCCGTCTCTGCCCTTGTCGTCCTTGATGGTCAGCTTGCCAGAGATGGTTTCGCCATCTTCAGACATTTCATCGTCCTTCTCAAGACCCGCTTTGCAGCTGCCGCTTTTCAGCTCGTTGTCGCCGTCCAGCTCGATGGTGGCATCGCCGCCGCCCTGCACGGTGACGGCGGCTTTGCTCTCCTGGGTAGAGCCGTCATCGTTGCCATCCCCCTCCTTCTTGCCGCTGACGTCAATTTTCAGGTCGTCGAAGGTGACGTCCACGTTGCCCTTGGAGGTGTCGATGGTGACGGTATGCTCCTCCGATTCGCCGGTGATGACGGTCTCCCCCTCATCCTTCTCGAAATCCTTTTCACCCTGCTTGACTTTGTTATAGTTTCCGCTTTCATCGCTCTCACCTTTGACCGTAATGTCACCGTTGGCGATGTCCCACCGGGCCGCATAGGCCGGGATGCCGGAACTCACCACGATGCCCGCGATGACGGCGGCGGCCACGCCCCGCCGGAGTGCGCTCTTCAGTCTCATAGTCTGTCCTCCTTTGGTCTGTTCGTCTTTTGAAGAGTCATCCTTTTTCGATACAAGCTTACCAAAAAATTCAGAGAATGTAAATAAAATCTGCGCGAATCGCGGTGTTTTCGGCGTGAATGGCGCAAAAAAGCCCTCCCGAGCGGGGAGGGCCATAGCCTGTCTTATTCAGAGTAGTGCGCCAAAAACTGCTTGGTGCGCTCCTCCTGGGGGTGGTCGATGAGCTGGCGGGCCGGGCCTTCCTCCACCACGACGCCGCCGTCCATGAACAGGATGCGGTCGGCCACGTCGCGGGCGAAGTGCATCTCATGGGTGACGATGATCATGGTGGTCTTTCGGTCGGCGAGGTCCCGCAGGACACGGAGGACTTCGCCGGTCAGCTCCGGGTCAAGGGCGCTGGTGGGCTCATCGAAGCAGAGGATGTCCGGGTGGAGCGCCAGTGCGCGGGCGATGGCCACCCGCTGCTGCTGACCGCCGGAAAGCTGGTGGGGGTAGTGGCCTGCCCGCTCCGACAGGCCCATCTGGGCCAGCAGGTCACGGGCCTGTGCTTCCAGCTGGGCGTGGATGGCCTTTTTATTGGCCTTGTAGTCGGGCTGCTCCTTTGCCAGAAGCTCCCCCGCCAGCATCACGTTTTCCAGCGCGGTGTACTGGGGGAAGAGGTTGAAGTTCTGGAACACGAGGCCGAAGTGGAGACGCTTTTTCCGCACCTCGCTCTCCCGCTGGGTGGCAGGGTCGGCGGCGTCCCACATGGTCTCGCCGTTCACCCTGATGACGCCGGTGTCGGGACGCTCAAGGAAATTCAGGCAGCGCAGCAGCGTCGTCTTGCCCGAGCCGGACGAGCCGATGATCGCCAGCGCCTCGCCCTGTTCCAGTGTGAGCGAGATGTCCTTGAGAACTTTCGTCTCGCCGAAATTCTTCCCGATGCCGGAGGCTTCGAGTAATGCCATAATTCAGTATCCTCCTTAACAGCGGAAATAGTCCATCTTTTTCTCGGCCCAGTCCAGCAGCAGGGTGAGTGCGCCGACAAAGACGAGGAAGAAGATCGCGGTGGAAAACAGCGGCCAGATAAGGCCCTTGGCGCTGTACTCCTTTGCCATCATGATGATCTCCTTGTTGGCGATGACATTCGCCAGCGAGGTATCCTTCACCAGCGTGATGACCTCGTTGCCCATCGGGGGCAGGATGCGCTTGACGACCTGCAGGAGCGTGACCTTGAAAAAGATCTGGCTCTTGGTCATGCCAAGCACCTGACCGGCCTCGGTCTGGCCTTTCGGCACAGCCTCGATGCCGCCGCGGTAGATCTCAGAGAAGTAGCAGGCGTAGTTGATGGCGAAAGCCACCACCGCCGCCACCAGACGGCCCGAAGAGCCGGAGGGCCAGGGGTTGGTCATACCCAGCAGGCCGGGGCCAAGGTAGATGACGATGATCTGGAGCATCAGCGGCGTACCGCGGATGACCCACACGAAGGTCTTGACGACGCCCCGCAGCGGTGCGCACCGACTCATGGAGCCAAAGGCCACCACAAGGCCCAGCGGCAGCGAGAACAGCAAGGTCAGAAAGAACAGCTCACAGTTGAGCGCGAATGCGCCGGTCAGACGCTCCAAAATCACAGTCACAGAATCACTACACCTATCCGTTTATAATGTAAGTTACTCAGCCAGAGTCAGGCCGTACTTGTCGGCCAGAGCCTGCATGGTGCCGTCAGCCTTCAGCTCGTCGAATGCGTTGTCCACAGCCTCGGCCACGTCGCTGCCCTTGCGGAAGGCCACGCCGTACTCCTCGACGTTCAGCTCATCCACCATCCTGAGGTTTGCGTAGTCGGTACCCTCGCCGATCATGGCAGAAGCCAGAGTCAGGTCGAGGATGGCGGCGTCAGCGGTACCGGCGGCGACTTCCATCAGGCAGTCGGTCTGAACAGCCTTGGAGATGAAATCAGCCTGAGACAGGTCGGCGTTCTCGGTGATGGTGGTCTCACCGGCAGAGCCGGCCTCGGCCACCACGGTCTTGCCGATGAGGTCGGCGGTGGAGGTGTAGTCGGTGCCGTCCTTCACCACCACGACCTGGGCGTTCTTGACGTAGGGCTTGGTGCAGGCCATGTTCTCTTCGCGGTCATCGGTGAGGGTCAGGCCGTTCCAGATGCAGTCGATGCTCTTTGCAGCCAGCTCGGTCTCCTTGGTGTCCCAGTTGATCTCCACGAACTCCGGCTCGACACCCAGCTTCTCACAGACAGCGGTGGCCAGCTCGGTATCGAAACCGGTGAAGTTGCCGTCGGCGTCGGTGTAGTTCATCGGCTCATACACGGTGTAGCCGATGACCATTTTGCCGTTGGACTGGATGTAAGCCAGGTCGCTGTCAGCGGCCGCGGAGCTTGCCGGGGCGGCAGAGGCGGCGGCAGAAGAAGCAGCCGTGGAAGTGGATGCGGAACCGCCGCAGGCGGCAAGGCTCAGTGCCATCGCACCGGCCAGAAAAGCAGATACCAGACGTTTCATATACAAATTCCTCCCTCAGATTCAGCAGAAGAGATTCAGCAGAAGCGGCGCTTCGTTTTACCGCTTTACCATGCTAAATTGTTAAACTGTGACTATAGAATAGCGCGTTTTGCCCCGTTTGGCAAGAGGAAAACCGATTTTTTCGCGTTTTGCCCGCAGACCGCCCCTTTCCGATCGGGTTTTCGGTGTATTTGTACAAAGGACAGGGCGTTCCGCAAGGCTCTCCCTTTGGGGCAGCGGCGACGACCGCCGCCAGCGTCCTCGCCCTCTCCGTCTGCTTCGCAGCCACCTCTCCCAAAGGGAGAGGCACTGGCGTGTCGGTCAGGCCCACGCGGGACGAGCAAAGTTTGGTTTTATCATAAACAGTAGTGCCCTGCTACAGAGGGTAGCAGCTTCGGGACAATATCCCTTGTCAAGCTGCTGTGAATCTCTGTAGCAGGGCACTATTTTTTACGTTATATCAGGCTTCCGGTGTCCAGTAGAAAGTGACCCGGCCTGCCAAAGGCTCCCCCTCTGGGGGAGCTGGCGCGTCAGCGCCTGAGAGGGCTCCTGTGTCAGTTCTGCGGGGTCTTGATGGTGGCCTTTGTTTCCAGTGCAAGGTAATAGCGGTGGCCGTCGCTCTTCTTGTCCGTCCTTGTAAAGGCTATGGCTTGCAGAGTCGGTATGCCGGAATCTAGCAGAGCAATCTCTATCCCCTGATTTCTCTTCATGCTCTCCGCCTGCGCACTCTGGCCTGGCTCCACTTCTCCATACCAAAGCCAAACGCTGCCTGTCCCCAGATAGTCTCCCAATTCATTTATAATGATGTTCCGTGCATCCTCGGTCAGCCTATCTCCTCCACCAGCCAGCCAGTCCGGCTGGAACTGCTGTGCGATGGCCTCGAGCTTTTTGTCCAGCGTCTCGTCCTTCTGATAGTTCGTATTTCGTCCCATCCTGTACCGGAAATACTCTTCCACCTGCTTGGTTTTGGAGCTGCTGTCCGAGCAGCCGGTGAGCAGGGCCAGCACCATCACGCCCGCGAGGGCAAGGGCAAGGAGTCGTTTTGCAGTTTTCATCGTCGCTACCTCCAATCGTGGGGTGTGTTTCGGTGATTTTATTATACCATACCCCCCCCCCGGGCAAGGGCGATTAATGCGGATTTCAGGCCCTTTCGCGCAGATTTGGCCGCTCCGTCTGCCCCGCAGGCGCAAAAAACCGCCACCTCACGGTGACGGTCAGACTTTCCGTTCAATTTATAATGACGCATTCTCAAACGCATCCCCTGCGGCCTTTTGCAGGGCGTCGATGGAGATGGTGCAGAGGGCCGCGAGGTCGGCGTCCGAGCCGTCGGCGGGGATGTCCGCCACCTCTTTCTCAGTCTTGCCCTTGAGGTAGCTGCAATAGCCCTCGCTGTGCTCGTACCACTCCTTGCCGAGGCTGGATGCGTTCCGCATCCCGTAGCTGTCGCCCAGCTCAAGCTTGGAGCGGACGGTGTCCGGGGCGGTGACGCCGCCGTCTGCCGCGATGGTCAGCGCAGGCTCTGCCATGTCGCCGATGGCGCTGGTCACACGGCCATCGGCATCCAGCGTCAGGGCCACGACGGTAAGGTCAACTTCTGCGTTCACATCCTTGTCGTCGGTGGCGGTGATGTCCGAAGAGGCATTCTCCGCCTCCACGCCGAGGCTCACCCGGTCGCCCTTCGCCGCGCCGAGGGCGGACGCATTCGTGCAGGCTTTCGCCACGGCGTCGCGGTACTGATCCACCCGGATGGTGCAGCCGGACAGCAGGTCGGCGTCCACAGCTTTGCCGTCCTTATCCGTTTCCAGCATGGATGCCTGCTCGGGCGTCATGCCGGTGAGGTAGTCGGCGAAGTCATCGGCCTGCTCGGCCCAGCCCTTTTTCAGCGAAGATGCGGCTGCCAGCGGGTAGTCGTCCCCTTTCTGGCGCTTGGTGCGGTAGTCGGTGGGCATGGTGACGACGCCTTTGCCGTCGGCGGTAACTTCCACTTCCAGCTCATCCAGCATCACGTCGGCCAGCTTGCCGTCTCCGTCCAGCAGGACGGCGGCGGCGATGGTATGGATGGTGCCGGTGCGGGCCTCGTCGGAGGCCTCGGTCAGGATGCCGAGGCCGGTCTTCCAGCCGCCGGTCTGGGTGGTGCTGGCGCTGCCGGACGAGCCGGACATGGCGTTCGAACTGCTCATGCTGCCGGAATTGCTGTTGCCTTTGCGGCAGCCGGACAGCAGCAGTGCCGCCGCCACGGCACAGCTCAGAAGAGCTTTTTGTCTCTGTGTCATAAGCGTTACGCTCCCTTTCATCTCTTTGGGAGTAGTATAGCCCGACACAGCGCCAATCATGCACGTTTGCTCTGAGACCGACGCGTTATCTGGCAAAGTGGGCCAATATTGACGTTATATCATGCAAAATCGCACTTTGCCACTGTGGCAATCTGGTAAACAGCTGGCACTCTGACCCCACTTTGCCAAAAGGGGCAGAATGCCAAGTTGGCAAACTGGAAAAATATAACGTATCTATATTATTAAATAGCCATATTGCCACTTATTCCACCGCAGTATCCCTCACATCAGCGGGCTCAGCAGGCGGAGCACACTGTCCAGCAGCGTCCCGGCCAGCGAGGTGCGGCAGTCGGCCAGCTGCACTTCCCGGCACTCCGGCAGGGTGTGGAGCACATCGTCCCGCAGCGCAATGACCTGACTGTTATAGAGCAGCAGCGCCCCGCACTCAAAGTGGAGGAAGAGGCTGCGGTAATCCATGTTGATGCTGCCCACCACGGCGGCGCGGTCATCGCTGACGTAGCACTTGGCGTGGAGGAAGCCGGGCGTGAACTCGTAGATGCGCACCCCCGCCCGGAGCAGCGGCACATAATAGGAGCGGGTCAGCCGGAAGACGAGCTTCTTGTCCGGGATGCCCGGCAGCACCAGCCGGACGTCCACGCCCCGCTTTGCCGCCGCCTTGAGGGCTTCCAGCATGGTCTCGCCCACCGCGAAGTAGGGCGTATAGATATAGACGTACCGCTGGGCCTGATTGATGATATTCAGGTAGACCGTCTCGGCCAGAGCCTCTTCGTCCAGCGGGCTGTCCCCGTAGGGCTGGATCACTCCGTCCGACTGGGCAGACAGGGACTCAGCCTGAGGCATAAAGGGCGCATAATCCTCCTCGCTGGGGCGGAAGGCGTTCCAGTGGTCAAGGAACATCACCGTGAAGTTCCAGACCGCCGCGCCCTCGGTGCGGAGAGCTGCGTCCTTCCAGTAGCCGAACCGCTCTTCTTCATTGATATACTCGTCGGCCAGATTGATGCCGCCCGTATAGGCTGTATTTCCGTCCACGACCACGATCTTCCGGTGGTCGCGGTGATTCATGACCAGCGACACCAGCGGCACCACCGGGTTGAACGGGATGCAGCGGATATGCGCCCGCTCCATCTTCACCACGAAATCGGACGGCAGGCCCAGCAGACTGCCGAAATCGTCGTAGATGAGCCGGACGTCCACCCCCTGCGCCGCCTTGCGGACGAGGATGTCCTCTACCCCATCCCACATCTTGCCGGTGCGGACGATGAAGAACTCGAGGAAGATGAACCGCTCTGCCTTTTCGAGGTCGGCCAGCAGGTCAGGGTACATGGCCTCACCGCAGGGGTAATATTTTGCCGTAGAGTTTTTCCATGCGGGGTATGGCCCGTACTCCGAAACATACCGACTCAGTCCCCTGCTGGCGGGGTCGAGGGCGTCGGTCTGGCCCGGCTGCTGGGCGAGGTCGGCGGTGTGCTGGCGCTCCACCGCCTGCATCCGCTGGCGCATCCGCTTGGCGGGGGCCTTGTTGCCGAAGGCCAGATAGAGCGCACCGCCCAGCAGCGGCATCATGCCGATGAGGACGAGCCAGATGATCTTATAGTCGCTGTTCTCGTCCTTCCGCACGAGGTAGAGGGTGATGAAGAGGCTGAGGACGTTCAGCCCCGCATTCACCCACACCTTTCCGGCGGTGAGGGAGAAGAAAGCCCAGAGCAGCCAGCCGATCTGCAGCAAAACAAGGGCCACTGTGACCATGGCCCTGTTGATGACACGATTGAAGAACCGGACGACCGGCAGCCGAAAGAACATCTGCGCCTCCCCCGCTGCCTTTCGGCAGCATTTTTATGGAAATAGTATAGCGCAGAGATGCGGAGATTTCAAGCTCAGGCGTCCGCGTCCTCGAAGCCCACCATGAGGCCGCCCAGCTCGGCGTAGTAGCTGCACAGGCCGCCGCACTCGGTCACCCGCACCTGTGCGCCCTCGAAGACAGCCCGCACCATGTGCATCAGGCGCTCGGCGGCGGCGGGGTTGCCACAGTGGGCAATGATGACTTTGCCGTTCGTGTAGCCGTGGCCTTTGAGCTCCAGCACGATGCGCTCGAGTGCGCCGTGCTCGCCGCGGGTCTTGCAGAGGACGTCCAGTTCGCCCACATCGCTGGCCTTGCCGATGACCCGGATGTTGAGCATCCGCGCCACAGCGGCCACAGCGGGCTTTACGCGGCCATTGCGGGCCAGATTCGCCAGGGATTCCAGCGAGAACAGCAGATGGGTGTGGTGGCGGTAGCGCAGCATCTCTTCGCACACCTCGTCAAAATCCTTACCCTCTTTGATGAGCGCACGGAGATGCTCTGCCAGCAGCACCAGCTCCGGGCCGGCAGACAGGCTGTCCAGCACAAAGACCCGTGCCTCCGGGTGCTCGGCCTGATACTCCTCTGCGGCCAGCTGGGCGGCGTTGCAGCTGCCCGACAGGGTGCCGGTGATGGTGATGGCATAAATTTCATCTGCGCCCTCATAAGCCTCCAGCCAGTCGCCGATGTTGGGGCAGGAGGTGCTGGTCTTGCCCTTATAGGTGCGCAGGGTGGTCGCCATTTCCACGGCGTCCAGCGTGCCGTCGTCGAGGTATTCCCTCTCGTCGGTCACGATCTTCAGAGGCACAGAAGCAAAATCAATGCCGTCCAGCTTGTACAGGCTGGCAGAAGAGTCCACAACGATTCGTTTCATCTCATCTATCTCCATTCCGGCGGGTGTCCGCCGCTTTTTTACGTTCGGTGAGTCCACTATATCAGTTTTTTAAAAACCTGTCAAGCGATTTGTAAAATTCTTAATATTGTTTTCATAAACGGTTGACCCCGACTCAAAAATGCGATATACTACCACCATGAATCAGGAAATGAAACGCCGTGTCACGGCCTGCGCCGCCGGGTTTTCCCTGCCGCGCTACCGGGAGCTGCCCTCCGTGGGGCTGTATCTCGACCAGACCGTGCAGCTCGTCAACAGCTGCTTCCGGGGCTTCCCCGGGGTGGAGCTCACCCCCTCCATGGTGAGCAACTACGTCAAGAAAGGAGTCATCTCCCACCCCGTCAAAAAGAAGTATTCCCGCGAACAGCTGGCTTCTCTCATCTATATCGTATTGTCTAAAAATGTCCTCTCGCTGGAAAACATCGACACCCTGTTCCAGATGCAGAGGGCTCACTGCACCGCCGCCGAAGCCTACGACTACTTCTGCGACGAGGTGGAGAACTGCCTGCCCTACATCTTCGGTGCCAGCAGCACCATCTGCGGCCTCGACCCGGATGCCGACGACGAAAAGCGTCTGCTGCGCGGCACCATCGTCGCCGCCGTGAACAAGATGTACCTCGACTGCTGCTTCGTCGCCATGCGGCAGGAGGAAGCCCTCTGGCCGGGGATACTCGGCGACCTCGAATAAAAAGAAAACGTCTGTACCTCCAAACGAAGTACAGACGTTTTTATTATGCTCTGATTTTAGGTATCCTGCAGCTCACCACGGCTTGCAGCCTTGAGGTAAGCGAAGATGAAGCCGTCGAGGTCGCCGTCCATGACAGCGTCCACGTTGCCGGTCTCGTAGTTGGTGCGGTGGTCCTTGACCATCGTGTAGGGCATAAAGACATAGGAGCGGATCTGGTGGCCCCATGCGATCTCGTTCTGGACGCCCTTGATGTCGTCGATCTTATCCATGTGCTGCTGCTTGGCGATCTGGTACAGCTTTGCCTTCAGCATTTCCATCGCGTAGTCGCGGTTCTGGAACTGGCTGCGCTGGGTCTGGCAGCTGACCACAATGCCGGTGGGCTTATGGATGAGTCGGACAGCAGAAGAAGTCTTGTTGATGTGCTGGCCGCCGGCACCGGAGGAGCGGTAGACCTGCATCTCGATGTCCTCGGGGCGGATGTCCACCTGGATGGTGTTGTCCAGCTCGGGCATGACTTCCAGCGAAGCAAAGCTGGTCTGACGGCGGGCGTTGGCGTCAAAGGGAGAGACGCGCACCAGACGGTGGACGCCGTTCTCGCTCTTGAGCAGGCCGTAGGCGTTGGCGCCCTTGACCATCATAGAAGCGCTCTTCATGCCGGCCTCGTCGCCGTCCTGATAATCCAGGACCTCGACGGTCATGCCGTGAGCCTGCGCCCACTTGTTGTACATACGGTAGAGCATCTCGGCCCAGTCCTGTGCCTCGGTGCCGCCGGTGCCTGCGTGGAAGGTCAGGATGGCGTTGCTGTGGTCGTACTCGCCGTTCAGCATGGTCATCAGCTGCAGTTCCTCCACAGCCTTGCCCACGGTGTTCACGGCCTCCTCGGCCTCGGGGATCATGGCGGGGTCGTACTCCTCGTCCAGCATCTCCAGCATGGTCTCAGCGTCATCGTACAGACCCTGCAGCTTTTCAAAGCGGTTCAGCTTGCCCTTCAGGTCGCCGACCTCGTCAAAGACCTTCTTGCTCAGTTCTGCATCATCATAAAAGCCGGGGCGGGACATGGTGTGCTCCAGCTCCTGCACGCGCTTGCGGCTTGCTTCAATGGCCAGTGCTTCCTCCAGGTCCTTAACGGCCTTGGCGTGCTCGGCCAACTGCACTTTCAGTTCATCAGTCGTGATCATTCTCTAAGTTCCTCTCGTTCAAGGGTTTACATCATAACAATAATGTCCCCGGCAGAGTGCAAAACGCACGCGCAGCGCGCATTTTCTGCTCCGCCAAAAGACACAGTTTATACACAGATACTTCATTAGTATACCGAGAATCTGTGATAAAGTAAAGAGGAAAAATACTATCTTGCCGGATTTTTAAAGATTTTCACCTTTTCTTTTCATACCCGGGGGAGTATAATACCAGTATGATCGATTTCACAGGAGGATATCATGCCGAAATATTATGGCTGTCCCTGTGAGGGCTGCGGCAAGCCGCTGACCCTTCAGGACGACATCGTGGTCTGCCCGGACTGCGGTGCACCCTATCACCGCACCTGTTACGAGAAGATGGGTCTGTGCATCCACGCCCCTGCCCATGGCGCAGGCTATGAATGGAAGTTTCCTTATCAGGATGCGCAGCTGCGCACCTGTCCCACCTGCGGGGAGCGCACCCTGCGCAGCGAGAATGTCTGCCGCTGCTGCGGCGCTGCCCTGCCCCCTGAGAGCGCAGAACAGCCCAACGACCGTGCTGCCGCCAGCGCCGAGCAGAACCAGGATTTTGATTACAGCAGGATGTACCAGGACGAAATGTACCGTAATTTTACCGAGAAGGTCGTTGACCCGGTGCACCGCAATGTGCGCGCCGCCTTTGGCAAGGATGAACTGATCGACGGCGTCCCCTATCAGGACTGGGTGGATTTTATCGGCACAGCCGCGCCGGTCTACCTGAACGATTACAGCCAGATGCAGCTGCGTCACTCCAAGATCTCCATGAGTTTTTCAGCGCTGCTGTTCGGCCCGTTCTACTTTTTCTACCGCAAGGCGTGGAAGCCCGCCTTCGGTTTTCTGGCCGCAGAGCTGGTGCTGGCTCTGCCCACCCTGCTGAGCATGATGCAGGCCACCGGCAGTCCACTGACCGCCGGCATCAGCAGCACGGTCATCGTTATACTGTCCCGCATTATGACGGTGCTCAGTTTTGCGCTGGTGATGCTGCGCACCCTGTACGCCAAATGGCTGTATCGCAAAAGTGCAGCCGAACGCATCCGGCGCATCCGTGCCGAGTTCCCGGACGCTGCTCAGCGCCGTGCGGTCCTGTCTGCACAGGGCGGCGTGAGCATCGCCGGTGTGATCGGTGCCTGTGTGCTGCTGATGGTTCTGGGCGCCTGTGCCACCATGCTCATGGGCCCGAATCTGGACGCTTTGGCCGGGATGCTCTGATCTGCAATGCCGCCTGCAAAGGCTGGCATTGCGGATTTCAAAATCGTAAGGAGAATATGAATCATGATGAAGAAAGTCACAAAAGCTGTCATTCCTGCCGCCGGTCTTGGCACCCGCGTGCTGCCCGCTACCAAGGCCATGCCCAAGGGTATGCTGCCCATTGTGG
>OIWU01002053.1_pt1 | contig 17985 bp, 15 predicted proteins | sample 1587711 | NCBI WGS metagenome assembly OIWU01 (sample SAMEA3888909, study PRJEB22519) | human gut metagenome | biome: human gut; feature: human-associated habitat; material: faeces | place: Denmark | collected 2010 | reverse complement strand
CCCGCGGCAGATGGAACGCGAAAATGAGATGATCGTTATTTCACATCGCCTTTTTTTAGTGCAAGGACTTTGCACAGGATGGTGAATAACCACTGCCGAATAGCAGGAAATGTTTTTGGGGAGGCAGTTGAGCAGCTATATAGAGAGACATCTTTTATCTCTTAGCAGGACGAAAAATGAGGAAAAGGGTATTTTCAAAAATGGAATCCATGATATAATAAGAGACACACTGATTCAATCGAACTCTGTGATTCAATCAGTGTGTCCTTAACACAAGAACCATTCAAAAATCGTTGGTATGAAACGGAGGAGCATGGATATGAAAGAAAAAATGAAGCTGTGCTACCACGTTGCAATGATGAAACAAGAGAAAAATCGGGGGGGGTAAACAAGCGTTCCGCCCTCTGCTTTTCGAGACCGCATGATAGAAAGTCTATCTTTCTGTCATGCGGTCTTTTTGCATTTGGAAGAAATGGAAAATTCACTTCCCTATCCCAAAGAATGTCCAAGGCCCTGAGTATAGTAAGAGCAGGCGGTGATCTGAACCCGCCCTAGCCACTCTCAAATTCCAGACAAAGGAGAGATACATGAACGAAAACGAAAACAAAGGCGCGCGCCTGCTCGATATGTACGATAGGCTGAGCCATGGAGAAATCCTCTCGAAGAAAGCACTTGCTGATGCTTACGGAGTCACGACGAAAACGATCCAGCGTGACATCGATGAGCTCCGCGCGCATCTGTCCGAGACCGCCCTTCGTGGCGGACGCGGGGAGATCCAGTACGACAGGGGAGCGCGGGGATATCGACTGGTACATTCTTCCTATGAGCACCTGAATCACAAGGAAATCCTGGCATTGGCGAAGATTCTCCTCGAAAGCCGCGCCCTAGAGCCAGTTGAACTTCACGGCATCCTAGACAAACTCATCGCCGAGTGTCCGCCCGAAGAGCGGAGCATCATCGAAGGCATCATCAAAAGCGAGACTTTCTACTACGTCCCTCTGAAGCACGGAAAGAAACTCTTGAATCGACTCTGGGATCTCTCGCTGGCCATTCGCAGCCAGGAGATCCTTCACATCCGCTACACCCGCATGGACGGCATCCATCGGGAACACCTCGTGAAGCCCGTCGCTATCCTCTTCTCCGAGTACTACTTTTACCTCGTTTCATTCAAAGAAGAAGAAAGCGAATACCCCACCATCTTCCGCGTCGACCGCATCGAAGAGATGGAGAAGACCGGAAAGACCTTTCACATCCCCTATGCAGACCGCTTCAAAGACGGGGAATTTCGCAAGCGGGTGCAATTCATGTACCCAGGGCCTCTGCGCCGCGTGAAATTCACCTATAATGGCCCTTCCGTAGAAGCCGTGCTGGATAGACTTCCTACGGCGCAAATCCTAGAAGAAAAAGAGGGCGTTTACACCATCACTGCCGAAGCCTATGGGATCGGCATCGATATGTGGCTGGGGAGCCAGGGGGATAAGGTGAAGGTCATTTAATTGGTCGTTAGGGGTAGGTCGTTAACTGTCAAATAAGATAAGGGGGAGAGAGCCTTGTCATCCGATTTTGTGGAAGATTTGTTACTTCTCGCGGTGAAGCGGGTATTACTGAATCATCATGAAGGTGGGACGCTGCATAAACGGATTTATCCTGGAGACATACTGGCCGTATCTCGGTGGGGCAATCTGTATGAACACTATGGTGTATATATAGGACATGGGAATGTGATTCACTTCGCCGCCAGTGAGGGGGATTTCGGGAAGAATGCGAAAATTCGCCAAGTAACTCTTGCTACATTTGAAAAAGATAACGATTACCGGATTGTGGCCTTTCCTAAGACAAGCAATTTGAAAGGCTATCATTTGTATAGTGCTAAAGAAACTGTTGCACGGGCCAAATCCTGCTTAGGAAAGGCAGGGTACGACCTTTTCGGAAATAACTGCGAGCATTTCGCTCTTTGGTGTAAAACGGGCGTAAAAATATCTAAACAAGTAAATGCGGTTTGGCGTGCCATTTTAAGTAGTTAACGAAAGGCAGTTGAACAGTTTACCACTTACTGGTAATTGATAAGAAGGAGAATGCATTGTGAGTTCTGAAGAAGATAAAATGAAGGCTTTCAAAGAACAGCTGTTATCTGTTTGGGATGATGAGAAAGTACAGGAAAAGCTGAAGCAGATGTTGGCTGTGAAAATGGAGAAAGAAGTCATGTGCTTGAAGGAAGATAAAAAGGAACAGCACACTCTTGATAGAAATAAAGCGTTTGCCAAATGTAAGGAACTGGAAAAAGAATTGGCACAATCCCGTACAGAATGGCAAAGAGAGCGGGATATATATCAGAAACACTATTGGGTATGGCAAAGCGAACTGGCTAATATTAAGGGGGCTTATGAACAGCAGCTCCAACGGTTGAGGCAAGAATTGGAGAAGAAGCAAGAAGATCTAAATGAATGGAAAACCATAGCCACTCCTTTTGTGGAGGTACTTCATATGTATCAACTGCTATCAGATTTGTCACCGGTTATAAAGAGTCAAGTTCAGGATCATTTCAGATGGCAGACACCAGAATCTTTTTTGATTTGTGTGGGACAAGAGAAAAACTTACTTCAGTTGTGGGATCTGGTTAAAGAATTAAATAATATGGATTGCTTGGGGGACGATAGGTTTATTTTATTGAAGTTACTATCTTATAGCGTAAAAAAGTTAATGGCTCTTATGGTAGGCTTCGTTATGTCTTGCGACAAGAGCAGGTAGGGATGCAATTTGATGAGCATTTTCATATTAGGTATAGGTACGAAAGTTGTCCATATAGTGGAACTATAAAAGAAGTGATCCTGCCTGGTATTGATTTGATACATGCAGGAAAGGTGGAGGTAAAACGGAAAAGTGTTGTCGAATTAGTATAGATGCTCATTAATTTGGGTTCATGTCTAGCGTCATGGGGGCCGGTGGTATTTGTGCATAGTGATGAAGAAGGTATGAAATGCGATACTTCGACAAGTGATAAGGGCGAAGTGACGCATGTCATTACGATTACTGGGCTGCCTACTGCTAACTGCTAACGGTTAACCAAATCAAAGGAGAGTGCTTAAAATGAGCAAAGGAAAATTTTATGCCGGCGATTTTCGTCTGGGATATTGTGCTTTTTGTAAACATTGGTATGATCCGACCAATTCGGCCATCAAGCCACTGCCCGGAAATTGGTGGGAATTCGATAGAGAAAAAGAGGCTCGCTGCATGAAGTCTGTCGGGTTGAAGACCAAGGGGCGTCATACTTGTAATAAGTTTGAACTGAAGATATAGAGATACTTACTAATGTTGAGGTTCTGATTTTGTGAATGGTAATGAAAATATGAGCCATATGGCCGTGAATTTTTGAGCCACTGTGATTGCAAATTATTGAAAGAGAGGAGTCATTACAATGAAATCGTATATTGTGGAATTTCAGGTGGAGAAGCAGGGTTCTACTAAACAGCGGACTACGGTACAAGTAGCTAATCGTATGGATGCTAGAGCCAAAGTGTTAAGTCGTCATTCGTTCCATAAAATTAGAATCATTGCAGTTATGGAACGTTGATTGTTTTTATAAGCAGGATGACAAAATTCCATAGAAATATTAGATATAAGCTGTGGAGCTTTCGCCCAAATGATGATTCAAGGGTAATATGTACAGAAAAAAGAGGATACCTATGAATAAACAAATTGCAAAAGACAAATTCCTTTAATCACTTTGGGTAAGTTCATAGCAAAGGAGAAATCGATGAATAAGAATAAATATTTACAGGCGTTACAGACTGCAAAAGACATTGTAAAGAAGGATATTCCTTCTTCTACAAATTTGATTACGACTGCAGAAGAGTTAACTGATAAAGTACAAGACTTTAAAATCAAAGTTTTGGTTATTGGGGAGTTCAGTTCTGGTAAGACTGCACTGATGAATCGTTTACTTGGAATCAATTTATTGAAAGAAGATGTGACCCCAGAGACCGCTATTGCGACAGAACTTGTATATGATGAAAAAGAAGGCGTTGATTTGGTTTTATCTTCTGGAGAAGCAGAACATTGTAGCTTGGCTGACGTACCAACACCAGATCCAGATACATATCTGAAATATGTCTATCATTTAAATAATCCAGTATTGAAGGAGTTATCGGATTATGTTTTGGTGGATATGCCAGGTTTTAATTCTAGAGTTGAAGCCCATAACAAAGCCCTTTTGCAGTATATTGGACAAGCAACAGCCTATCTGTTTGTCACCAATATAGAAAGCGGATGCATGACTGATTCTTCTATCAATTTTTTGAATGAAATCAGAAGTTATAGCCCCTATGTGGGATATGTGTTAACAAAGTGTGACAAGCTATCGAAAGAAAACGTACAACTGACCACAGAAAATATCAGACAGCATCTTCAGTCTTTGAATGGAGTAAATCCTGATTTGGTCAATACATCAGCCGTGGATGATGAGCAATTACCAGAAAAATTGAAACGGATGATTCAATCGTTCAAATCGAAAGATATGTTACAGCATTGCTTTGATGATGAAATTATCTTCTTGCTAGATCGGTGCCTTTCTGGTTTGAAACTGGCTAAGGGAGCTATGGCTTTTGATACGTCTTCTATTGATAGAGAAATTAGACGTTGTGAACGAGCAAGAGAAGCAATGAAAACTCGATTTGAACAGAAAAAGGATCAGATTCATAGAGATTTCCAAAATCAAGTATATGAAAGAATTATAAGTGATATCCGAGGTTCGTTGATGGAAAATGTAGAGACTTTGACATCAGCGGCCATGCAGGGAGCTGATTCATTTAAGCAATGTGTTAATGGGATCATTCGCCCTCGATTGATTGAATCAACCAATGAAGCATTGGGAAATTTTGCAACGAATATAGCTTCTGACATTGGTGATCTTTTGGAGCATACTTCGGATGGAATGCCTGACTTAAACGGAAAAGTGGATCAGTTGGCAGAATTATCCAGAATGTCTGTGGAAAGCTTCAAGTCTCATTCGGGTCAGTGGATCAAAGGGCTGAATAGAATTGCTACTAATAGCATGGGAGCCGAGAAAGTTCTTTATAAAACAATAACAACTACATTAGCTGTTGTGACAAATGTGATTGCACCGATTTTGGAATTGGTCCTTATCTTCTTGCCAGATATTCTGTCTTTTGTATCCAAATATTTTGAAAGAAATAAAGTGCAAGAGCAAATAGAAAATGTTGCCATTCCTCGTCTCTGCGGAGAATTAGCACCAAAAATCAAAGAAAGTATGGATAGTGTACAGTCTTCTCTCATGCAGGAAATAGAAGAGAAATTTCAGACAGAAATCGAAGAACAGATGAAAGTATTGAGACAACTGCAGAGCAGCAAGAAGGAAAAACAGGAAGAAATGGATGGAAAGATACAGGCATTGACACAAGACATTGCCAAACTGGAACAGGTCAAAAGTACTTTTGAAGTAGCACAAGCTTAAGGAGGAAAACAAAATGGAATTGAACACTACCTATTTTAAAAAGCTTCATGAAATCGGAAAGGTTCTGGAAACTGGACGGTCCATGATTGATGAGCAGTATATTGATAGTTTTAATTTAGAATTAAAACAGGTGGAAGACGGATGGCAAGATGTGGTTGATACTAACCGTACATTGAAAATCGGTATCGTTGGCGGGGTCAAAGCTGGTAAATCTTCTTTTCTGAATGCGCTGCTATTTAGAGGGAGAGATATTTTGCCTAAAGCCGCTACGCCTATGACAGCTGCTTTGACGAAGATTTCTTACAGTGAGAAATCTTACGCCAAAATTGTTTTTTATGAAGATAAGGATTGGAATGCCATTCTCCCAAATGCGGCAACGTTTGATGAGAGACTTGAAACTGCAATAGCGAACGAAAAGAAACGAAGAGAAGAAAATGCTAAAAAAGATGTGTGGGGAAGAAAGATACAGAATAATTTAGTCGCAGTCCAAGGGGATTCTTTGGATCAGTATACGATTGAGCGGCTTAAAAAGAATATTGATGAGGAATTCCGTGCATGCAAAGAATTGGTAGAAATGGCGGATACACGCGGTGTTGTTGTAAATACATTGCTTGGCAGCGATCAAGAAATCCCTCTAAGTGATAATTTAGAGGCTGATTTGAAAGAGTATGTGGGAGCAGATGGAAAGTATACACCTTTCGTAAAATATATAGAACTTGGCATGAATGAACCAGTTCTCAAAGATTTAGAAATCATTGATACCCCAGGGCTAAATGACCCTATTGTCTCTCGAAGTATTGTCACCAAAAGATTCCTTAAGAATTGTGATGCTGCTTTTTTGATGAGCTTTTGCGGGCAGTTTATGTCAGCTCAAGATGTTACCTTTTTATTGAAGGCACTGCCGCAAGAAGGCATTGGGCATGTGGTTTTGATTGGAAGTAAATTTGATTCGGTGTTGCAGGAAAAGAGTTATGCGAACATGCCTTTGCTACAGGCTATGGGACAATTGATCGATAAATTATCTGCAGCAGCCAGTGATACAATACAAAGAAATTCTTCCAGTACCAGTAGTCAGGGGAAACGTTTTACGAAAGCATTGCCACCGGTATTTATTAGTTCGCTCTTATATACAGCGGCGCAGAAAATGAAAAATCACGAGCCGCTGTCAGAGGAAGAGAAAAAATCGATTGTTAATTTGGCAAAATCTTATAAAGATTTTGAAAAAGAAAATGCTGACTTTTTGATAGATATATCGAATATTGATGAAGGGATTCGCAAGGGAAAACTGACTATCTACAAACAGGAAAGGAATCGTATTCTGCAAGAAAAAAGTGAGGAATATATCAAGCAAAAAGAATTGGGCTTCCTTAATCAATTGAATGAAATACAGAAAGTGGCGCAACAGAATTTATCGGATCTGGAAGAATTGGATAAAGGAGAGATTCTTAAGAAACAAAGAGATATCAACCGGGCATTAGATTTGGCTAGAGGCACCTTAGAACTGACCTTTAAGGAAGCGGCCTTTGATGCTAAGAAACAGTTGAAATCTATTGAGCATGACATCATGGGAGAACAAAATCGATTTAGAGATGTCAAAAGTCAGGACAAGGTTAGAAATGAAGATCATTCCTATACAGAAGGGCATCTATGGTGGAAAAAGCGGCGTCATTATACAGTACGCGTTGAATGGCGACAAGCCGCGGTGGCCGATGCGGTGATTCAGGTGGATGATTTTGCGAATGAGGCTAAAAGGCACTTGGAAGAAGATTTGCAGTATGCCATTTCTGTGGATCAGATAGAAGGCAAATTAAAAAAGCAAATCGTGAATGTTTTCCAGGAAGCGAATGTGCCCTATGAGGTAGAGGAAATTTTGGGTTATATCAAGCTTGACATGCATACGTTGACGCATCCTTCCATTTCTGTAGATAAAGAAAAATATGTCAATGAAATAGAAGAAGCTTTTCCAAATAATGTGGTCAAAGATAATGAGGTAGAAGGATTAAGATTATATTTGGAAAAGGTATTAAACCCAATTTCACGAGACATGGAAGAAGAATTAAATAATGAGGCGGAACGGATTAGTGATGAATTAAATCAGAAAGCAGTTACTTTTGTGGACAAAATTCAGAATAAGATTCAAGAAAGTGGCAATCGGTTGGTTCGTCAACTGGAAGAAAAAGAGAAAAATATAGAAAATTGCAAGACATTTATTCAAGAGGTGAAACAGGCTAAATTGAGTTTGTGCTAAATAGTGACCGGTTGTTAATTTATCTTTCAACTGGCAAGAAAATGGATTATCGATTGTTAGCTATATGTTGTCAGGGGCAAACAGCCGATAACTAGGGGAAATGCTGATTTAATCATAGTTTGGATAAAAATTCATATAATTCCAAACTTTGATTGAATCAGCGTTTTTCTAACAACCAATACCAGTATGTATACAGGAATTTGCACAATAACTCATATTTTTATGTATTTGAATATCAAAATTTCATTGCATATATTCCGTAAATATCGAGTGTATGAATTATTGACTAGACATTAAATAGGAGAGGAGATCCCATAATGGGAATGTGGGCTAAAGCTAACATTAAGCGGGCGAAGATGAAATCAGAAGAGACATCTGTATCAGTAGAGGCGTTGCAACTGGTATCAAAAATACTTCGCATTCCTTCCTCAAGAGGGCAGTATGCTAAGCAGATGCAGCATAAAGTACAGTATTTGAATCAGATGATTGACCAGCAGGTGCTAGATACGGTCAAGAATTTAAATCTTCCTGATGAATTGAGTTTGAGTCATCGGTTGCAGAGATTGAGTGATCGAGTAGAGGAATATAAAAAGAATCAATTGTTGAAAAATCGGGCGATTATCGGGATGGGTGGTTCCTTTAGTGCAGGCAAATCGTCTTTTATTAACTCACTTTTTGGAACTAACATGTTACCTGAAAATACTACCACTACCACGGCCATACCGACATATTTCATGAATGGGGAAGAGCAACAAATTTTGGCTTATACCAAAAGTAATCAGGCTATTCGTCTGACGGAAAAAGAGATGAAATCTTTTACCCATCAATTTTACCAAACTTATCATATCGGGTTTGCTCCTTTTATCAAAAATCTTTTTATTGTGAATCAGAAAGATGCAGGCAAACAGGATTTTCAGCAGTTAGCCTTTTTGGATACCCCTGGATATTCTAAGCCAGGGGATATTGTAAAAGGGAAACAAGAAATTACGGATTATGAAATTGCACAATCCCAGCTGCGTACGGTGGATTATCTGATTTGGCTAGTGGATTCCGGTATTACGTTGCCTGCTTCTGATTTGGATTTCCTGGAATCATTACAGAATCCGTGCCCTGTACTCCTTATATTTACCAAAGCCGATGGAAAGAGTTCTCAAGTTTTGAAGGACCAAATGGCTTATGCCAAAGAAATTTTACAAGATAAGCAAATTCACCTATATGGAATTACTTGTTATTTTTCCAGAGATAATAAGGAATATATTGGGAAGAAAGTATTATCAAGATTTTTGCGTAAGGCAGAAAAAGAGGCGGCCTTGAAAAAAGATGTCAAAGATGAAATGAATGACATATTGCAGGAAGTGAATCAATACTTGGAACAATGTATCCAGCAACAGAAGAAACAGAGAGCTGACTTGAAAGAATCTGTGACGGAGGCAGTAGACTTTTTATCTGTCCGGTCTTTAGTTGCACTCATTGAACAATTGGATTTACAGCTCGATGAACTGAAACAAAGCCAAAAGCAACTACAGAATGTAGGGAATCTGATTTTAGCTGCTATGGAGCAATTGGAGGATAGCCCTTATTGATGGGGTCCTTATTAGATGGAGAAGAAAAATGGCTGAAAACGTAATGATAGATGCAGCAAATGAAAAATTAGAGATGATTTCTCGGCTGCTAGAAGGGAAAAATCAGATCGCTGGCAATGAAAAGCTGATTCAAGCCTATGATGCAGTACTGGAAATTCTGGTCCATCATTTTGCCAAGATGTTAAAAGAGAATGCAGTTCCTGGCGGAAATGAACTTTTCCAACGGCTTAAACAAATTCTTTCTCAAACAGAATTGTTTAGAGATTATCCAGAATTATTAGGGGATACTGTCATTGGGGTGATGGGATGTCCCAGCCGGGTGTTGAAACAAATTGATGGTGAAATCATTGGAAATTGGGCGGAGAAAGGGAAGACTCTCCCTGTGATTTGGACGCATGCAGATACAGAGCAGGTAGTAGCCGAAAATATTTGTGATCAAAAATTTCCTGTAACAGAAGAAGAATTACAGAGAATTTTTGACCTGGCAAAGGATGAAATCGATATCTCTCAACTGCTTCAACTCCTGTGTGTGTACCGCCCTCGAATTTCCATCAATAAAACAGTGATTGATATTCCTTGCAATGGTTCTTTAGCGTTGCGAAAGGCATTGATTCCAAAGTTAGATGTGCTATATGTGTACTATAAAAATTACACGAAAACCAAGTTAAAGGAAATGTTGCAAGTACTGAAACAGTATCGAGTAGATATCAAGATGATTTTACCGATGAAGGCACCTAGCAATATAGACGATATCAAATCAGAATTGGTACATATGGGTATTTCTGTTTTAGGAGAACGAGAAGTTGAGCGATCCGTTAAAGCATATGAAGGAACTAAGAATAACTTTAGCTTTGTAGATGTGATGCGATCAGTACTCTCTTCTTATGAAGGTCGATATGTGGTACGGCAGTCTGGGGTAAAAGAAAATCTGGAAGCATTGAAAAAGGATGCTGTACAGATGAAAGACGGAAAAACGGAGAAAACTGTTCAGGCTTTATTGGCTCAAACTAAAGCGGAGCAGCAGCTCTATGATAAGCGTACTGAACATTTCCTACGTTCATCGGAAAAACTGTTACAAGCGGCAGAGGAATTAGAAAAGGAATTTAGCCACGAAGCCAATGATACAGCAGGGACAAAAGGTGCTTTGAAAATTCGGAAGTATATGGGTTCTATATGGGCAAATTTGACTTTTTCCTATTTGCGTATTTTTAAGCTGAGTCATGAGATTAAATATTACAAAAAAGCAGAGTCCTATTTGAAAAAAGTAGAAAGTGCAGGACTTGAAGAAAGTTACTGGTTGCAAATGGTGTGGAACGCTACCTTTGACCAAAATATCCTAACGCGACAGGACAAGACAAAATTACAAAAATGTGATTACCATCAGTATCCGGATATAGCCTCTGCGCTTTTGTATTTGCATCATTTAGGAAAAATAAAGTTGCAGCCAAAGAAGTTGCTAGACGTAGTGGCGTCTATTAAAGAGCCACAGGGAAGTGTAGAAAATTTCTATAAAGGCTATTACTATGAGCAAATCTTGAAACCCAATCAGGCTGTTGATTACTACTTGAGCGCATGGAAATCAGGAGAAGAAAAAGCACTGCAAAAGCTGATCGCACTCAAAGATTTAGTGAACAAACGAGGAGAATTTCTATCCTTTGAAAAAGAGGATGCCTATCGCATAGGTGTGGAAAAAATCAAAATGAAATCCAAGGCATCGCAAGAGGAAGGATTGTTCTATCTGAAAGTGGCAGCAGCTAATGACAATATCCAAGCTGTCGAATATCTAGGGGAATATTATTATAATCAGCATACACGAGAAAATCGAGTAAAGAATGCCGCATGGAAAAATGAAAATGAATTGCTAACAAGTATGTTCATGTACATCAGAAAACGGGATAGAGGATTCAAAAAAGCTGATTTCTATATTGGCATGCTAGCCTATGAAATAAAAGATTATCAAAAGGCGATAACCTATTTGAAAGACCAGACAGAACCAGAGGCACTCGCCTTGCTCGCAAGTATGTACTACTATGGACAGGGAACCAGTGTGAATAAGCAGCATGCTGAAATGTTTGCTCGGAAAGCTTCTCAGCAAGGACAGACGCTAGGGGCGGATATTTTAAGAAAAATCCAGAGAGAAAAAGAAGCAGCTGCTGAAGAGCAAAGAAGAAGGAGTGTACCTGTAGAAGAGACGCAGACTTATCACGAGATTCACGATACTAGTAGTGATAGTTGCTGTGCTTTGGTAACGGCTACTTGTAATGCACTTCAAATTGAACATCGCATATATCATAGAACTGTTTATATCGTGCGGCATCTTAGAAATAAAGCGGTAGAGATGTCTGTGGAAAATCAAGATTTAGCAGCTGCTTATTATATCTATGCATCAGATGTGGTAGCAAGGATCAACGCGCAGCCAATGGCAGGTAAAGTCTATGAGCATTTCTGGAAGGATTATATTATGCCATGCGTGGCGGCCACACGGAAACGAGATTATGTTAAAGCTTGGAAATCGTATGTGAAAATGACCTATCTGGGATGTGTGAAATATAATGTGGAGTTACCTTATTTTATCAGAAGAGAAGCGGAGGCCGTATTGAAATAAATCTATAGATCTTATACTAATACTCCCCTTTTTCTAGCGTTAATCCATGTTATCGTCATTTCGACCCATGTGGAGAAATCTTTGTGTTATTCCTTATAGTACTTTGTTGCATTTGCGGTATGAAATGAGCCTTTTCGTTGAGGATTATATCAAATGACTTTTTCCCTTAGGATGCATTAGTTAATTTATGATGGCTTTAAGTGGGAAGTTTAGTTATATAGTAGAAATGTTGCTAAATATTTGGCATGGGCCAGATGTTTAGCAACATTTTTATTTCATTAAAATATTCAAAGAAATATTTCTCATACCCATTCCTTGTCTAATCTGCTACCATATACTGAAAGTTGATATACAGATAGCTGAAAAATTATTTTTTAGAGGGAAGAAAAGCTTTGACAAAATAGAGAAAATAGAATATTCTATACGTAGAGAACTGGCAACAGAGTGTGTCAGTATGGGTGTTGATGCTGAGAAGCGTGTCAGGAAGCGGGACTCAGCGTAGCCTTGTGTAGGGTTTAGCTATTTATACCTCAACCTGACTTATGCATGTCATGTGCAGACATAAAAAATAGCGAATTGCAAAATGGACGCTATTTTCTCAGTAGCGTCCATTTTGTTTTAGTGAGGTTATTTTATGGAAGCTGATATTTTGCAATTAGCGGCTAGGGCGTATCAAGAATTAATGACCGTTGAATATCAGGTGGTTTTAGGGAGAAAAGGGAAAGCCCATACCATTGAAATTGCTTTTAGGGCAGATAATTTTTATCATCTGGCTGGGTTACATAAATTGAAACAACGATATCCGTTTCAGCAGCAGACCAGTAAGTGGGTATTAGACCATATTCTGCGTGGAACAATTTCTGTGTCGTCTTTTTCTAAGGATCAGAATTTTTATAAAGTTGAAGAGCGATTGCATGCTTTGTGCATTTTTGAAAAAGTATTGGATAGTAACCAAACGCAATTCTTTTTGCATGATAGAAGGAAAGTATCTTTTGCTACTAAAATTATGGCAAATTATTTGGCAAAGGGACACATAGAGAATGAGTTAATTCTATTTTCTTTTTTCGTACAAAATCATACTAGGTATTATGTCAATTCTATCTTTCCTGAAGGTACATATGATTATAGTCAGAAGCAGATGCAATTTACGGTTTTGGTAAAAACTAAAATTTGGAATGAGAGGAGTGGCATCAAAAAAATAGAGCTATATAGGCATAAAAAATATGATGCTTTATCATAAAATTTTATGGGGAAATATTTAATCACTATGGGTTATAACAGAAAATGTTGTTGAATGTTTGGTGTGTGCCGGATGTTTAGCAACATTTTTTGTTTCATCAAAATTTTTCAAAGAAATATGTCTCATACCCATTTCTTGTCCAACCTCTTGGATATACTAGAAGAAAAGCTGATGATCAGGCAGCTAAAAAGTATTTCATAAGGAGGAGATAAGATGAGTGACAATGGAAACAATTTTCCTGAGATTCCATTTGGAAACAGGGATGATGCGAATGGTATGGCGAGTAAAGCATTACAACAGTGGGCAGAGCAGTTTTATGCTAAGCTGGTGGAGGAAAAACAGGCAGAGGAAGAGCCATCCATGTTGGATCAATTATTAGACAAGATGGGAGAGTACGTGGATCAGAAAATAGAGAAATTGCCACCAGAGGAGCAGGAAGCTGCTGTGATGAAATTGGCGGAAACGGCAGATACCTTGGTGGATGGGATAGATAAAGCCTATACGGTCACGGAAAAGGCTTGTGATTCTATCATTGATTCCTTGGATGAACTGGAAAAATGGATTGATAAGTGGTAATTGGTTGTTAGGTGCAAACAATGAACAATGATGCATCAGTGTATACTGATACCGGTGATATCTAATCGGAGATGGTGATTTCTTTGAAAAAACGATGGCTTGCTGACGGTATACTGGCGAGCTCTGTGGTTCTTACCTTAGGGGCAGCTCCGTTTCAGGGGGAGAGCCCGTGGCTCGCAGGGTTGTTTCATATGTCTTTTGCGGCAGCGGTAGGAGGTTTTGCCGATTGGTTCGGCGTGACTTCTTTATTTCGCAGGTCCCTTGGCATTTCCTGGAGAACGGATTTGATTGCGAAGAATCGGGAAATGATCGTATCCATTGCGAAGGATATGGTGGTGAATGAGCTTCTGACCAGGGGACGGCTGTCGGAGATCCTGCGCCAGCATGTGCCTTCTGATGTGGTGGCGCACTGGCTGACAGTCCATAGGGATCTGACGGAGAAGCTGGCAGCGGATGTGATTCACATGGTGCTGACTGTATTTCCAGCGGAATCGTTATGGACGATGTCCAGTGAGGCGATCGAGAGAAAAGCGGCAGATATAGACTGGGCGGGGCATATGGCCAAGGTGATGGCGGCATTCCGCGATTATCCGAAGAAGGAGCTTTTGACGGAGGCTTTGGCGGCCGAGGTGAAGGGATTTCTGCAGGCTGAGGTGACGCAGGAAGAAATCCAGCGAGTCTATCTTTTGGCTTGGCAGAAATATAATGATAAGGGCTGGCTTCATTCCCTCTTCCGGGATGCGGTAGAGGATCGGGATGCAGAGATGGTAAAAAAGGTGCAGGAAAAGATGTTGTCCTTGTCAGAGGCTTTGACGGATCCGGAAAGTGAGCTTCGCCAAAAGATGGGAGAAGCCTATGATGCAATGATCGTCCAGCTAGAGACCAATGAGGTTTGGAAGCGGCAGGTCAATGGCGCTGCGCAGAAGTTGATTAGTCGCTTATTGTCTGGTAAAGGGCGGAATTGGTTCATTTCCTTGTGGCAGGAAAAGAAAGAGCCACTGGCGCACCGGTTGGCAGAGGCTTTACTTTCTTTGGTGGACGGACAGCTTTCTGCTCAGGAGAAGCGGCGGGATTTCGATGCCTTCTTCTTACGTCTGGTGCGGCCGCATGTGGGATGGATGCATCGCATGGCGGCGTCGGTGGTGGAGAAGGCTTTGGCTGGTTATGATGGCCGGACGATGGCGTCCTTGGCAGAAAAATCTGTATCTGAAGATGTGGCGGCCATTCGTATCAATGGTTCTCTGTGGGGAGCTTTCTTGGGAGCGGCCTTTTTTGCTGTATCACTCCTATGGGAAACACTGATGCAATAGTTGTCAGATTTTACTCTTGGATTTTTGGAAACACTGATTAAATCGTTGTCTGATTTCATTCTTGGATTTTTATACAGAGCAAGGAATCATCTGACGCGAATAGCGAGCTATTTAAGGAAGATGATGACGAAGCTATGTATAAAAATCCATATGAAATCCGGCTCTGCGATTTAATCAGCGTTTCCGTTTATGCATACTGACAACTATCAATCATCAACCGTAATATAAGGAGGCGTAGAAATGAAACGATATAAAACGGCCAATGGGATTTGTTTCTTTTCACTGCTTTTTCTGCTGTTTTCTCTTTGGCTCAAAGAGGGAAGTCCCTGGCAGGGCACGTATGAGACAGACCTGGTTTATTTCATGGCCCAGTCCTGCTGTATCGGATGCGCAGCAGATTTCATTGCCGTAGAGGCACTCTTTCGGAAACATTTTCTCCCTATCAAGCCGCTCGTTCCAGCCAACCGGGATCGGATTATTCAAAAAGTGGTAGAAATGAATCAGAGCCTTTTGAGCCCGAAGAATTTGCTGGCAAAGATATCCCGTCTTTCCTTGATGGATCTATGTCTTCCATGGCTTACCAGTCACAGAGAATCTATTTCTCAAACATTGGCAGCGAAGGGAGCCACCTATGCAGTGGAATTTCTGTCTAGCCATAGAGAAGACATAGCCACTTGGGGACGGAGTGAATCGCAGAAATGGCTGCCTTTTTTTATTTCTTTCGCGCAAGGGCGGTTACAGCAGGAGATGAATCGGGAAAAATGGCTTCTTCGTCTTTTGGAGGAGGGAAAACGGAAAATAGAGGAACCATCCCTTCGACACAAACTGGCAGAGCAGCTGAGAAAGGCAGGCGACCGGGAAGAGAAAGGCTTCTTGGGATCTATCGGCTATACGCTCGGGAAATGGTTTGGCGCGATCGATTATGACCAGTTGGCTGAGGCGGCATTGGATGCTTTAGCCGAAGAAATGGAAGCATGGAAAAGGGAGGACAATCCGTTTCATCAGGAGCTTTTGTCACAGTGGGATCTTCTGATCGCTCGTTTCCTGCAAGAACCGGCTACGTTGGAGGCGCTGCAGGAATTTGGGCGGGGTCTCTTCGCTTCTTTCCCTTTGGAAAAACGGATCGACGAGGGGATTTCTGATTTTCAGCACCATTGGGGTGTGCCAGCTTTGGCAGAAAAATTGAAACCAGCTATAGAGCAAAGTATTTCTTTTACAGAAGACTCAGAATTTAGACAGAAGCTGGACACTATCGGAAGAGATTTGATCGCAGAGATCATCACCTATGAGCATGGTTTCTTATCATGGTCCATGATAGAAGTCCTGGAAAGTTTTCGGGAAGAGGAACTGAATGAATTCATCGAGTCGAAAGTGCATCATGAGCTGGAAGGTATTCGTATCAATGGGGCTATCGTGGGATTGGCGGCCGGGCTGCTTTTCTATGGCTTCCTGACACTGGCATGGGTCCCGCTTGTGGGAAGCTTGTTTTCTTAAGGGGCCCATTGCCATTTCCTTCCAATCGCGGTATGATAGATGCATAAAAATAAAAGGAAGCACCGAGGCTTCAAAGTATCAGGCATCGCCCTGATGCTTTTGGCGCGGTGCTTTTCATTTCTGCCGACGGCAGAAAAGAATGGGAGGAATACAAATGCCGGTTTCTTACATGGAAATCAATCTGAATGCGCTTCGTCACAATCTCAAGGTCATCCGCGCGCATCTGCCGAAGGAAGTGAATGTGCTCGCTGTCGTGAAGGCGAATGCCTATGGACATGGCGCGAAGGAAACGCTGCGCATCGCCCTCGAGGAAGGCTACGTCGCTGCTGCTGTTGCCCGTGTGGAAGAAGGAGCGGAGCTGCGCGACGCCGGATTCACCTGCCCGATCTATGTACTGGGACTGCCGCTGCCGGAGGATATGCCTATCGGTGTGAATAAAGACCTCATCATGCCGATCGATGATACCGTCGATCTTGACGCCCTGGAAGCTATCGCCGCTGTTTCGAAGAAAACCATCGAAGTCATGCTGCCGATTGATACGGGTATGAACCGCATCGGAACTCATCCGGAGGACGTACCTGCGCTCCTCAAAAAGCTCGAAGCCTATCCGCACATCCACGCACATGGCACCTTCACCCATATGGCGACGGCGGACCACAAGGAGAAGGATGCCGCACTGAAGCAACTCGACCGCTTCGATGAAGCGATCTCCTACATGCCGGTCGATGAAAACTTCGTGATCTCCTCCGCTAACAGTGCCGGTGTCATTGATATCCCGAGAAGCTGGCATAACCTTGCCCGTCCGGGCATTATCATCTATGGGCCGCAGCCATCGGACGTCATGACGAACAAGCTCGATCTCAAGTATGCGATGAGCGTCGTGAGCCATGTCACCCATGTCCAGATCCTGCATAAGGGCGAAGCCATCGGCTACGGCGGTACCTATGTCGCCAAAGAGGATATGAAGACTGCGACTGTCCCGATCGGTTATGCGGACGGCTGGCACAGAAGCCTTTCCAATAAGGGCGTCGTCCTCATCAATGGCAAGCGTTGCCCGATCGTCGGCCGCATCTGCATGGATCAGTTCATGGTCGCTTGCGATGATGAAGTCCGTCCGGGCGATGAAGTCATCCTCATGGGCAAGCAGGGAGAGGAAGAAATCACTGTCGATGAAGTATCTGCTACGGCTGAGACCATCCCGCATGAAATCATGTGCGACCTGAAGCGCATCCCGAGAGTATTTGTAGAAAAATAGTTTTGAAGGATCCAGCACTGGAGGAGGGCGGGATCTGCTTCCTATCCTCCTGTCGGGCAAAAGTGAGACATCTTTTCCCCTTCCTTATTTTCTCTCCATATGCTATAATAACGCTTGTTAAGCGTCTATAGCTCAGTGGATAGAGCACTGGTCTCCGGAACCAGGTGTCGAGAGTTCGAATCCCTCTAGACGCACCAGAATTTC